>Ga0307379_10005695_pt1 | contig 17301 bp, 12 predicted proteins | sample UN2MG_FD_202237 | JGI IMG/M metagenome (GOLD analysis project Ga0307379, IMG submission 202237) | Soil microbial communities from Risofladan, Vaasa, Finland - UN-2 | ecosystem: Environmental > Terrestrial > Soil > Coastal area > Acid sulfate soil | place: Finland: Risofladan, Vaasa | collected... | reverse complement strand
GGGGAGGCGAGGGCACCATCTTGGGTGTGCTCATTGGCGCGGCCATCATGCAGGTCCTGCGCAACGGGCTGGTGCTGATGGGTGTTTCCGCCTACTGGCTGCAGGCCGTGCAGGGGCTGGTCATCGTCGTCGCGATTATGCTCGACCAGTTGCGCAGGCGGGAGAGAAGGTAACAAAACCAAAGAAACCGGGTTTTTCGGTAAGCGCAGCGGCAGAACCCGGTTTCTTTACCTGATCCACTCCCACAGATCGGCCAGCGTCCCCCGCCCGGCCAGCGGCACGTCCTCGGGCTGTACCGCGCCTGGCTCCACCACCCAATACGCCGGGATGCCCACCGCAACGGCCAGCACGATGTCCCGCTTCCAATCGTCCCCCACCATCAGGCACTCCTCCGGCTCTCGCCCCAGCCGGGCCAGGATCTCCCGGTAGTAGGCCGGGTGCGCCTTGGTAGCGTGCATGTCCTCGTACGTCGTCACCAGCGCGTACTCGAACTCGTTCACCGGCACGCCGGCCCACTCCAGCCGCTGTTCGATCGGGGAGCGGGGGAACAGTGGGCTGGTCGCGATCGCCACCTGCAGCCCGTGCTCGAACGCCCACGCGACGAGCGGGCGGGCCTCCGGCCGCCGCTGCGTCAGCCCTCTCAACTTGGGGAACTCCTCGGCGTAGAACTGGTCGAAGATGGGCCTCAGGGCGGCCGGTTCGTACCCCAGCGCCGGGAAGAAGACGGCCGCGAAGGCCTCCTCGTTGGTGGGGCCGCTCCCATCGTTGGCCTCCATCGCCCGCATGGCCCGCAGCAACTCGGAGAGCAGCCGTTCCGGTGGGAACAGGTGCGCCACGTATTGGGTGAGTGCCTGCAAGTAGGCCAGGACGAACGTGTCCATCGAGTTGTCCAGCAGCGTGTCGTCCAGGTCGAAGAGGATGGCTTTGAACATCGGTTCAGTCCTTGTGGTCGCGCCTCCTGATGGAATATTCACATCCCCTTTAGTATAGCACAGTGCTCTACTGTAGCAAAGCGGCTATACTGACCTTGCCCCTGAGACCGAAGTCTCTGGACACCAGGTCACACTTGGTGCTGAACAGGCACGCGATATGTTGCCTGGCCTGGTGGCGGTAGTCGTCCATCACGTAGTAGTTGGCTTGTCCCTTGGTGATAATGAGATCGGCACACGTCATCTCTTGTCGTAGTTCGGGTGACATCTCGTCCAGGCTGATGCCCAGCGTGTCAGGTCCAGCCAGAATCAATGGGACTACCTGATCGAGCCCTACCTGAACGGCGTCTTCCATAACGGCGTCAGAGGTGATCGGTCCGCCGCGCACGGTCGAGACTACGTGGGCGTACCGCTGTAGTTCCTGGATCAACAGCTTATCGAAGGCAATCTCTCCTACATTGTCCAGGATGTAGAGAATTCGTTTGGCGCGCTTGACCAGTTCCAGAATCGCGCTTGTTTCGTCAACCTGCAGGCCTTGTTGTACTTGCTCCTCCAGCATGGCGTGCATCTGCCCAGTCGTCAGTTCGTAGCCGGTGCCCACGGTGCGAAAGTCCAGATGATTCCCCGCGATGGCCCACCTGACCAGATGGTGAAAGCGCTCTTGAGAATCTTCTGGCAATGTCAATCGCTCGGTGATACGCAATCCCACCTCGTTTGCCTTGCGGCGCAGGGTTGCGAAAGGCATAGTGATCCCCGTGACCTGTTTGAAGATTCGGTGCACGCCGGTGATGTAGTAAGAAGGCACTTTGCTCAGTGCATAGTCGCTGGCAACGAATTGCAATGCCTGTTCCACTATCTGGTGAGCGGTACCCTGGCTATCCACCAGGAGGCGAATCGCACCTTCTAAATCGTCAAATACACACGCCACGCACGGTGGTTCAATACGCATGCCTGTTCTTCCCCGTCTCGCACCATCTCGCGTTAATCCAACATTCGTCGCACATCTCTGGTGAGGAGCGCTGATGGCCGGCGCACCCCTGACAAAGAAAAGAGCCGTAGCACGTGCTTCACCCCCTCGCAGAATCCTGCTCCGAAGCGTGCGCCACAGGCATAGTTGACCTGCGCTTTGACTGCCTCTGGCGCGTTCCCTACGGCGATACTATACCCTGCCGCTGCGAACATGTCCAGGTCGTTGAAATTGTCGCCGATGGCCACCACATTTTCCGGCTTGATGTCAAGCAGTTTGGCTGCTTCTCGAAGCCCGTGTCCCTTGTTGGTTTCGGCGTCAACCAGAAGGTAAGCAAGGCCACTATCCAGGAGATGTGCCCCTGCTCCCCTCTCTTCCAAGGCCCTGTTGCCTTTGTTCAGATCGAAGGTACGTTTAATGACGGTGCTGCACATTCGGCCGGGTACCGGGTAAACAACCACCTCATCACCGAATACTTCCTGTAGCACTGTCAACCCTCGTTCGATCTTGGGTCGGCTGCCTAGCACTGCCGGGGGTTGACCAGCTCGGAACGCTCCTACCACGGCGCCATCTTCCGCGGCCACGATGCCGCAGGTACCGATAAAAGCCGATAGGGACCCGGCGGTCATATAGTCACGGGCTGTCACCAGGATCACGGGTAGTCCAGCGGCCTCCAGAAAACGAATGGCATCCACGGCATAGAGATCGAGCAGCATAGAGTCGTCGGTCAAGGTGTTGTCTATATCACAGGCGAGAGCCGCAATCTCCATATTGGAATTTCCTTTCTCCATGTCTCTATTTCCCTGGTGTCCACGTGGGATCTATGCCCTGGTAGTACTTGAAGAAACGTTGAGTATCCTGTTCTTTACGCTTCTCAAGCATCTCCGCGGTGACGAGGCCTATCCTGATCATGTATTCCTCCAACCTCGCGAGGGCCGGACGATATGGAGGGCAACCGGGCAGCATGGCTCCCTGGTTACTCAACACCATCGCGTTCCTTATTTCCTTCACGTCTCCCGTGGCCCCGCAGGCGCAGTCCCCCAGAACAATAGCATGATCCAGCCCGGTGCGCAAGGCCGGGGGTACCTTGGGATCAATACCAGCGATAATGGAGAATCTGAGCGGGGCGAACAAGGCGAGCGTTCCGGCGATAGCACCCGACATCATCCAACACCATTTGCAGGCTCCGCCGATGTAAATGTCCACGTTGGGATGTAGTCCTAACACATAGCGGTCCTGTGGTTTGAACCAGTTGTAGGGGAATGCAAACTTGCGCTTGGCCTCTTCGATGGATGTGCCTCGTACATCTATGTGGGCCAGGTCCGCTGTTCCAAGCCCGTCATGCTGGGCGATGCGCGTCGTGGGGACGTCCAACACGTCTTCTATGCCCATGCAAGCGGATGCAACGGCATCCACGGCCACCACATCGGGACTGGCCAGGATAATGTTCATCGGCACCGGCCGCCCCCTCTCGCCAGCTCCTTCACCTTCCATACCCAGCAATCCGTCAATGATTGTCAGGTCTGCCTGGCGTACTTTGTGGATGTCTACCAGTTTCTGGTCAAGGTCGTCTCGATGAGCATAGTATTTCTGTTCGTCGGTCAGGAGTCCCTGCAGGTTCTTGATGCCTAGCGTTACCAGCGTCAATCCGTGCGTCTTTAGGCAGGGTAGCTCTATGAAGACATCGGCGTCCAGGATGGCCTTGGGATAGTGAATCCGGTGCAGGGCCATGCCGCCGGGTACCTCGACGAGCACTCGTTCGTCGTCCTCCAAACACAGTATCTCGCCGCCCTCAGCCTCCACGGCGGATCGTATTCCCAACAATCTGAAGCAATCCATTGTCGTCACGTTACGGCTCATCTTAGTGCCGACGCTCACCCCTTCTGCGACGATGACGCGCCGGGCTCCTGCCTCCTTGGCCACTCGAACTAACGCCGCCACTACCCGACGGTCAACGCTCACCGGAGGAGGGAGCGGGGCAAAAATGTTGACCTTGACCGCTACTACGTCGCCTTTCTGGATGTATGTTTCAGCTCCCCCGATCAGATTGATTGCCTCTCGAACCATGGCCAGAATCCGGTCCTTGTCTGGCGATGTGTCATTTCTCACAATTGCGACCGTCGCCTTGTCGCCCATCGTGACCTCCTATTGCTTCACTGAGAAGAGGTATGGATTCATGAGTTGGTGAGAGCGTACCGGCTGACTCCAGCAATGGAAGGCCGCGAGGTCGAGGGCGTAGGTCCTCTCGAGTCTCACGGCCTTCCTGGTCACAAAGAACTCGTCGCTTATCGGCCCGTGATCTCTTTCAGGTTCTTGTACACCTCTTCCAGGGATGGATAGAGTCTCTGGTAAACCCGGTTGTAGATCGCGTCGTACAGCTTCTGGTTTTCGGGAATGGGCTCAAAGACCCTAGCACAGTGGGTCATATGAGCCACCGCATCCTTAAAATCGCGGTACAGGCCGGCACCGACTGCGGCATCTATCGCTGCTCCCAGGGAACAGGTTTGCACTGTATGTACCCGTTTAGCAGGGATGCCGAAGATGTCGGCCGTGGCCTGCATAGCGATGTCGCTTTGGGCTCCTCCGCCGCCAATGGTTACCTCCTTGATGGAGACTCCCGTGTCTCTGGCGAAGACATCCAGGCCCTGGCGCAATCCAAAGGCAATGCCTTCCAGGATGGCTCTGAAGACGTGTGCTCGCGTGTGATGAGCCTCGAAGCCCAGGATCACGCCCTTGCTCAGAGGAGCTACGGTCGGAGGACTCCAGTAAGGAGCCAAGACAAGCCCTTCTGCCCCAGGTGGAACCTTCGCAGCCTCTTGGTTGAACAGCTCTTCAGCAGAGATGCCCTTTTTGGCTGCTTCCTCCACCTCTTTCCACCCAAATTCATCGCGGAACCAGGTGACCATCCAGTAACCGCGCGGTACAGCGAACTCTGGATTCCAGGCGCCAGCCACCGCGCTGGGGAATGTCCAATACTCGCCGCCTTTGGCTTGCACATGGGTGTAGGTGGTTATGTCCAGACCTGCCAGGGTGCCATACGTGATCGAAGCCTGGCCAGGCTCGATGGCACCGGCCCCCAGGGTTTCGCACATCTTGTCGCCGGCTCCAGCGACAATGGGTAGCCCTTCTGGCAACCCAGTCTCCTCGGCTGCTGCTTTGGTGACATGCCCCAACACTGTGCCTGGCGGGTAGATGTCTGCCAGTTTCTCCCTGGGTATCCCGCACACTGCGTACATGACAGGGTTCTGATACCACTCCAGCTTACTCGTATCAAAGGGCCATATCCCCACTTGCATGGCGACGGAGTCGTTGAACTCGCCAGTCAGTTTATGGGCTAGCCACCCGCCTACGCTGAGGAACTTGAGTGTTTTCTCGTAGGTTTCTGGCTCGTTGACGCGTATCCAGTTGGCCTTGGACATGTACTGGAATGCGTTGAGCATAGGTGGAAGATCTGGGATCGGCTCGATCCCCACGGCTCGTCGTTGATCCAGCCAACTGATGCACGGGCGTAGTGGGCTTCCATCCTTATCTGCAGCGATGATGCTGGCCCTCTGGACGGCCAGGCCGACTGCGGCCAATGTCTCCTTCGGGACCGGAAGCTGCTCCATGGCCTGTTGGCTGGCCTGGCACAACTTGGCCCAGAGGTCCTCGGGGTGTTGCTCTGCCCAGCCAGGCTGTTGTGAAAAGTAGGGCTCGTGGTTTGCAGAGCCTCTGCTGACGATGTTACCTGCCTTATCGAACACGATGACGCGTACGCTCTGCGTGCCGCTGTCAATACCGACAAGGTACTCCTTATCCATTGCGTTTTCTCCCTTGCTACATTGTTGAAGCCTCTTGGATCTACAGAGCGAGTGTGGGAGGTCGCTGTGCAACCTCCCACGTTCGCCTCCCGTGCACCGATGCGCCCTGAACTACTGGCCGGCCCCCGCTTTGGCGGCCGCTTCGCGAGCCCGCCTCCCCGTCTCTGGTAGGAAAAGTCCCGCTAGTCCCATGGTAATGGGGGAAAGGCAGCAGATGGCCAGGGCCGTGTATATGGAACCAACGGCTTGGTAGATGTTGCCGGCGATGATCGGTCCCAAGGCGCCGCCCAGCGTGATGAACGACATCATGAGACCCAGACCCACGGCCACCTCCCTGGGCTTGATGCCCGGCATCTCGTAGGGAATCGTGAAGCCGGGTGGGACGAAGACGTATGCGAGGAACCCGGTGATGAAGGACAGGATGGACAGGAGGGGTACCGACGATGTCTGGAGCATCCCAAAGTAGCCCAAGGGTAGCAAGAAGCCGGGGATCCAAATCAGGGGCTTCCGCAGGCCAATCTTGTCGGAGATGATCCCGCTGGTCAGCGAAGCCACGATGGATCCGAAGGGCAGCAGGCTCAGAATGGGGCCGGCTGCGGTCATGGGAATGCCCAGAGTCTCAACGGCGAAGGTGGGCCAGAAGGTGAAGAAGGCGATCCAGACCAGCGTTGTGCCCGGCCAGCCGAGGGACAGCAGCCAGATAGGCCTGTACTTGGCCAGTGCTTTGAAGGGGGACTCTATTTGCGTGGCCATACGGGCCTTGTAAGTCTCGGTCAGGTTTTCCCGGCCGAACAGCACCCAGAGAACGCCCATCAGCAGCATATAAGCCCCCAGAGCATAGTGGACGCCACGCCACCCCCCCAGCCACAGCATCAACAGCGGCGTGAGGGCCGTGGCTATGACCTGCCCCACAGTGCCCAAGGCATTCTCGATGCCATTGACGGTAGCCATTTGCCGCAGTGGGAACCATTGCTGCTTCAACAGGGTCAGCGCAGGTGTGGCAGCCATAGAAACGATGACCGCGATCGCTCGGATAGCGAAGAGTATCCCGTAGCTGGGAGCCCATCCTTGCCCCAGGTAGGCAATCGCGGTCGCGAAGATAGACACCGTTAGCAGCAGCTTGGCACTGAATTTGGACGCCCACACGGTCATGGGGATGGTCAGGATTGCTGTCAGGATCCAACTGGCGGAGCTCAGGTAGCCGGCCTGGGCAGGGCCGAAGCTCAGTTCCTGCATCATGCCCTTCAAGAGAATCCCGATGCCGAAGACTAGGATGGAACCGAACAGCGTCCGAGCCCAGTTTAGGCCCATCACAACCCAGGCGTAACCGGGCGCTTTTTCCACCGCAGGGACAGTTGTTTCCGTACTCATTGATTTCTCCTTTGTTTCTGGGTCAATATTCTCTAGCAGCTAAGCAAGGAACGTGCAAGGCGAGCATGACGGGCATCATCCATTTCTTGATTTGTGGTTGTACCTCCTTTTCGGTTCATTTGGAGAGGGGATTCACTCCGAAATGCTGTAAAGCCCCAAGGCCATCGCTACTAACTCTACCACATCCACGGTATCCAGGTCATCGCGCCGATTCGTGTGTCGTTGGAAGCTCGTCTTGCAGGTCGGGCAGGCGGTGACCAAGATGTCAGCCGACACGTCTTGGGCTAGGCCAATCACCGTCTTGCTCGTCTCGATGACCAGCCCGAGATTGGTGGCTCCCAGTCCTCCACCGGCTCCACAGCATCTGGAATTTTCCCGGTTGAACTGCAGTTCGATGAATTCGACACCCGGGATCGCCTGGATGACCGTCCGTGGCGCGTCGTAGATCCCTTGCCGGCGTCCCAGGTCACAGGGGTCATGGTAAGTGACCCGCTTTGCCACTTCTCGACGCAAGACGATCTTTTCCTCGGCCAAGAGTTCCTGGAGGAACTGGGTCATGTGCAGCAGTTCCACCCCTTCTGGAAGATTCACACCCCACTTGGGATATGTGTCCTTCATGATCTTCATGCAACTGGGGCAGGTAAAGACCACTCGTTTTGCCCCGCTCTTTTCAATCAGCGCCGCATTTTGGCGGGCTATCTCGTGGGATGCATTCGAGAACCCAAGCAGGTATTGGGGCTCTCCGCAGCATAATTCGCCATCCTTGAGCACCGTGAAGTCCACGTTCGCCGCTTGCAGCACTTTGATAGCCACCCGTGCAACTTCCGGCTGGCGGTATAGCGTGTCGCAGCCGACGAAGTAGAGCACCTCGGCCTTATCTGGCAGTGCTGCAATCTCCTCGGCCAAGGCCGCAAAGCGCTTCTCACGGGGTTCGCCGTGGGGATTACCTTGCTCCATGACACTCTTGTTCACCGCCAGAGCCGATTGTGGCGCCAGGCCCTGATTCACGATATCGGCCCGGGCTGCCAGCATCACATCGCTGGCGTCCAACTCCGTCTCACACCAGACCAGGCAAAGGCCACAGGTGGCGCATTTTTCATACATGTAGGGCACTTCCCAGGGCAAGAACTTCCCCCTTTCCAGTGCTCGATAGGCGATCGCGCAACGCTCATTGGGTGTATCCACTTCCGACCGGGTGACCGCGTGTGTGGTACACACGTGACGGCACATCTTTGAGCAGCGCGCGCACAGTCGTGCAGTTCTTTCTACCATCTTGAGTTCCATGGTCATCTCCCCTCAAACCCTAGCTTGCCGGGGTTCATGATGTTATTTGGATCAAGCGTTCGCTTGATGTCCTGCAAAGTCCCAAAGCCAGCGCCGAACTCGTCCTTCATAAACCCACCCAGCGTGAGCCCAATGCCGTGGTGGTGGTTGATCGTACCTCCGAGCTTGAGAATAGCACCCACAGCAGCCCGTTGAAGCTTGAAGTGGAGATCCACCATCTCCTCTTCGCTCTTCGCGCTGGTGTTAAGGACGTAAGGGTACATCATCCCTCCCGTCTTGTACCAATGCGAGAAGTGGGCCAAGAAGATTGACCCCCGGATTCTGTTCACCGCCTTCCCCATTTCCTCGTGGACAGCCTCCAGGTAGTCGAAGGAGCCCGCTGTATCAATCACGCCGCCGACGACCAGGGTATCTGGGCCGAGTGCTGCCAAGCCGCCCTTGTCGGTGGGATATGCGATGGTGTACCGATGTTTCCACCAGCGTTCGCCTGGCTCGGGCCCCAGGTCTACCCCACCCTCGGCCTTGCTGATCTCGATGGCTTCTCCTTCTTCGAGATCTACCAGTTCCTTGAATCCGTCGAAGCAGAGGATCATCAGCGACCCTTCCTGCTTATACAGAACCTGGCCTTCCATCTCATCGGAGGCTCGCATCGCTGCGGGGCGCAAGCCCCGGCGCAGGATCTTGCGTGCACCCTCCATAGCAGTATGGAGACTGGGGAACTGTATGCCACGGAAACGGCGCTCCTCGGGCATTGGATGGATCGCCAAAGTAGCCTCAGTGATCACGCCCAGCGTGCCCTCGGAACCCAGAAACAGATGGTTCAGATATGGGCCGGCGGCAGTCTCGGGTACTGGCTTGGTGCGAATGATCTTACCCGTGGGCAAGACAACCTCCATGCCTAGCACCATGTGGGCGATCTTGCCGTATTTCGTGGATAGTACCCCGGCAGACCTAGCAGCAAGGAAGCCACCAATGCCAGAACAATAGCTGGATTGAGGGATATGGGCATAGGTATACCCCTTTGCGTTCAGTGCCCACTCCAGGTCCTGGCCGATGACACCCGCCTGAGTCGTGACGGTGAGGTTCCTCTCGTCAATCTTCAGCACCCGATTGAGCCTTTTGACGTCCAAGATGATCCCGCCGTATAGGGGAACGGTTCCTCCTTGAACACCTGCTCCGCCACAGTAGGGGATCACAGGGATTTTGTGCACGTTGGCGAGCTGTAATATCTGTGAGACCTGCTCCGTTGTCTCAGGCCAGACGATGAAATCGGGCTTGACGGTGGGCCAGCCACGTCTGGGCCATGTCCTCCCCAGCCAGGAGAGGTCCGACACATAAGCCTGCTTTGTCACCTCGTCCCGCGAGACATGATCATAGCCTACTATGCCAGCCAAATCGTTGTAGATGATTGCTTCTCGTAGTGTCCTGGTTTCACCCATTTTTTCAGACCCTCCTTGTTTAGTCTGCCAATGTGTTCTCTTTCATCAGAACGTTCAGGAATTCTGACAGGTTATACAGTTCTATGTTGTCCGTGCTGCGCCGGGCGTTATAGAAGTTGTGCAAGCAGGAGTAGCATTCCGTCACCAGTATCTCGGCACCCGTCTTCATGGCTTCCTCCAAACGGCTGCGGGCAATCTGGACAGACAAGCGGGTCTGGACGCCGCGGAGCCCTCCCCCAGCTCCACAGCACACCGACGTCTCCCTAGAATTGGGCATCTCCACGAAATGCGGCGCTACCTGTCTCAGGGTCGCACGAACTGTGTCGTACTCACCTCTATAGCGGCCCAGCTCACAGGGGTCATGGTAGGTCACGACGCGGTCGGTCATGGCCTTCCAATCAAACCCGGCCAGGAACTGCGTCACGTGTTGAACCTCTAGCTTCCCGGCGTATGCAGGATGCTGAGAGAGGGTCGCCCAACAACGCGGGCAGGGGGTGATCACTTTGCTCGTCCCTGTGCTCAGGATTGCGGTCAGGTTATGCTGTGCCAGCGAGTCAACCATCGGTACACCTGCGACCTGGGTCGGGCCTCCACAGCAGAGTTCATCAATCGTGGTAAAGTTCACCCCCAGCCGTTCCAGGAGCTGCAGTGTGTGTTCAACGCTTTCCCGTTCAAGGTAAGACCCAACGCAACCAACGAAAAGGACGTACTCGGGATTCCGCTGGACGGCAGCGAAAGGCTCGATCTGCTGGCCATAGATGTTGCCGCTCTCTTGCAGGTTGTGCACCAGACCCCGATGTGCCATCGGTACCAGGTCGTCCTTCTGGCGCGGGATCTTGGAACGGATCATGGCCACGATCTCCGGGATAGGAACCTGGGCGGGACAGATTGCCTCACAGGCGCCGCACATAGTACACAGGTAGATCGTATCACTGGTGGCCCAGAAATCCGGGGTTGAGCGGGAGAGAGAGGTGCCAATGCTGCGAGGTCCAGCATACTGCATCGCATTGGTCACCAGGTTGCGTAGAACGACGCACTCTGCAAGGCATAGCCCACAGTTGATGCACCACTCGAACTTGTGAAGGAGGTGGCTCTCCTCGGGAGTATATTCAATGATGTTGTCGGGCCCGTAGCGCTCCCTAAAGCCATCAAGTCCGTTTTTCTGTGATTCGGTCACACAAAAACTCCTTTGCCCCCTAGCTGATCTAAGGCCACCTGAGCGCACAGGTGACCGCTTACCATAGACACACCTAGTCCACCTTGACCAAGGCTGTAGTCATATCCCGCCAGAACCGCACCGGCAGCCAGCAGATTCGAGTAGATGACCTGGCCGTCGGGCGACACGGGGTGGAAACGTTCGTCCACTTGGAGGCCAGCCTTGAAGATACGCTGTTCGCTGACGAACCGCTCGGCGAGCAATGTCCCCATTTCCGCATCGGGGGCGCAGTCGCTATCTACGAAAACGGGCAGATCAAAGATGGGCTCCCGTAGGCGATCGGTCCGCTGGATGCCACCACCGATGAACTTCCCGGAAGCTAAGATGACGACTCCTGGATCTAGAACGTATTCCGTTTCTTTTTCGACAACTCGGACGCTACGGATACCCCCCTTGCTTTCCGAGAAACTCTCAACACTGGCATGGATGATCCTCACGTCACGATGTTTCATGGCCCGATCCAGGGCTCGTTGCATGCGGAAGCCTGGCACTGATGGCGGCAACGAAAGTACTTCGAAACAACACAGAGCAGTTTGGTCCTGAAGAATGGCCAGTGCTCTTGCCGAGTTGTCTCGCCCCAGGATAGGAGGCAAGGCCAGGTGCGTATATTGATTTAGGTCAGCTTTCTCCTGAACACATTTGGCCATCTCAAGGACAACCTCCTCATCGTCCATGAGTTGCGCCAGTTCAAAACTGCTCAGATTAGCCGTATGTACCACTCTCGGAAACTCGATCTCGAGGGAGGCTGTCTCGAAGCATGTTCTGACCAGGCCGCAGTCGCTGAGAAAGCGCAGGGATTTGCTGAGATAGGTAGCATCAAAGTCGGGGTAACCCTGGACGCCCACAAAAAGGAGCCGGGCGCCCTCTATGGACTCAAGATCCCCTGCCGCCATGGTCTCTGGGACGAGGTGGGTAGATTTCACCGTGCCCATCGCGTTAATCAGTATCAAGTCCTTGTCCTGACTGCCAACGTAGGCGTAATTAGCCTCCGCCATCAAGCCCAGAAAGTCGGCCACTACTGTGTCTACGGTTGGGTGGATCATCTCCGCGTTCGTCACGATGCCCCGCAACCACTCCGCTACCTCTGACAGATCCACTGCTCCGGTGGACAATGCCGTTGCACCATATCCCTGGCGCACAAGGGTGGTGTCGAATCCAGACCTGGCCGCTGTGGTAGCGGCCATTGCCCCGGCCGCGCCTCCGCCGATAACCAGCACGTCTGTTTTCATCATTGGCTCACCCTCTCCAGGGCAGGATTGTGGTAGCCGCCGACACCCAGATAGCAGGCGCGCAGCAATTCCTCTTGTCTCAACTGAGCGCCCGTCAGCACCGGCTCCCGACCCTTCCAGCGTTCTTGAAGAAAATCCAGTACCTCTTGGTGTCCTCGCTTCGCCGGTTCCCCTCGCTCATCCACCAATACGCCTGCGGCGATCTTGGTACAGTGACAACCTTGACACGGTCCCATACCTAGCCGGGTGCGCCGCCGCACATCATCCAGGGTGCGCGCCCATTCGTGTGTAATGGCGTAGCGGATCTCTGCTTCAGTCACTGGCTCGCACACACAGACGTGAGATTTAGACTGAGGTTCTTCCCGGCATCTTTCCAGGACCCGGCGGGCGCGGGCGCCATGCCGGCTGACGACCCTTGCCACGGTGTACAGGGGCAGGCCGAATTCCTCTGCCAGCGCCGTGGGATTGGCTTGTTCTTCTCCGCCAGGCAGGGGGTCCTCCTTTGTGCGGCACGAGTCCTCCCGGCCTAGCTTGCGGCATAGCAGGTTGGTCAGATCCTCTGCCATGATTCTGTAGATCACCATCTTGCCACCTGCAATGGTGAGAAAGCCCCGCACCTCATCCAACTCTTCGTGATCGTAGACCTTATAGTGGCGGGTTAGTTGGCGTTCGTCAGTCCCAGGCTGGTCTAGAAGAGGCCTCACCCCGGCCATAGTACGGATGATGCGGGCTTGGCGGATGCTGGGGATCGCTTTTTCCATAGAAGAGAGAAGATGCTCCACCTCCTCGCGATTGCTGCGTACTTCGTCGGGGTCCAGGAAGAAAAAGGTATCCGTTAGCCCACAGATAGAAGTGTTTTCATGGGGCAAAAGGCTGGCCCCAGCACCGCTCACTGCGGTACTGGTGATACGGCGGTCGAAGATAATGTGAATCCCCTTCGTAGGGCATAGCTTGAAAGGCACCCCAGCCAGCGCTGCCACCTGGGGGGTCCAAGGGCCTGCAGCGTTCACCACGTAAGCAGCGTGGTATTCCCCGACCTCACCGGTAAGAGTATCCTGGGTCTGGACACCGTAGACCTGGTTACCATCGCGTAAGATGCCTGTGACCCGGGTGTGATTCCTGATCTCAGCGCCATGTTCAGCCGCGGAAATCACATTGGCAATCACGAGGCGGAACACGTCAACGCCAGGTTCGTCGATCGTGATGGCACCCTCGATGTCTGGGGACAAGGACGGTTCTAGCGTGCGTGCCTCTTCGGCCGACAGTACCACGTGGGGTTTACTGTTCTTGAACTTGCCCCATTCGTCGTAATGGGTGATGGCGGGTAAGAAAGCTTGTAGATTCGCTCTGCTACCAGCCAACAGCGGCATGATCCAGGGGATACGAAATATCAGATGTGGTGCAAGGCGCTGAACAATGCCGCTCTCGATACACGAGAGTTTGGTTACCTCGGGTTCTGTAGCCATGTACCGCACCCCACCGTGCAGCATGCCCATGCACGTGCCCGTCGTCCCGGCGCTAAAGTCCTTCTTCTCCAGCAAGAGAGTCTTGAAACCTCTCATGGCGCAATCGCGAGCGATCCCTGCCCCTGTGATACCGCCGCCGATCACAATGACTTCATATTCAGCGCTTGGCATAGATTGCCCCTTTCTCTCTAGACAGTCAGTACACGCCAAATCAGGTGCTTGAAGCGGCTATCAAGCACGAGTATACTGGATACTGGGTGAGTTGTCATCACCCAGGATTTGGTATTGAATGGGTGATTCTGGAGTAGGGTTGGTGCTTGACAGACAAGCCCATCCCTCAGGAGGACCCCTGACGAATACCGGGGGAAGCGCCTATGAGGACAGAAGATTCAGGGCCCTGGCCCGCTCTATGGCCTGGGCACGGCTATGTACATTGAGCTTGCTATAGATATTCTTGATGTGTGTCCTGGCCGTGTTCGCAGAAATGGTGAGTTCTTCTGCAATCTCACGGCTGGACAGGCGAGCCGCAAGGAGCCGTATTATCTCGCTCTCGCGCTCGGTGAGGAACTCGACGAGTAGTTGGGCTGCCGAGGGCGTGATGGTAATAGTGGACCCGAATGCCGCTAACAATCTGAGGACATAGTCTGGCATAAGCCTGCGCGAGGCAGCATGACGCAGCAATTCCGCCATCGGCTCCCTCTCGTCTACAAAGACACGGGTGTAGCCTTCTGGTTCAGCCAGCGAGAGTGTTCGCTCCAGCACAACCATTGCCCCGGCGGTCTTGCCTTGCGCGTATAGAGCCAATGCCTGGAGTGCCAGAATCTGGATCAGGCTGTCCCCCCGCTGTGCTGCTTCTGCCGCCTCGAGTAGACGCTTTAGCAGACTGACCGCGTCACTGTGCTTGCCCTGTGCAATGAGCACCCGCGCCACTATGAGGAGCTCGAACTCGTGGAGGTAGTTGGGTTCGTCTTCCGCACCCAACCCATGTTCCTGCCCCCAACGAGCGGCCGCCTCAACGTTCCCCTGCACCAGCCATAGCCGTGCCTGACAAGCTGCCACCTTGGCAACAAGCCAGTTTTCACTAGGCCCTGGCACAAGTTGTGCCGCATCCTGGAGTGTGTCAAGCGCGTCGTCCAGGCGTCCCTGCGCCTGCTGCAACTGTGCCAGCAAGATGCGGCCGTTCACCAAGTTTCCTACAAGTCCTCCCTGCTTGGCTAATTCGATACCTTCCATTGCGTGGCGTGCTGCAGTGTCCAGGTTATTCCACTCATACATCAAACTGCCCAGTCCTATGTACCCTGCACTTGCCATGGGCAGTCGCCGCGCACTCTGCTGACTCACGAGCTTCAGTTCCTGCCTCCAGGTCTTAGCTGCCCGGTGAAGCTGGCCCTGCATCACCTGCGCTGTGGCCAGGTGGTCGAGGGCCAGCACGCTCAGGCCAAGGGTATCGGTCGCTTCGCTGATCGTGCTCACTTGGGCCAGGATCAGGCGCAATGCACTGATGTCCCCCTCGTCGCGGTATACTCGTCCCACGATTAAAGCTACCAGAGCGCGCAGGGTCAAATCTTCCTCGGGTAATTGTTCCAGTGCCTGGCGGGCGAGCATGACAGCGCGGGACCTGTTACCCTGCAGCAGGGCCATGTTGGCGCGGATGGCAGCGATTCTGCCTCGCATATGTTCGATTCTGCCCGCGTTCGAGACAAGTCCTTCGGCTGCCTCCTCTGCCGCGCCATCGGCAGCCCCGTCGGGGTTGCCATCCAGTGCGCGCTCGGCTGCCTGCAGCCAGGCCTCGGCAGCGTCAAATTGATAACCGGTGGCGATCAACAGCCAGGCATTATCAATGCAGAGCCGGGGCCGAGAACGCACGAGTTCGTCGCTTAGCGCATTCATCCAACTTCTCAGCTTGACCATTTCTCCACGGAACAAGAATCTCCGTGCGCTACCCTCGACCAAGCGCGCAGCCCGCTCGAAATCTCCCGCAGCCAACGCGTGATTCACTGCCTCGGATACCAGACCGTTGCGCTCGCACCACTTGCTCGCCCGAAGGTGCAACTCAGGCACTTGTTCGGGTTGTAATTGGTCCAGGCGGCGGCGAAGTAAGTCAGCAAAGAGGCGGTGATAGCGATACCAATATCGCGTGTCATCCAGTGGGATGAGGAACAGATTGGCTGCCTCTAACCTTTCCAGTATCTCCTGGCCATCTTCTCGGCCAGTAACGGCATCACACAGTGGGCCGCTCAACTGATCAAGGATACAGGTCTGCAGCAAGAAGGTCTGTACGCTCTCGGGCTGACGTTGGAGGACTTCCTCACTCAGGTAATCCAGGATGTAATGGTAATCACCTGTGAAAGACTCGATGAATCCATGAATGTCCTCTCGTCCCTGCACAGAGAGTGCGGCCAATTTTAGCCCGGCAATCCAGCCCTCGGTGCGAGTCTCCAGTGCTACTATGTCCTCTGTCGAGAGACCCAGGCCCATGACTTCTTTGAGAAAAGTGGACGCTTCGTCGGAAGTGAAACGCAGGTCACTGGCATGTATCTCGGTCAACTGATCTTGTGCCCGGAGGCGAGCTAGGGGCAAGGGCGGGTTGGCGCGGCTGGCGATGGTCAGGTGCATCTGCGGTGGTAGGTGGTCCAGTAGGAACACCATAGCACTGTGGATCTCTTGCGTAGCAATCGTGTGGTAATCGTCAAGAACGAGGGCAAAGTCGCTCGATACTGTCGTGACATCATTGATCAGCGCTACCAGGGTTGAATTAATGGGAGGCGGATGGGATGAATGGAGCAGGGGGAGAACACTTTCTCCAATGTCCACTCGAATGGTCTGGAGGGCAGTGAGAAAGTAAGCCCAGAAACGCACTGGATCGTTGTCGTCCTCATCCAATGAAAGCCAGGCCACCGGCAACTTGCTCTGCTGCCTCCATTCGCTGAGCAGAGTTGTCTTGCCAAAACCAGCGGGGGCAGATATGAGCGTCAACTTGCCCCCCATCCCTTCGTTCAACCGTTCGGTCAAGCGCGGACGTGGAACTAGTTTGGAGCGCACATGGGGGATATACAGTTTCGTGATCAGGAGGCGATGCTGGTGCGATACATCGCCTGGGAGGTCCAGGATCGGGGATTTCTCGGCCATTAGGTTCTCTAATTCCCGTCTATACCCGTTTTCGCCAATTCAGCAGAGCCAAGACTCACACAGTCGCAAGCCGCGCTACAGCGGCGTTTATCTTCATCCCCGTTTGCGGGGGAACCACGGAATGAAGGGGCTGGTCGTCTCGATGTACTCCCGGTACTGGGGCTTGGTCTCTTGGAGCGTCTTCTCCAACAAGGCCACGCCGGAGACGCGCAGCAATAACGCCGTCATCAGCACCGGGCTAAAGATGGTCCACAACCCGCCGGGCGTGGCCGCCGCGATGAGATAGTAGGCCCACCATTGGGTCGCGTCACCAAAGTAGTTGGGGTGGCGGGTATAGCGCCACACGCCGGCGTCCAACACCTGGCCCTTGTTGGCCGGGTTCCCCCTGAAGCGGGCCATCTGCAGGTCGCCCAGCGCTTCGAAGAAGAAACCGATGGCCCACACCGCGATCGCCACGAAGTCCAGCACGCC
>Ga0307379_10005694_pt1 | contig 17303 bp, 18 predicted proteins | sample UN2MG_FD_202237 | JGI IMG/M metagenome (GOLD analysis project Ga0307379, IMG submission 202237) | Soil microbial communities from Risofladan, Vaasa, Finland - UN-2 | ecosystem: Environmental > Terrestrial > Soil > Coastal area > Acid sulfate soil | place: Finland: Risofladan, Vaasa | collected... | reverse complement strand
TCGAGACGCCTTGCCGAGCGACCCGTCCTCCCGACAGAGGGTCAAACCAACGAGATCAGATCCTGAGAGCGAAAACCCGCCGATAATCGCGGTGAATCCCAACCACAGAAACCGCCCAGTACGGCACATCTCCGGGCGGGTAGGCGCTCGATAACGCTCGACGGCGACTGCCTCCGAAGGTGCCACCCAACGCCGGGTTAGTGATGCGATTACGTGGCGCCGCATCAGGGCCGCAGTCGGGTGGTTGGGTTCCGCTCCAGGGCGTGATTCTGTGCGTCGAAGTGTGCGCCGCTGGTCCAGGAGGTCGCCCTGTCGCTGATGTCGGCAGCTCTTCTCCTTGGTTGTTCGCCGGTCTGGAAGTTGACCATGGTGACGGCGACTGCAAGGTCATCTCGGCTGACGGGACCGAGATCGGCACAGCCAGGCAGCCTTGATCGGATACGGCGATTCGAGCGACTGGTTCACAAGGATGAGTTCGGTCCTCGACAAGAACCAGTGCCCCAGGGCGTGCAGTCACGATCGAAGGGCTGACCCTCCGGACATCAGGCTGCGCCGACGACTACAAGGTCGTGCCACCACAGGCGCTGACCGAACTCGAGGCTCGCGCCGCTGATCGTGCCGAGCGTCGTGCGACCATCGATCTGCTCGAACACCCGCTTCTCGCTTGCGCTCACGAACATCACGAGGTCGCGATCGACGTGCGCCTGGTTGATCAGGACCGCTGCAACGTTCGCCGGCAGCCGCTCCTCCACGGAGATCACCGTGTCCGGACGGATCGGGACGAACGACCTCCAGTCGTCCCAGTCGAGTGACGCCAGCGGTGAGTCGTCTCGGTAGACGACAGCGCTGTGACGCTGCATGGTGCCGCGGAAGAGCTCGACCGCGGCGAACTGGTCTGCCGGTGCCATCGCCGCCATCCGGTGACCGTGCGGAGTTTCGGCCAGGGCCCCGCAGTGCGGGAGGTAGGGCGCCTGGTGAACCCATCGCCCGAACCGCAACCCGGCTGTCTCCACGAAGGCGAGCAGCTCGGGCACCGTGTACGAGCGGTCACGTGGGTTCAACAACGCGTCGGCGAGGGCGTCGTCGTCCCGGAAGTCAGGGGTGTCCCGCAGTGCATGGCTGAGCGGGTGACCGGTCGGCAGTTCGCGCAGCGTGGCCACGAGGTCGGCGATCTCTCCGGGTGTCGGCGTGATCCCGAGCTGCCGGCAGTAGTCCTGCATGAGGTGGACGCCGTACCGACCGTACGTGGCGTACACCATGAGCCGGAGGGCTCCGGCAGGAGCGAGCACCTCGCGAAGCGCTCGTAGCCCCGTTCCCGGATCGGCGAGGTGGTGGAGCACCCCCGTGCAGACGACGTGGTCGAAGCTGCGACCGAGCGACGCGACCTCCTCGATGGGGAGTTCGTGCAGTTCGAGATTGGTCAGGTCGTGGCGCTCGGCCAGGCGTCGAGTTGCCTGGAGGCTCGCCGGGCTGAGGTCGATGCCGGTGACGCGCGCGCAGGGGTATCGGACCGCATAGCGAGCAGCTTGGGAGGTGCCGCACCCGGCGACGAGGATCTCGTGATCGTCCCGATACGCGCTGGTCGGCCACATCCGAGCGTGCTCGACTCGCCGACGGGTGTCGTCGCTCCAAGCAGCGATCTCGGCGTCGAGGTCGCTGATCGGGGGTGGGTACGGATGGTGCTCGTAGAACTCGGCGATCTCGTCGCGCGCGCTCACGAACTGGTGATGCCCGCTTCCAGCTTCGCGAGGACCTTGTCGATGCTGAAGCTGGCCGGTTCCTGGCGGGGCGGGAAGTCGACGAGCGTCTGGAGGTGTTCGGCGACGAAGGCCTGTGCCGGCACGAAGAGGAAGGCGTGGTCGAGTATCCAGTCGTAGTACGTGTTCGAGGTGATGTCGGCTCGTTCGAACGGGTCGGTGCGAAGGTTGAACAGCTTCGGCATGCGGAGTTCGACCATCGGCTCCATCCAGATCCGCATCGTGCCCGCGACACGTTGCTCCAGGAACACGAACTTGAAGTTCTGGTATCGGATCGCGGCGATGTCGCCGTCGTCGGTCACGTAGAAGAAGTAGAACCGGGGACTCTCGTCGACCTCGCCGGTGAGGTAGTCCAACTGGTTGAAGCCGTCGAGGTGCACCTTGTAGGAGTGTCCGTCGAGTTCGTGACCGGCCTTGAGCTTCTCGGCGATGTCAGGCTCGCCCGCCGCGGCGAGGAACGTGACGAACCAGTCGGCGTGAGAGATCATGCCGTTCAGCACTTGACCCGCTTCGATGTGACCGGGCCAGCGAACCATGGCCGGCACGCGGTACGCGCCCTCCCACATCGAGTTCTTCTCGCTCCGGAACGGCGTCATGCCACCGTCGGGCCAGCTGTTCATGTGCACGCCGTTGTCGGTGCTGTACACGACGATCGTGTCCTCGGCGATCCCGAGTTCGTCGAGCTGGTCGAGCATCTCGCCGATCCGACGGTCGTGCTCGATCATCCCGTCGTGGTACTCCGATTGCCAGACTCCGGCCTGGCCGAGCTTGTCGGGTGCGACGTGGGTGCGGAAGTGCATCCCGGTCGTGTTGAACCACACGAAGAACGGAGTGTCGGCGTCGACGGCGTCCTTGATGAAGCGCTGCGCCTCGGGGAGGATCTCGTCGTCGATCGTCTCCATCCGCTTCTTGGTGAGCGGACCGGTGTCGTCGATGCGACCATCGGCCCAACTGTGAATGACACCGCGAGGCCCGAACCGTTCGCGGAAATGCGGGAAGTCCTTCTCGTTCGGGTAGTCCCGGAGCTCCGGCTCCTCTTCGGCGTTGAGGTGGTACAGGTTGCCGAAGAACTCGTCGAAGCCGTGATTGGTCGGCAGGAACTCATCTCGGTCACCGAGATGGTTCTTGCCGAACTGGCCGGTGGTGTACCCCTGCTCCTTGAGCGCGCGAGCGACCGTCGGATCCTCGCTGCGCATGCCGATGTCGGCACCAGGCATGCCGACCTTGGTGAGGCCGGTACGGGTCGGGTTCTGCCCACACACGAACGCCGCCCGCCCGGCGGTGCACGACTGCTCGCCGTAATAGTCGGTGAAGCGGATGCCCTCGTCGGCGATGCGATCGATGTTCGGGGTCCGGTATCCCATCAGGCCGTCGGAGTAGGCGCTGACGTTGGTGATCCCGATGTCGTCGCCCCAGAGGACGAGGATGTTCGGCTTCCCGTTCGGCATGGTCGGTTGCTCCTTGTGTCGTGGTCTGCGGCGTGACCGTAGATCCCTGGGACGAGTGGGTCCTCACCCGGGAGGGGTGAAGGCACGTTGCTGGATTGCATCGCGTCGGATCAGCAGGACGGCGCTCACGACGGCGACCCAGATCGGGAACACCCAGGTCAGGGCCTCGTTCGGAACCGGCATCAGCAGCAACGTCACGCCGACCAGGTAGCCGATGAGGACGAGCCAGCGGGGAAACGCCTCGGAGAGGCGGCCGACGGTGGTGGATGCGATCATGAAGACGGCTTCGAGCCTGGTCGCGACGATCGACGTCATCGTGATGCCGCCGGCCTGGGTCATCGCCACGGTTCCTGCATCGGGCACCATCTCGAATGCCTGGCCGGCTACCGCCGGCGCGGCGAAGAGGACGCCGGCGACGAGCCACGCGCCGGTGAGGAGCAGCGCCGAGCCGAAGAACACGGTTCCGAAGAGCCGGTTCTCCCGCTCGCCGACGCGTCGGCGGATGACGGCGACGAACCAGACGAACATGATCGACGAGATGGTGATCAGGTTGACGGCCAGGATCATCGCCCGCTGGTTGCCGTCGTCGAGATACCAGTCGGCCACGACCTGATCACCCTCCGAGGGATCGGGTGCGCGCAACAACAATCCGGTCGCGACGAGTGACAGGACGCTGTGGAGGAGACCGGCAATGGCCGCGGCCTCGATCGACCGCAGCGCACGCGGGATGTTGCGGCCCGGTCGAGTTGCGGAGGCCTGCTCGTCGCCCATGACACAGGATCCCACATGCTGTCGCGTCGCCCTTCCCCCGTGTCGGGTGAGGAGTCCGCCCAGGTGACGTGATGTGATGGATGACACCGACGACGCAACCGACATCGGAGAGCGCCCGCGATCGTCAAACGCCCAACCACATGCCTGACTCGACGACACCAGCACCATTACCCTCAGGAGTTGACGGTTCGCGTGCTCGCACCGGTGGCCCGTTGGCGCTCACCGCGGTCACCCTGGGTCTCATCATCTGGCCACTCGCGTTCAATTTCGGCGCCTATGGCGAGGTGCACTACGGCGACGTCTTCAGCATCGTCGTTGCGTCGACGATTCTCTTCGTCATCACGCTGGTGAACCCTGTGTACCCATCGCCGTGGATCTGGGTCGTGCGCGTTGCACTCGTGGCTCCGATGGGGTGGCTCCTGACCGCTGCGTGGGTGGAGGGCTCGACATCGGCAGCGCTCGACCGCCCTGGTTTCGTCGTGTGGATGGTGTTGATCATCGTCGTGTCGGTGCCGGTCACCCTGCGACTCCTGGTCGACATGTTCATGCCGGAGTTGACGGGCGCCGCAAGCCGCAAGGTTCTGTGGTCGATCGTTGCGCTCGTCGTGATCGTGGGGGCGATCGGTTTCGTCGTCGGGCGTGAGAACCCCCGCTTCATGACCTGTGCCGATTTTGCGATCGCCGGATCCGCAGAACCGGAGAACTGCGCCGACGGCCCGTCGTGACCATGCAGGCCGAACGGCGATGCCTCACCCGCGTCGGGGGATGCACGCCGGCCAGTCCGACCGATTGCCTGGGGTGATGGTGTTCTCTCCGGCCGAGTTCTCGGTTGCCATGATCGGCGGTTTCCTGCAGCAGTCGGACTCCGAACCGTCGAGTGACTCCAACGACGGAGACGTCGTCTTGGACGTCGGCAACGAGATCAGGGTCACCCTCGATCGTTGGACGGCCGGCCAGCTCGGGTTCGCCGATCTCGTTGCGGCCTCCATCGTCATGGCTGTGGGATTCACCCTGGCGTGGCTCGTCAAGCGGCTCATCCGGCGCGCAGCCAGCAATCTCACCGGCGCCGCACTCACGTCGGTCCGAACGATGGCCCAACTCGCCGGCGGCTCGATCGTGCTGTTCGCCAGTGCGGTCGCGCTCGAGATCCTCGGCTTCAGCCTCGGCCCCGTCCTGATCCTGATCCTCATCGCCGTGGTTGCACTGCTGCTCCTGCGCCCGATGATCACGAACCTGAGCAGTGGGCTGTTGCTCCAGGTGCGTGCGGCGCTCGACGTCGGCGACCTCGTGTCGACCACCGGAGACATCGTGGGCGTGGTGCACGAGATCACCACGAGGACCGTCACCATCGACACGACCGACGGTCGTCGAGTGCATGTTCCGAACTCCGACGTGCTCAACGGTGCGATCGTGAACTACACCGTTCGAGGACACCGACGATCGTCATTCGACGTGATGCTTCGTTGGGACTCCGATCTCGATCTTGCGATGTCGACGATGCGCCTCGCACTGTCACAGGTGGAGGAGATCGAGTCGGATCCGCGGCCAGAGGTACAGGTCGCCAGAGCAATCGGCGGTCTGGTGGTCATCCGATCGCTCGTCTGGCACGCACCCGAGCAGAGCGCCGAACGGGCCGCGGTCGACGCCGGGCTCCGAGCGGTGATCGGCAGCCTCGACTCAGCAGGGTTCGCGCTCGCCGGGCCGACACCGCTCGAGCTGCTGTCCGACGTCCGACATGACGTGACGGGGTCGGCTTGACCGTCGAACGGAGCAGCGGCGAGGCAGAGCTCGACGACGCCAGCGACCTATGTTCCCCTGCCATGACAGCAGGCGGCAGCGGCTCTCTCGTCGGTTGGCTGAGGTCGGAACGACTCGAGTTGGCCGCAACGATCGTCCTGTCGTTCGCCGTTGTCTTGACGGCCTGGTCGGCCTTCGAATCCGGCAAATGGTCAGGTGTGCAGGCAATCAAGTTCTCCGAGGCGGGAGCGGCCCGCATCGAGTCGGCGCGCTTGGACACACTCGCTGGGCAGCTCACTCAGCTGGACATCGCCGTCTTCAGTGACTGGTCGGCGGCGGTGAGCGAGTCCCATCACGAATCCAGATGCCCCAGCCACACCGTTCGAGATGGCTGGCTACCAGAACGAGGGTGCCGCCGAAGCGGAGCAGCTCCGTGGCCGGGCTGAGGAACTTGCCGCGGAAGCTCGAGCTGCGAACCAGAACGGTGACAACTACCTCCTCTCCACGGTGCTGTTCGCATCAGTGCTGTTCTTCGCCGGGGTCACCACGAAGGTGCTCTCCGAACGCAACCGACTGATCTTGCTCGGGTCAGCATCACGACATTGGCGGTCGGAGTCGTCGTCGTGCTCAGCCTTCCGATCGAAATCTGACGGCAAACGTGACCCCGATTGGATCTCCGATTACGCGATGGTCTGACCGCCGTCAATGACAAGCACCTGACCGGTCACGAACGAGGCCGTGTCACCACAGAGCCACACCACACCATCTGCAATCTTCTGACAGAGACCCATATGGCCCATCGGAATCAGGGCAATCAGGTCGGCCGCCAATTCCGGGCATTGGTCCAAACCAGCTGTCATACCTGACTCGGTGAGGCCGGGGGAAATCGCGTTGATTCTGATGCCTTCGCTCGCTCACCGGTATCGCAAGGAGTGGGAGGCCGAGCAGGCCCAGCGCGCTACACCCTGACGGAGCGACGGACGTCCCCCGGGTCTGCGGACGGTGTGAGAGGACCAACGCATGACGTGTTGTCGCCCGAGGGCTGCGTCATCAGCGGTTGCGGCCGAGGTATGCGAGCAGCCTCAACAGCGTGATGTAGAGCCAGATGAGTGTGACCATGAGGCCCCACGCCGAGTACCACTCCATGAACTTCGGGGCGCCGTTGCGTCGCCCGGCGTCGATCGTTGCGAAGTCGAGCGTGAGGCTGAGCGCCGCCAACACGATGGCGATCACGCTGACGATCGCCCCGATCGCCCGGAAGTCGTCCGAGTACACCCAGCCCCAGTCGAACAGGCGAATCACGCCGACGAACAGATAGAAGATGCACAGGCCGGCGATGCCGGCGGCGACGCCGAATGCGAGCTTTCTCGTCGGCTTGACGATGCCGGTCAGGTACAGGAACAGCGCAGCCACGAACACGGCGAGGGTGGCGACGATCGCGGCTCCGACGATGCCACTTGTCTGCGCCTCGTACGCCGCCGAGATCGCACCGAGGCAGTACCCCTGCAGCACGGCGTAGATCATGCCGAACAGGCCAGCTCGCTTCGGATTCATCGAGGCAAAGATCCCGACGAACAGCGCACCGAACGACGCGATCCAAAAGCCACCAGGAATGGTGACGGTTGTGTTGCCGTAGCCCGAGCCGAGGTCGGCACCGACCGGGGCGGTCGCCGAGGCCCACCCCCACACGCCACCCGCGACCAGCACGAGGAGCAGCACCAAGGTCTTCAGGCTGGTGCCGGCGATCGTCATCGTGGGGCCGCCGCGGTCGACTGCGGCAGATCCCTGCTCGGACTCGCTCTCCAGTCGGCCGAGCGCCGGGTTGCCCGACGTGATCCCTGGCCCGTGCGTCATCGTTGTCGTCATCGCCGCCAGCCTGGTGGATTCACCAACCCTCCGGCCTCCCCCGTGTCGGGTGAAGCGGCACGACCCGACGGCACCGGACCCGGGGAGCACCGATGAGCCGCCGCGAAGGTCTGGAGACTGTACGAGCAGCCACGTCGCAGTCAACCGTTCAGAGCAGTTCCACGTGATTGGCGAGGTCGCGTATCGCGAGCGAGAACTCGGTTCGATGCTGGACGAACGCATCAGCCGATCGGCGAGCGGAGCCATCAGGGTCAGCGCGCGACCGGCGCTCGTCGCGGAGCGAATCACTGACCGACAGGGCCGACACTGCGACAGAGCGGCTGACACGTCCGTCCATCGCTGTCGGAGCAAGACAGGTGACCTGCGTGATCTGCGAGGAGAAGACATCGATTCTGCCGGTCAAGGACTGCAGGTCGTCCGCGTCGAGCTCGGCGGTTCCATCGATCCTCTCGAGGTCGAGTGCCAATCGCCGCGCGTCGACAAGCGCGTTTCGTGCCGATTGGAGATACCGGTCCTTCTCGACGATCGAGGACCCGGCAGGTGAACCGCTGTTGCGCAGGTAGAAGCCGATCACCACGCCGACGACAGCTGCGACGACGAGCGCGACCACGACGACAGCGGTCATGTCGATCGATCCAGCACGCGCTGCGTCAGGTGTCTCACCTCCTCCATCGTCACCGGACGCCTGCCGGACTGCCTCACCCGAGTCGGGGGATCCGGTGACGATGGGCCCAAGGGGGTTGGCAGGAAGCAGTGAGCTCAGACGAGTCGACGGTCGACGGCCAGCAACGCAGCAGCAGTGCGGTTCGACACGCCGAGTTTGGCGAGGATGTTGCTGACATGAATCCGGACCGTGCCCGGCGAAATGCCGAGCTCGACCGCGATCTGCTTGTTCGATCGGCCGGCGACCACCTGGCGCAGGACGTCGGTCTCGCGGGGTGTGAGTTGTCCCACTGGTCCGACAGATTCCGGGCCGGCCCGCAGCGCCTGCACTGCCTCCGACCCGAAGACCGACTGCCCGGTCATCACGTTGCGGACTGCATAGGCAATGTCATCGCCGCTCGCGCTCTTCATCAGGTATCCGCAGGCGCCGGCATCCAGTGCGGCGCCGACCAGATGCGGATCGGTCGAGCCGGTCAACACGATCACGCGAGCGTCAGGGAATTCGGACCGCAACAGCTCGGTCGCCTCGATCCCATCGACCACCGGCATCGACACGTCCATGAGCACGACGTCCGGACGATGAGCTCGATAGCACTCGACGATGCCGGTGGCGCTGGACGCGCTCGCCACGACATCGAGATCGTCGAAGCTCGCCAACAGCATGGTGAGTCCCTCGATCACGACGGAGTGGTCGTCGACGAGGAGGACCCTGGTCACGGCCGATCATCTCCGCGGCTCCAGGTGACCGTCACCGTCGTGCCGACCTCTGATCGGCTGTCGATCAGCAACTCCGCCCCGATGTTCGCGGCCCGCTCCTTCAGATTCTGGAGGCCCTGGCCCTGAGTGACATGCTCGGGATCGAAGCCGGATCCGGTGTCGCTCACCACCAGGAACGTCGTCCCCTGGTCGTGACCGACCCGCACGGCGATCGAGTCCGCTCCACTGTGGCGCACGGCATTGCTCAACGACTCCTGAGCGAGGCGGTACATGCCGAGCTTGATGTCGCGCGGGAGCATCGGGATCTCGGCCACATGGGCCTCGACGTCACCGTCGACCCCCGCCGCCACCGTCTCGACGAGCTGCTCGACCAGTTGAGGGAAGCGGGTTGCGTCCAGCGATTGGGGCTGCAACTCGAACAGCAGCACCCTGAGCTCGGACAACGACGTCAACAGCAGCGACCGGATTCGCCGGACCGTGTCCTCGGCATCGCCGGAGCCCGTGGAGAGTTGTCGTTGGGTGGCATCGGCGAGAAACGCGACCGAGTACAGGCGCTGAGTCACCGAGTCGTGGAGATCGCGAGCAATGCGATGTCGTTCGACGTCGACCGCGTTCGCCGCGATCATGCTGTCCAATTCCGTTCGGTGAACGAAGCCGGCGAGATACTCCGCCGCAAGCCGGACGTACCGGCGCTCCTCCTCACCGAAGGACGCTGACGAGCCGGGCACGACTTCGAGCGATCCCAGAGCCTGCCCTTCCATCGCGACGGTTTCGATCACGACATCCGTCAACGCCTCCGCCCGCTCCGGCGGGCTCGAGACCCACTCGGTCACGGCGGGGAGCGCGTCGGATGCATCGATGTCGTTCAGACGGAGATCGACGCGTCGAAGCCCGAGGACGGTGCCCAGCGTCGCGAGCAACGATGCGACGACGCTCCTCGTCTCGTCGGCGCCGACGCCTGGGCTCACCAACTGGTTGCTGCGACCGAACTCTTCGGTCAGGCGTTCGAGGCGCCGCATGGTGAGGCGCTGGTGGGCGAGTTGCTCGCTGAGTTCGTCGTTCGCGGCGATCAGTGCCGCAGTCCGTTCGACCACCGTGTGCTCGAGGCTCACCGAGTGCTCGGTGATCTGGCGTTCGGCCTGGGCAAGCCGGCCAGAGACCAGCACCGCGCCAGCGACAGCCACGACCACACCGCCGAACGGTGTCAGGTACGGAGTGCCGACAACACCTTCGTCGACCAAGCTGTCGTACGCCCCGAACCCGAGCAGCACGAGCATCCCGACGGACAGCACCGTTGACTCGGCCCGACGCCCCTGTCGGAAATGCACGGCGAGCGAGATGACCACCATCACGAACGAGGCCACCAAGTAGATGTCGAGCACTGGCCGCCACGACGACGTACTGGCCTCGTGAACGGCGAACGTCTCGCCGAAGAGTTGCACCGATCGGAGCTCGTTGATCTCGTCGGCGAGCAACCCGTCCGACACGACGAGTTGCATCGTCCCAACGATGATCGTCGCAATGCCGAACGCCCCGAGTGCCCACCGAGGAATGTTGCCGGTCCATGTCGCGACCACCAGGACGAACGCAACGAGTGACAGCAGGTTGATCACGCCGAACCACTGGAACGCTTCGACGTACTCGCTGACGGACGAACTGGTGTGCATGTCGGCGGTGATCCAGGTCGAGATCGCACCGACGCCGGTCAGCAGCGCAAACGAGAACATGAACGGGCGGCCCGGACCTCGGGGGCGTCGCAACCCGATCGCGATGAACAACACCGAGGTCATCGCGAGCACGCCAATCGAGACCCCGTAGGCAAGTGTGCCGGCGGAGGTGTTCACGACGAGGCCGATCGGCGCATCACGATCGTCCGCCCATCACGATCGGATCATTGCACCCGCCTGGATGCCCTGCAACGCCGTCCCCCCTGACGAACGTCATAGGGCCACCTCTACCGAAGCGCACTGTCGCCGCCGATCACCGATCGTCACGATGGACTCATGCACGGTGCTGAGCTTGCAGCCGCCCCAGAGGATCACTCCAACGCGCAGTTGGCGATGGAGCTTGCTGTCCTCGAGGTTGCGCTCGACGGCGGCGACCTCGAGACCGTGCGGCGGCAGGCGAGGGCACTTCGTCGTTGCCTCGAGCGGTCGCCTCGATCAGCGACACAGCCGCCGGCGCCTCCTCGGCTTCGTCTCGTTGGTGGCGTTCCACTGACCGGTCGCGAGATCGCTGCACTGCAACTCCTCACGGATGGTTCGATGAGTCAGAAGGACATGGCTCGCGAAATGGGTGTGTCGACCAACACCATCAAGACCCATCTGAAGTCGCTGTACCTCAAGCTGGGGGCTCATTGCCGCGGCGAGGCGATCCAACGGGCCCGCGACTTCGGGATCTTGGAATCGTCCAGCGTCGCCGAACCAACGGCGCCCCGCGAACACCTGGTGGAACGGACCGGCACCCGTGGCTGACGACGTGGCCACGGCGACCAAACGTCCATCGGCGGTCCAGCCATGGATGGTCGCCAACGTCGCTATGGGCGCCGGCTTCTCGGCGTTCATTGCGCTCCTGATCCCGCCCTATGTCACCGAGGTGACGAGCGATGCCACCGCTGCCGGTGTGGTGATGGCGGTGATCAGCCTGGCCGCCGTGCTCGGCCCCGTGCTCGGCACTTTCGCCGACCGCCATGCTGCGCACCGACTCGTGATGAGTGCAGGCGTCCTCGGCTTGGCGATCGGGTTCGCGGCGTTCGCATTGGCGTCGGAGTCCTCCGATTTCTTCGCGCTCGACGCGATCATCCTCGGAGTCTCGGTCGCTGCGGTCTCGGCGGTTGGGCCAGTGTTCATCGTCGGCCTCGGACTGTCGCGCGACGTCGAGGCCCGGCGGATGACCGGCTATTCCCTCGCGATGCCTGCTGGCCAGGTCCTCGGCGGATTCTTGATCGGCGCAGCGGCGACGGCCGGTTGGTCCTACTCGGCCCGATTCTGGATGGCCTCGGGGTGCTGTCTCGTCCTCGCCGTCGTCACGTGGTTCACGAGCAAGCGCCCGGAGGAGGAGCTCCACCGGGTGATGTACGCCGCGGCGGACGATGGTGTGATCACGGAGAAGGTCGCCAAGGTCCCGCTGCGCAAGGTGCTCGGCTCGATGTTCGGTCTCTTCTTGCTGATCAGCGTGTTGACCTCGATGGCGAACAACGGCATCAACAGCCAGATCTCGAACATCATGCCCAACGTGTACGGGATCAGCGAGGCGGAGACGTCGACCCTGATCTCGATCGCCGGCGCGCTCAACATGATCTTGTTCATCCCCGCTGGGAGGCTGATGTCCAAACGGGGCACCATGCCGACGTACTCGCTCGGTGTGATCATGCGGCTCGTCGGCGCGCTCGGTATGGCGATCGTCGGGCTGATCTCAGGTGCACCGGCACTGCTCGCCGTGGCGTTCATGCAGCTGCTGTATCAGGCCAATCCGTTTGCCCGCCTCGCTCAGCCCGGCACCGCGGTGCGTTTTGCGACCTTCCCTGCCGGGATGGCCAACGGGTGGCTGATCGCTGGTTCCGCTCTCGGAAGTTTCGCCGGAGCCCTGCTCGGTGGCATGCTCGCCGATGCGTACGGCTTCAATGCGGTCAACTGGATGGGTGCAGCAGCTGCTGCCGGCTCGATCGCACTCCTCGTGCTCGGGTTGTGGCCCGCAAAGCCGGTCGAACCCGACAGGGCGTGAGCTGATCGCATGGAGACACCCGATCGCAGCAACGGGCGGACGTCGTTCACGGTCATCGTCGCCGCATCGTTGATCGGTGTCACGACCGGCGCGCTGATCGTCGCCCTCGAGCATCTGATCGACGAGGTAATCCACCAGCTCGCCGAGGCGCCCGTCTGGGTGCCTGGAGCAGCCGTGCTGATCGGGATACTGCTGACCGCCGTGGCCGTTCGTTTCGCGTCAGCCGGCGGCACCGCCTCCACCGAGGTGTATGTCGAACAGTTTCACCGTGCGTCCCCTGACCTGAACGTGGCGCACGCTCCCGGACGTCTCGTCGGCGCCTTCACGACGCTTGCCGGCGGTGCGCCGCTCGGCATGGAGGGGCCCGCGGTCTACACAGGATCCGCAATCGCGACGGTCGTGCACCGCTCTTGGCGGCGACTCGACCGGGTGAGCTTCCATGCGCTGCTCGTCGCCGGCGCCGCCGCCGGCATCGCTGCAGTCTTCAAGGCGCCAGCAGCAGGAGCGATCTTCGCCATGGAGGTGCCGTTTCGCGGGCGCCTGGCCGGCGAGCGGGTTCTTCCGGCCCTCTTCGGCGCCGGCGCCGGGTACCTGACGATGGCAGCGGTCGAGGGTGTCGAGCCCGACCTGGAGATCCCGCTGATCGAGATGACGTTCGATCGTTCGATGTGGAGCCTCGTGTTGGGCCTTGCGGTCGGTGTCGCTGCGATCGGTGTGATCTCGCTGGTGGCATCTGCAGAACGGCTCAGCAAGGGGACGAGTCCCGTCGCTCGTGCAGGTCTCGCAGGGCTCGCCCTGGCCGGGCTCTACGCAATCAGCCGTGGCCTCACCGGCGAGTCGCTCGCGTTGACGTCGGGAAACGCGGTGATCGATTGGGCGATCCAGCCGGGTCATGCGATTTGGCTCCTCGTGGCCGTATTCGCAATTCGGACGCTGGGGCCGGCGATCACGATCGCCGGTGGTGGCGTCGGAGGCCTGTTCATCCCGCTGATGGCCGCCGGAGCGGTGATCGGCCGGATCTTCGCCGACGCAGTCGACCCTCAGGAAACAGCCCTCTACGTGACCGTCGGTGCGGCCTGCATGCTGGGAGGCGGGTACGCAGCCCCGCTCACCGGTGTCGTGTTCGTTGCGGAGTACACCGGGCAGGCCTCGGTGATCGTGCCCGCGTTGGTCGCGATGACGATGACCAGGCTGGTCGTACGCGATCGATCGGTGAGCCCCAATCAAGTCAGCTGATCAGTCCCGCTCGACGACTTCGATCAGCCACCACAGCCCGATCGAGCAGCCGAACTCACTCGAGAACGGCACCTCGGAGCGAGGTCAGCCGCGCCGGGTCAGACCCATGACGCCACCAACGATCAGCGTCAGGACGATGCTCCCGATGATCGAGATGCGGATGTTCAAGCCCAAGACCTGCGCGACGACGTTGATCGCGATGAGGACCAGGACGAAGACGACGAGTTGAGCGACGGGGCTCCGTGCGTTCATTGCGTGGCCTCGGGGACGTGTGGGTTCATGGGTCCGTGTTCTCGATGTGGTCGGTTCGAATGAGTCGCTTCACAGTGTTGAGATGTCGATCGGTGCGTCGAGCGGCAGCTGCGAGATCCGGTCGAAGAACGGCATGTTCCAGACCGTCGAGGAGCCAACGCTGATGCAGACATCGGCTCGCAGGGTGCCTCACCCCATCCGGGCGAGGCAGCGACGGTCTCGACCGGGGCGCCCACCTCGCGAGCAACATGCTGGTGTACCAGGTCGGCTGATCAGTCCAGCCCGACGACTTCGATCAGCAACCACAACCCGCCGCAGTAGAGCGCGAACATCACACCGATTCCGATCGTCATCCAACGTCCGAGCTCGCCCCGCTCCATGCCCAGTCCCAGACCGAGCAGCACCGACGCCGTGACGCCGGGAACGATCGGGCCCACCAGTCCGAGCCCCTTGGCCCCGTATCGCTCGGTCAACTTGCCGACGCGCGAATCCGAGTTAGGCGGGTCGGGTTCGTCCTGTCCGGTGATCCGCTTGCGAAGCCGATCGCCTGCGAAGAGGAACACCCAGAGGCCGAGCATCGAGCCGACCGATGCCGCAATGTAGACCTCGATCGGCGACAACGAGAGCGAGAAACCGATCGGTATCGCAAAGCCGCCCGACACGAAGCTGATCACACCGACGACGAGCCATGCGACGACTCTCACGACGCCGCGCCGAGGTCACTGCGGGCCTGGTCGATCAGGTCCGGGTGACGGTGGGTGAAGCGCAGCAGCGTGACGACACCGACCGGCATGGTCACGATGTCGTAGAAGACCCGCCAGACGACGACGGCAGCGACGACGACGCTGGTGTTGACGTCACTGACCGCTTCGATCCCGAGGATCAGGACGAGATCGACGACGCCGAGCCCGCCGGCGGTCAACGGGATCAGCGTTCCAGCGAGGAACGCTGCGGCGAAGATCGCGAACACCTCGACGGTCGGCAGCTCGCTGTCACCGATCCCGAGGAAGCGCAGCGAGGCCAGCAGCATCGCGAACGAGATGCCGAGATTGAACGCGACGGCGACCGATCCGAACACCCAGCGCCGTCGAACGACGTCGTAGACGTTGTCGCGGAAATCGATCACGGCGGGCCCGAGATCTGAGATCGGGTCTCGCCGAAACCGAGCGAGCACCCAGGAGATCAGTTTCGTGAGCTGTCGGCCGACCCAACGGGCCGACGTCTCCGACCGGCCGATGAGCCACACGATCACCGCGGCGATCGCCAGGACCACGGCTGCAGCCCCTGCGATCAACCAGGTGCTCCCATCCGCCCGCCGCGCGATCACCAGCGCGATCAGCGCGAACAGCGGGAGCACGAGTCGACCTGCCTGGGGGAACACGAACGTTCCCGCCGCTGCCGTCGTCGACACTCGGGCGCCGTAGCCCGCCGAACGGAAGTACGCGTACTGGACAATCGAGGGGGCCGGCGGCGGCAGCACCGTCACGGCGCTCGACGAGGTGTACGCCTGGGAGCCGGACCAGATGCCGAGTCCCGGCAACATCGCGCGATAGATGAACGACTCGGAGACGATGCGTGCTGCGGTCAGCCCGAGCAACGTGAGGACGTCGAGCAGTGTCAGCGACTTCAGGCTCTCCGAGACGGTCTGGTAGTCGATGATGCTCGGGATCACCCACCCGAAGACGACGACCAGCGCGAGCACCACCAGGGCGATGCGCCCGACTCGCTTCCAGGTCCCACCCGTTCGATCTCCGATGAGCCCCAGTCGACTACGACTGCCTCGAGGCCACCTCACCTGAAACGGGTGGGACTCTCCCGAACGGGCAGACGGTACGTTCGGCTGTGGGCCAGGATTGGCCGAGGAGGGAACCCGAACGTGGAACTGAAGCAAGCGGAAACAAGTGCTGAAGCCGTAATCCCTCCCTTCCACGTTCGCTGCAGGCAGGGAATTCAACGCTGGACTGCATCGTTCGGCTTCGGCGAGTTGGTCGTCGGTTGGGCCTTCCTGAATCTGTCGATGACACCGTCGCTGCTTCCCCGAGGTCAGCTGCTTCAGGGAATCCTGTCGGGTATCGCAACGGCGTTCGGGTACGGCATCGGTACCGGCCTGCTGGCGATCTGGCGCTACCTCGAGCTCCCGGAACCTCCGGTGCATCGCCGACCACTCATTCGGCGCATCGTGTTCGCAGTCATGGCGATTGCGACGATCTGGTACATGGCCCACCTCGTGGACTGGCAGAACAACCTCCGTCGGATCTTCGGTATGGACCCGGTCAACGACATCACGTTCGCCGTGGTGGTAGTGCTGATCGCCCTGGTCGTGGCCGCGCTGCTCATCGCCCTGTTCCGTCTGATCGCCCGTGTCGTTGGGCGGTTCGCTCACTGGGGAAATCAGTTGCTCCCCCGACGCGTCGGGCGAGTACTCGGGCTTGCTGTCGGTATCGCACTTGTGGTGTTCCTGGTGAACGGTGTGCTCCTCAACTCCTTGGTCGATGTTGCACAACAGGCGTTCGCCATCCAGAACGGCACACACGAAGACGGTGTCGATCAGCCGACATCACCGTTGCGGTCGGGCAGCCCGGAGTCGTTGGCGACCTGGGACAGTCTTGGCCAGCCGGGGCGCAAGTGGGTCGCTCGTGGTCCGACGGCTGAACAGATCAATGAGTACTCGGGCGGAGACGCGATCGAGCCGATCCGCGTCTATGTCGGGCTCGACTCGGCCGACTCCGTCGGGGAGCGGGCAGAACTCGCACTCGAGGAATTGAAACGCACTGGCGCGTTCGCCCGAGAGGTGCTCGTCATCGCCACGTCGACCGGTTCGGGTGGCATCGACCCGAACGGCACTCGTGCGATCGAGTACATGCACAACGGCGACACAGGGATTATGAGGTGCACGACTTGGGCCGCGATGCGGCGCGAGCGCACCGTCGACAGTCGCGTTATTGGGCGCGCGTTGCGTGCGGCTCTCACCGAACGACGGGTGATCGCGTTTGTGCGGATCTTTCGCTGGGCAGCGCGTGACCTCGCAATGCTGATATCGATGCCAAGGGTGGGGTCAGGCACCGGAGTGCGCCCACGGGAGTGTGCGCACAGGTCATCTGGCAGTGAACAATCCATCACTACGGCAGGAGCG
>Ga0307379_10005691_pt1 | contig 17306 bp, 13 predicted proteins | sample UN2MG_FD_202237 | JGI IMG/M metagenome (GOLD analysis project Ga0307379, IMG submission 202237) | Soil microbial communities from Risofladan, Vaasa, Finland - UN-2 | ecosystem: Environmental > Terrestrial > Soil > Coastal area > Acid sulfate soil | place: Finland: Risofladan, Vaasa | collected... | reverse complement strand
TAAAATCAGAGAGGATCAGAGTTGTTTTCCTGTTATTCAGCGATTTCAGGAACTCCAAAGCCATTTCAAGTGATCCGGGATCAGAATTATAGTAATCTTCAATTAGCTGGCAGTTGTTAATACCGCTCTTCATCTCCATCCTCATGGCCACGGAAACAAGATTTGATAATCCTCTGATGATTACCTCTTTATCTATTTCCAAAGCGAGACAAACAGCCACTACAGTGATCGCATTTTCAACAGAAGCGCCATCACAGAAAGGAATTTCAAATTCACTGGTTGAATTCCTGTATTTAACCTCAATGCTTGTATGATTCCCTGGCAATGATCTTTTCCGTACAAAAACTGCTGCCTCCTCATCCTCAACAGACCAGTCAATAAGTCTCTTTGATCTGAAAGAACTCCTGCCGCTTATAAGGTTGTTAATTATGCCATGATCCCTGCAATATATTATTGTGGAAGAATTCACAAAAAGCCTGAGTTTTTCCCTGGCTTTTATTTCGTTGTCTGGGAAATTTTCACTGTGTGCATCACCTATGTTGGTTATTACCCCGATATCGGGTTCAATGATCTTCTGAAGAGGCTCCATCTCGCCGGGTAATGAAATACCTGCCTCGAAAATTCCAAGGTTGTATTTTCCGTCAAGCTTCCATACCGACAGGGGAACTCCAATCTGGGAATTATAGCTTTTAGGGCTTCTGATAACAGATGTTTTAAGTCCTATAATATCTGCCAGCCACTCTTTCACAACTGTCTTGCCGGTGCTTCCTGTCACAGCAATAACTGTTGACTTGAATAATCTTCTTTTATAAGTTGCAAGCAGTTGAAGTGCTTTAACCGTATCAGCCGATATAATGAAAGCGGTTTTGGTATATCTCTCGGAATCATCAGGTAGTTTTCTGACAATAAAGATCCTTATCCCTTTAAGATAAAGGTTATCAATGAAATTATGTCCGTCATGATTTATACCCTTAATTGCAATAAAAGCAAGACCTTCAGTATAAATGATCTGTCTGCTGTCGGTAATAAGCTCTTTTACGATCAGGTCAGGCTCACCGAAAAGAACCCCGTTTGTTATTACTGCAATATCTGAAGAAGTAATCTCCAATATATTAAGTTGTTCGATTTATTATTCTTTTAAAGCCTGGTTATAACAAACCCTGCAGAGAGGTTCATATTTGTCTTTCTCACCCAGAACGACAACCTGCTCCTCATCTGATTTTCTGTATGAGTACTGTGCAAGACTTCCGCACCTGATGCATATGGCATGAACTTTTGTAATATATTCCGATACAGCAAGAAGCGATGGTATCGGACCAAACGGTTTACCCATGAAATCCATATCAAGTCCGGTTACAATGACTCTGATCCCGCTATCAGCAAGGTAATTACATACATCCACCAATGAATTGTCAAAAAATTGTGCCTCATCAATCGCAACTACGTTTACATCTCCTGAAAGTAAAAGTATGGCGGTGGGATTTTCAACCGGTGTTGAAGGAATCGATGTTTCATCATGAGAAACCACCCTGTTCTCAGAATACCGCTTATCAAGAGAAGGCTTAAAAATTTCAACTTTTAATCCTGCAATCTTAGCCCTGCGAAGTCTTCTTAAAAGTTCCTCAGTTTTGCCGGAGAACATTGAGCCGGTAATTACTTCGATGGATCCGCGTTTACTATTTGACTTTAATGTATTTTCCAGAAAATCCATCTGCAATATTGTCTGTTTCCGATATGCTAAATGTAGTTTTATTCCGTTATGAAATGTGGAATAATAGTTACTTTTGCAAAATAAGGAAAATGGTTTGTTATATTAACATCAAAATGTATGGATTTCAACTCAACCATTGATTTAATTATTAAAGATCTTAATGATGCCCGTGAAATAATTGATGATCTGAAAAAATATCCGGGAGTTCCTGCTATTCAGGTCGAACTGGCAAAATCGAAGTGTAAAAGTGCCGGAGAAGTAATTGCACTTCTTAAGAGCATGAAGAATAATCATAGCGCCCATGAAGAAATCAGGGTTCTTAAGGCCGAGGATTCCCTTAGCGCCGGGGTAATTTCCGTTGAGAAGCAGGATACACCTCAGGAGAAAGAAATACAGGCTGAAGTAAGGACTGAGATAACCATCACACATGGACAGGAGTTAGTTGAAGATACAAGACAGACCGTCAGGAAAACATTAGAATCAACGATTATTGCCGACAAATTCAGTAACATATCTGGCTGTTTCAATGAACAGTTAGGCGGTAAGAACCATGACGATGATGTCTCGGAAATACTTAAAACGAAGCATGTGACGGATCTGTCAGAAGCTATAGGTGTTAATGACAGATTCCTCTTCATCAGGGAAATCTTTGATGGTAACAAGGAGTCCTACGATCAGGCTATAATGAAACTTGATAATGTTCAAACTCTTAATGATGCCAGAGCCATTATTATGAGCTACACCGGGGAAGACAAAGCAAATGAAGCAGTTAAACAGCTCCTCGAAATGGTGAAACGCAAACTTCCTTCACATGAGTAAACTTTTCCTGGTCCCTACACCTATAGGTAATCTGAAGGATATTACCTACCGGGCTGTAGAAGTTCTTGGAAGTGTTGATCTTATACTTGCAGAGGATACCCGTCAGGCAAAAAAATTACTGCTCCACTACAAAATCAGTACACCTGTTCAGTCGCATCATGCATTCAACGAGCACAAGAGCGTTGAGGGATTATGTACAAAGATTACTTCAGGTCACTCCATCGCATTGATCTCGGATGCAGGAACACCAGGGATATCTGATCCGGGATTTCTGCTTGTCAGGAACTGTGTTGAAAAAGGGATCTCTGTTGAAACTCTTCCCGGCCCGACAGCTCTGATACCAGCTCTGATAAATTCAGGGCTTCCCTGCGAAAGGTTTTGTTTTGAGGGTTTTCTGCCTCATAAGAAAGGAAGGAATAAAAGATTATCATTCCTGAAAGAAGAATCAAGGACTATGGTTTTTTATGAATCCCCATACAGACTCCTCAGGACTCTGGAAGAGTTGCGAGAGCAACTGGGCAACGACAGGGAGGCATCCGTTTCGAGAGAATTGACCAAGGTTTTTGAGGAGAATCTCCGGGGAACTTTATCCTCCCTTGCAGAACATTATAAAAATAAAACGCCCAAGGGCGAGATTGTTATTGTTGTTGCAGGCAGAAAGCCATGATCAGGTTATTTAAGCACAACAGGTTTTTTGGATCCAGATTAATAATTCAGATTATTCTGTTGTTTTTGTTTTTTAGCAACCCCTATATTACTGCTCAAATCCTTAAGGGCAGGATAACTGAAAAATCCGGGGAAGCTGTACAGTATGCAACCGTTTTCATTCAGGAGCTTAAACAGGGAACAACATCAAACACGAAAGGAGATTATGAGATCAGACTTCCGGAGGGCAAATATCTGGTTATTTACCAGAGCCTTGGATATGATCCTGTTTTTGTGAACATTAATCTTACAGACAGTACTTTAATTAAGGATGTGGTCCTGCAGGAACAATATTATGAGATCCCGGAGGTCAGAATTACTGCTTCAGGGGAGGATCCTGCTTATTATATTATGAGGAAAGCCATTGGCCTGGCTCCCTATTATCTGAACAACATAAGTTATTATAAAGCAGATGTTTATCTTAAGGGTTCTCTTGTAATTAACCGTATTCCGAAGATTATGGAGAGATCGATGAGAGTAGAAGCAAGAAGCAGTTCTTCGCGAACATCTGTAACCAGCGACAGGATAAAAGAGGGTGATTCTTATCTTATGGAATCATATAATGAAATAGAATTCACTGCCCCCGACAACTATGTTCAAAAAGTAATTTCATTCAACAGCACCTTTCCTGAACAGGGAAATGAAATATCTCCTATGGATTTCATCCAGGCCAGCTTTTACCAGCCTGTTCTGGTCGATATGGCTATTTCTCCTCTCTCCCCCCAGGCATTTTCATACTATAATTTTAAATACCTTGGCGCTTCGCCACAGGGTAATTTTACTATTAATAAGATTCAGGTTATTCCAAAACGCAAAAGCCAGCAGCTCTTCAGAGGAACTATTTTTATCATCGACGACCTCTGGTGCCTTCACAGTATTGATCTCATCAACGAAAACCTTGCCGGGAAAATAAGAGTGCAACAGTTATATATTCCTGTGCAGGATGAAATCTGGATGCCGGTCAGTCATAAGTTCGAAATCAACATCGGGATTTTCGGGTTCAGGGCTGATGGCGGTTATGGCAGTTCTGTAAAATACGTTAGTGTTAAGCCTAATCCTGATCTGCAGAAACCGAAATCAGTTTCAACAGATTTATCGGGACGTTCATATGTTATGGATACTGCCATGACCCGTACAAAACAGCAGATTGAAAGAATACTCGAAAAAGATGAGCTTACAAACAGGGATATGATCAGGCTCGCAAAACTTATGGAAAAAGAATCTGAGGGAAGCGTAAAAGATAGCAGCCGGACAAGAATGGAGGTAAAAGAAAAAACCACTTATGTAATTGAAAAAGATGCTGCCGGAAAAGACAGTACCTATTGGGCCAATATAAGGCCTATACCGCTGTCGGACTTAGAGTTACGCAGCCTCAGGATTAGCGACAGCATCAGATCTTTATCAAATGCTCCGGATGTTATGAAGGGAGATACTTCTGAAAAAGCGGAAACAAAAAAGAAAAGTCAATTCCGTAAAACCCTGAGTAATATCGCATCCGGTTACACCTGGTCAGACACATCAGGATTCAGCTTCACCAGCGGTGGCCTGATCAATTTGAAAAAGCTGAGTTTTAACACGGTTGACGGTTTTGTTTTTGGTACTGATTTCAGGATCTCAAAATCGTGGAAAAACAACAGACGTATCTCTGTCTATCCGGATGTCAGCTACACAACAGCCCGTGAGAAAATTATGTGGCGGATTAATGCAAACTATTCCTTCGGAGGAATTAAAATGAAACAGATATTCATCCGTTCAGGTATTACCAGCAAAGATCTTAATAACGACGGAGGCATAAATACATTTCTGAACACTTTTTCTTCCCTGGTGCTCAGAAGAAACTATCTGAAGCTCTATGAATCCGGATACTTTGCTCTTGGATACAGGACAGAGGTTGTGAACGGATTAAACTTAGAATTAAGTGCTAATTATGATGACCGGAGGGTACTCTTTAATAACACCGATTTCTCGTTATTCAAACCCTCCCGTGAATATACTGACAACATTCCCGATAACGAGTATCTGGAACAAAATGCCGATCCTGGTTACGTCCTGCTTGATCAGAGACATCTTGATTTTGTAACAAATGTTACATTTACTCCATTCCGGAAATACTCGGTCCGCAATTCAAATAAGGTTCCAATGGGCTCAGACTGGCCTACGTTTATCTTAACATGGAAGCATGGAATAAACGAGTTGTCAGAGACACCAGACAAGTATCAGCATTTTGATATGTTCAGGTTTGAAGTGCACAGGAAACGTGATGCAGGAGCCTTTAGTGAATTCAGATGGAGAGCTGCTGCAGGAGGATTTCTGAACAAAATCAATGTAACCTATTACGACTTTTTCCATTTCAATTCCCAGCCGCTCCAGTTTCTCCTGGATAATTACGAAGATGTCTTCATGCTTTCCCCGTACTATTCGTTGAGCACACCTGAGTTCTTTGGGGAGTTCCACCTTAAATACACAACACCCTACCTGCTTCTGAAGTTACTTCCGGGATTAAGCAATACCCTGATGCGGGAGAATCTCAGTTTTTCATATTTTGGTTCCCGCTTCCATAGTCATTACACCGAGATTGGTTACACGCTTAGTGAGATCTTCCTGGTGGGTGAGGCAGGTGTCTATGCGGGATTTGATAATCTGAAGTATAAAAGCTTTGGGATAAAGCTGATCCTGCGCCTCAACTAAGTCTGAACATTAAGCAAACGGAGGTTCATCATTAATATCCGTTTCCTTATCGAATCCCCCTCCCAGTCTCCTAAGGTTATCATGGTTCATTTTTGAACCCAAGGTTATGTTTTGTGCTCCTTCCCTGACATCGGGTCCAAGATCTATGTCAAAATCATCAACATCAACAAACTGAGCTTTTTCTTCACGGAATCTGAGCCGGACATCATCAACAGGTCCGTTTCGGTTTTTAGCAAGTATAATTTCTGCTATTCCTTTAGTGGATGACCCGTCCTCGAAGGTAGGTATCCCGAACTTATCCTGCCGATGAATAAATACTACCATATCTGCATCCTGCTCAATTGCTCCCGATTCACGAAGGTCCGACAGAAGGGGCCTCTTGGTACCACCTCTCATTTCAACTGATCGGTTAAGCTGAGATAATGCAATTATAGGAACATTAAGCTCTTTGGCAATACTTTTCAATGACCGTGAAATATTACTAACCTCCTGTTCGCGGCTGCCTGCATTTTCAGGTCCGGACATTAATTGCAGATAGTCAACTATTACTAGGTCAAGTTTATGCTGAGCCATCAGTCGCCGGCATTTTGCCCTGAGTTCGAAGACTGATATTGCCGGTGTGTCATCAATGAAAATCGGAGCCTGAACCAGTTTCTTGATCCTTGAGTCGAGCTGTTTCCACTCCTCCTCATTAAGGCGTCCGTTTTTAATCTTATCCCCGGGGATATCAGTTTCAGCTATTATTAAACGGTTAACAAGCTGAATTGAAGACATCTCGCATGAGAAAATTGCAACCTTTTTCCCATGATCAATTGACATGTTGCGTGCCATTGAAAGGGCAAATGCCGTCTTCCCCATTGATGGGCGGCCGGCCACAATTATCAGTTCCGATTTCTGCCACCCTGAGGTCAGTCTGTCGAGTTTAGTAAAACCTGAAGGAATGCCAACAAGCGCATCCTCTCTTTTCCCTGCCTCTTCAATCTCCCTTATAGCCTCCTTTATTACCATATTGATCGGCGAAACCTCTCTTTTGATGTTCCCTTCAGCGATCTGGAAAAGTGCATTTTCTGAGTAATCAAGTAGTTCAGTCACATCATAAGTGTCGTCAAATGATCTGTTCTGTATCTCGGTTGATACCCTGATCAGCTCCCGCTGGATATATTTCTGAGCTACAATCCTGGCATGATAGTCCACATGTGCCGCCGATACTACCTTCGAGGTCAGTTGTGTCAGATACACAGGACCGCCAATACTCTCAAGCTCATTGTGTGCCTTTAGTTCTTCAGTAACAGTGTAAAGATCAACCGGATACTCCCTGGTTGAAAGGTCAGAAATGGTTTTGAATATTTTCTGATGTGCCTCCTTGTAAAAGCTTTCGGGTTTTAGTATATCAAGAATTGTTATTACTGCTTCCTTTTCCAGCATTATTGCTCCGAGAACAGCCTCCTCCATATCATTTGCCTGAGGTGGCACCCTGCCAAAATCGGGCAATGCCTTAACAATCGGAAATGCACTGGTTTTTTGTCTTGCCATTGATCCTATGTCTTTGATTTATTGTCTGTTAGAAGATAGTTAAAATTGCTGCCGGGGTAGTTTCAAAGGTATGAATAAGCACATTCATTAATTTAGGAGAGACCCATTTATTACAAACAAACTGCTGTTAACAACTTGTTGAAAAATCCGAAAATACTGATACTATGAATGAAAATCCAATGCATATGGTATTTTTGCAGGAAAGAGATGGAGATGGTAGTTTTTCCAAATGCCAAAATAAATCTGGGTCTTCGTATAACGGGTAAACGTCCTGATGATTATCACAATATTGAGACAATATTTTATCCTGTTGATCTTCATGATGCACTGGAGATTGTATGCGCCGGAGATGACGTTAAGCAGGATATGCTTAAAGCGACCGGCATCCGGATTGACGGGAAACCGGAAGATAATCTTGTGATAAAGTCAGTCAGGAAGTTCCGGGAATTATATTCCTTCCCTTTTTTAAGATTGCACCTGCATAAAGCTATTCCATCGGGTGCAGGGCTGGGGGGCGGATCATCCGACGCTGCCTGTATCTTAAAAATAATAAACAGATGTTTCAGGTTTTCGTTAAGCCTGGAAGAGCTGAAGGTGATTGCTCTCGGGCTAGGCAGTGACTGCCCATTCTTTATTGACTACACACCATCGTTCGCCACCGGAAGGGGCGAAATATTGCAGCCGGTGGCATCAGTCCTGTCCGGGCTCTATATCGTGCTTGTTAATCCGGGAATAAGCATCAGTACGCGTGAAGCATATGAGAATTGTATCCCAGGAGATCCTGAAGAGAGTCTTTTTCACCTGATTGATCTTCCCATAACCATGTGGAAGAAAATGATAATTAACGATTTCGAAAAATTTGTTTTTATGAAATACCCGGAGGTAGGCTTAATAAAACAAAATTTATATAGTGCCGGCGCTTTATACAGTTCAATGTCCGGCAGCGGGTCGTCGGTTTACGGTATATTTCAGGATAAGACTGAGATACCGGATTCACTAAAAAAGAATGTGATTTTTGAGGGAGTGCTAAGGTAAGGTGATCTTCATTCCAACTCCAGCAATAAGTGGCATGATAATCTTATTAAATCTTGTCTAATCTGAGTATTTGCTAATTCCGCATATAAATAAAAGAGGACAATTTTAAGGAAAATGTACGATTATATGAAACTATTTTGGAGCAATTCTGTAAAGTACCAGAGCAATAATTAAGTAAAGAATATTGGGGATCCACATTGCCAGCATGGGTTCAAGATTCCCCTTAAGTGAAAATTGTGAGGCAAACTGCTGAAACAATATGTAAGAAAAACTAAGTCCCAATCCGATACCTAAATTCATCCCTATTCCTCCTCTTACTTTTTTGGATGAGAGGGAGACTCCTATAAGTGTGAGTATAAAAACCGCAAACGGATTTGCAAACCGCCGGTATTTCTCCACCAGGAAGAGCTTTAGCTCATCCGATCCCTGCAGCTGCAGAAGATTTATATAATCATTAAGTTCATTATAAGTCATTGTTCCGACGAATCCGGGATCACGTGAAAAATCATCAGGCCTGATTATCAGGGCAGTATCAAGCTGGCTGCCTCTGGTGATAACATCTTCCTTGTCCCTGACATCCCGGACATAATAGTTTATTATGGTCCACTTCTGTTTTGTTGTATCCCATCTTACAACGGGAGCAGAGAGTTTTGATTCGAGTTTTCCACTGTCATCAAATCTTTCAAGGGTGAAGTTTCTGCCTGCACGACTAATGGGATTAAACGACTCCATATAGACATTGACGTTCCTGAATACCTGCCGGTGTATATTCATTACAGGAAATCTCCTGCCTGATGATCTGTAATACTTGTCTTCAAAATCCATCCGGCCAAGGTTTGCATGAGGAATTACAAAATTTGTAAGCAAAAATGTGAAGATAGCTATGATAAGTGCTGAGAGGAAATATGGCCACATCATTCTCCTGAAGCTCATTCCGCTATTTAGAATGGCGATGATCTCAGTGTTGGTCGCCATTTTTGATGTAAAGAAAATAACGGAAATAAAGACAAACAGGGGAGCAAAAAGTGTAGCAAAATATGGGATGAAATTCAGGTAATAGTCAAATATGATTGCCTTTACGGGGGCATCCTTCTCCATAAAGTTGTCAATCTTTTCTGCAAAATCGAAGACGACGGCAATTGTCAGGATCAACACCAGGGAAAAGAAGAAAGTACCAAGAAATTTCCTGATAATATATCCGTCAATAATCCTTATTTTCATAGATTCTACAGACGCTCTGAAAGTTTTTTCACCATTCCGTTTTTCCATTTTTTAAAATTACCCTCTTCGATCTTCTTTCTTGCCTCGCCAACCAGCTTCAAATAAAATGCCAGATTATGAATACTTGCGATCTGTGCGCCCAGGATCTCACCTGAAATAACAAGATGCCTGAGATAAGCTTTGGAATAATCAAGGCTTACAGAAGAAGGACCTTCCGGGTCAAGGGGATTGAAATCATGTGACCATTTCCTGTTCTTTATATTTATAATGCCTTCATTTGTGAACAGCATACCATTTCGTCCGTTCCTTGTAGGCATTACACAATCAAACATATCAATACCTCTTTCAATAGCTTCGAGTATATTGACCGGAGTGCCAACACCCATAAGATATCTTGGCTTGTCGAATGGAAGTATCCCGTTTACAACTTCAATAATCCTGTACATCTCTTCAGCAGGCTCTCCCACGGATAACCCGCCGATTGCATTTCCGGCCATCCCGGTGGAGGCTGCTTTTTCCGCAGATATTTTCCTGAGATCATCAAATGTACTGCCCTGAACTATCGGAAACAGGAACTGTTCATAATCCCAAACCGGATCTGTCTGCTGAAACCTTTCCACAGCCCTGTCGAGCCACCGGTGGGTCAGTCCGACCGACTTTTTTGCGTATCTGTAATCGCAGGGAAATGGGGCGCACTCATCAAAGGCCATAATAATATCTGCTCCGATGATACGCTGGATATCGATAGTGTTCTCGGGTGTAAAAACATGCGTTGAGCCGTCTATATGAGATCTGAAAATAGCTCCTTCCTCGGTCAGCTTTCTGTTTCCGGTCAGGGAGAAAACCTGATAACCTCCGCTGTCGGTAAGCAGCGTAGCTTCCCAGCTCATGAACCGGTGTAGCCCCCCGGCAGCCTTCAGGATTTCGATGCCCGGCCTTAAGTATAAATGATATGTATTCCCGAGAATGATTTTTGCCCCTATTTCTTCCTTAAGATCTTTATGAAGGATCCCCTTTACGGTTCCTGCAGTACCTACCGGCATGAAAACAGGGGTTGGGATCTCACCATGAGCTGTCTTCAACACTCCTGCCCTTGCACCGGTTTCTTTATCCCTGCTTTGTATAACAAACATATAATCAATCCTGTTTTGGAAGCACAAAGGTAATTTATCTGCATTGCCTTATTAAATTTACATTAAATATTTTTCTTCTTCACTGTTCGTTTTGACCTGTGATTGTTGAAAAACTCTCTTTTTGCATTCAGATTATCTTATTAATATTGCAGGCATATTTGAAAGTCAAATGATGACCAGGGATAGTCTATTCCTTTTAACTGTTTTTATAATATTAGATCTCTCGGCACTAATTCAGTTATTTTATTACATTTATTATTACCTCCCTGTCTGGTTCCATAAACACCCTGACGCACCTTCAGGCAAATCCCCCGTATCAGTTATCATTTGCGCCAGGAATGAAGAGGAGAACCTGAGGAATAATCTTCCCTCTGTCCTGGAACAGGATTATCCCGATTATGAAGTTATTGTCGTAAATGATTGTTCTGAAGATAATTCATTCGACGTACTCGGAAATTTTCTTACCAGGTATCCGCATCTTAAAATCTCGACAGTAAACAAAGATCCCAAATTCACCCATAATAAAAAATTCGCACAATTCATTGGTATCAAAGCTGCAAAGAATGATTTCCTGTTGTTTACCGATGCTGATTGCCAGCCGGAATCTGACAGGTGGCTTGCAGGGATGACATCACACCTTGATGACAGAACCGATTTTGTTCTTGGATATGGCGGGTATCATAAGAAAGAAGGATTATTGAACAAGTATATCCGGTACGACTCAATGATTATTGCGATGCAATATTTTGGAATGGCTATACGAAGAAATCCGTATATGGGAGTCGGACGCAACCTTGCATACAAGCGCTCCCTCTTTTTTCAAAACAAAGGTTATGGAGCCTATAATCACATGATCTCAGGGGATGATGACCTGTTCGTAAATACTAAAGCGTCGGGGAAGAATACGTGTGTGGAATACAGGCATGGGATGCACACAAGGTCAGTCCCTGCTGCTGACATACCTGCATGGTTTGCACAGAAAAAAAGACATCTGACAACAGCCCGCTATTATAAATCCGGAGATAAAGTGCTGCTGCTTCTTGAACCCGCTTCAAGAATGCTATTCTGCATTTCAACTATAATTCTTCTTCTTCACAGCTATCTTTGGCCGGTTGTTGCGGGGATATTTGGTTTAAGACTCTTAACGCAGGTTGTTGTTTTTACTCTCACAGCGAAGAAGCTGAATGAAAAAGGATTAGTGGTATTTTCATTATTTTTTGATATCTTTTCGCCTTTATTGAATGTGATTGTTTATGTAAGCAATATTCTTAACAGGTCAGGCAGGAACCAATGGAAATAGTCAACCAATTATCGGACAAAGCAAAGAACGATCTGTTACTTGTCGAAATGGCCAGAAACGGAAACGAAAAAGCCTATGCCAGCCTGATGAACCGTTACCGAGACTCAATCTACTATATGCTTCTTAAAATGGTAAATAATCCATCCGATGCAGAGGATCTTACCATCGAAGCATTTGGTAAAGCATTCAGGAACCTTGATTCTTTCACCCCTGATTATGCATTCAGCACCTGGCTCTTCAAAATCGCAACAAATAACTGCATTGATTTTATAAGAAAGAAACAGGGCTCTCCTGCTCCTATTGATCATTTACAGGATGATATAGATAATCTTACAGTTAATATCCAGTCCGATCTGCCTGACCCTGAAGAAGCGCTGATAAACGACCAGAAGATAGCTGTCCTCAGAGGAATAGTCAATCAGTTAAAACCACGCTACAGATCGCTCATTGAACTCAGGTATTATAAAGAGTACTCTTATGAGGAGATCTCTACGGAATTAAATCTGCCGATAGGTACAGTAAAAGCTCAGCTTTTCAGGGCAAAAACACTATTGTACAACATATTCACCAAAACAGGCAACCGGTAGTGCCAGAAGATATCTTCCGATATTTCCCCTTGCTTTCAGAGCAGCAGAAAGAGAGGTTGTCACGACTGAAAGAGATTTACGAAAACTGGAACAGCAAAATCAATGTCATTTCCCGGAAAGATATGGATAATTTCCTTATCCATCATGTACTTCATTCCCTGGCAATTGCAAAGGTCATTACATTCCTGCCTTCCACAAGGATCCTGGATGCGGGTACGGGAGGGGGATTCCCGGGCATTCCTCTTTCAATTCTTTTTCCTGATTCCGAATTTACGCTGCTTGATTCAGTAGGCAAGAAGGTTAAAGTAGTCAGCTCTGTTATAAATGAACTTGGTTTGAAAAATGTTCATGCAAAATGGGAAAGAGCTGAAGATGAAAAAAGCAAATATGATTTTGTTGTATGCCGTGCTGTTTCTGAGTTTATGCCATTTGTGAAGATGGTTGCAAAAAACATAGATAAAGGGGGAAATAACAACCTCCGGAATGGTATAATTTATCTTAAGGGAGGTGATCTTAAGGAGGAATTGAAGTTTTATAAGAATAAAGCAATAGTATGGGATATCAGAAATTTTTTCGATGAACCATTTTTTGAAACAAAAAAGATTGTTTATCTGTCTGTTTAATTTTTCCGAAAAAATTTCTCCCACAGGTTTTTATTTTACAAAAAAACATTATCTTTGCGATCTCAAATAAAACGGTACTGACAATTAAATAATTACAAAGATGAAAAGGACATTTCAACCATCAAGAAGGAAGAGAGCGAACAAGCATGGGTTCAGGGAAAGAATGTCCACTCCCAACGGAAGAAGAGTACTTGCTGCACGCAGAGCCAAAGGAAGAAAAAGACTAACAGTTTCTTCCGAGCTAAAATTGAAATGATAATCACTTTATAGAAGTTTTATTGAAAGGTGTCCTTGAACAGGGCGCCTTTTTTTATTAAATTTGCTGGCTTCCTTAAATGAAATGACTGATCTCCTTAACCATATTAACAACAACGGTCTGAGGCTTGTGGCAGACAAGATCATATCAAACGAGAGGCTGACTCCGGAAGAAGGTTTAATGCTGTACCACGAAGCAGATCTTCCTCTGCTTGGAATCCTTGCAGGAATCTCCAGGAGAAGATTTAATGGTAACATGGCCTATTTCAACAATAACTTCCATATTGAACCGACAAATAAATGTATCTATAATTGTCGGTTTTGTTCCTACCATAAGCCTGAGAGTGATCCTGAAAGCTGGGAATATGATCATGATGAAATGCTTGAGATTGTAAGGCGATTTGATAATAAAAATGTAACTGAAGTTCACATTGTCGGAGGTGTTCATCCTGTCCACGATCTTCATTATTATGGCACTCTTATCCGTAAGATCAGGCAACACAGGCCTGATATTCATATAAAGGCATTTTCAGCTATTGAACTTGAGCACATGATAAACATGGAAGGAGTCACCGTTGAAGAGGGATTGATTCAGCTAAGGAACTACGGGCTTGACTCTATTCCTGGGGGAGGCGCAGAAATATTCAGCGAGGACATACGACAGAATATCTGTCCTGAAAAGACCTCGTCGGAAATGTGGCTCAGGATCCATGAAACAGCGCATCAACTTGGAATATCATCTAATGCAACAATGCTGTATGGTCATATTGAAACTTTTAAACACAGGATTGACCATTTGGAGCGGCTCCGAATACTTCAGGACAAGACAGCAGGATTCAATGCCTTTATTCCTCTCAAATATAAGAGGGTAAATAACCTGATGTCTTACCTTGGCGAGGTTGGTGTTATTGAAGATCTTCGGAATTACGCTGTCGCAAGAATCTTTCTTGATAACATACATCATATCAAAGCATACTGGCCCATGACAGGCAGGGAGACAGCACAGTTAAGTCTTTCATTTGGAGCAGATGACCTGGACGGTACAATAGATGACACAACAAAGATATATTCGATGGCAGGGGCGGAAGATGAAAATCCTTCAATGACAACTTATGAAATCTGTCGTTTGATCCGTGAAGCCGGTTATGAACCGGTGGAAAGAGATTCCCTGTATAACATATTAAAAAGGTGGTAATTAATTCTAACCGGCAATGACCCGGATCACCAACATAACCACCTATTATCCGGCAGAAGTAAACCTCAGGGTCTTTTAATAATTTTATACTTACATTTGCGTTATTACTTATGTTCAATTCGCATTTATGAGTCTGAAAAACTTCATCCTTAGTAAACTCTTCTTAAAGCATCTTGGATTGGCGGTGGTTATTGTGTTCGTTATTGTTATGATTTTGCTCATATGGCTGAATATTTATACAAGGCACGGGCAGGCAAAACCTGTTCCCGATTTCGTCGGATTGTCACTTGACCAGACAGCCCAGCTAACAAAAAAAAGTAAGCTCAGATACCAGATAACCGACTCAGTTTACACCACTTATGTACCCAGGGGTTGTGTAGCCGAGCAGAATCCAAAGCCCGGATTCAAAGTGAAAAAGTGGAGAAATATTTTGCTCATTGTTAATGCTATTAATCCGGAAATGGCAGCTATGCCTAATCTTGTAAATCTTCCAAAGAGGCAGGCGATCTCAGTAATTGAGAGTTCAGGACTGGAGTTCGGTATGCTGAGATACATACCTGACATTTCTATAGATGTTGTCATTAAACAATTACATAATGGCAGGGAAATAGCAGAAGGTGATTCCCTTCAAAAAGGTTCAGTGATCGATCTTCTGCTGGGTAAAGGGCTGAGCAACCAACGCAACCCTGTACCTGACCTGGCTGGTTTAAACCTTGAAAGCGCCAAAAACAGAATTCTGGGAGCATCTCTTAATCTTGGAACATTTATTTATGATAACACTATCCGAACGGGTAAAGATTCACTGAATGCATTCGTTTACAAACAAAATCCTGAATTCCATCCTGAATCAAGCCTTCAGCTTGGATCTTTAATATACCTCTGGCTGACAGTTGATTCCGCTAAATTACCTGCCGATTCGACAATAGTCTTTACATCCGATACGATACCTCATGTTAATCTTTCTGAAGGGCAGTTCAATTAACCTGATGATCAAAAAATTAATACTATATACTTTGTTATTATGCAGCAGTACTGTTGTCTCTTTTTCTCAGGAGATTGTAACAGGCCTTCAATTCAACTATCTGATCCAAAAGTCAGATGCCAATAAGTCCATTATTAAGGGAATGGCTGCAACTGACACAATTGAGCTCCCTTTTTTTGATGATTTTTCGGGAGACTATATCCTTCCCGATAACAATAAATGGAGCGACAGGTATGCATTTATCAATGATACTTATTCGGATAATCAAATTACAACTGGCATAGCCACCCTTGATGTAATTGACGCTTCAGGGAGATTATATGAAATAGCTTCTTCATCTGTATTTGAGGCTGACCACCTTACATCAAATCCTGTCAATCTTAATTTTGCCCCTTCAGAAAACATCTGGTTCAGTTTCATTTATCAGGCAGGAGGATTGGGCGATTTACCTGAACAGAACGATACACTTGCTCTTCAGTTCTATGCCCCTGAAGAATCAAAATGGTATTCTGTATGGAGAGCGAACGGGACATCCACGCTGAAACAATTTACGCCCGTAATGGTCAGGATCGATCAATCGCGGTTTTTAAAGAAAGGTTTCAGGTTTCGTTTTGTCAACTATGCCAGCCTGAGCGCCAACCTTAATGACCCTTCAATGATCGGGAACTGCGACCACTGGAATATAGATTATGTTCTGCTCGACAGAAACAGGCATGAAGCAGATACAATATTCAGAGATGTGGCCTTCCGCCAGCAAATGAGGTCTGTGCTTAAAACATATGAGGCGATACCCTGGAAACAGTTCCGGCAGGTTTATCTGCAGGAGATGGGATCCTCAATTCCGATCCGTTACCGGAATAACGACACAATCATAAGAAACGTGACAAGGAATTTTGAAATCCGGGATGTATATAAGAACAGCTTATCCCATTCTTTTTCAGCCGGAGCCACCAATATAGATCCCAGGACTAACATCGACTATAATGCGAATCTTATTTATACTTTTAACACTGATAATACCGACTCAGCATTGTTCCTTATAACCAGTTATCTGATAACAGATGATTTTGATCCCAAAGAGAATGACACACTGAAATATTATCAAACCTTCAGCAACTATTTTGCTTTTGATGACGGGTCGGCCGAAGGGGGATACGGGATAAACGGACTGGGATCAAGAAATGCCATGGCAGCTTACCGGTTCAGATCGTTCATTAAAGATACTGTAAGGGCTGTCAGAATTTGTTTCAACGATAGTTATCTGAACAGCAACAAAAGGGAATTTGACCTGCTGATATGGGATGATAACAACGGATTGCCCGGAAACGTGATCTATTCCATGGAAGAGGTAATGGTCGAACAGGGTGACAGAATAAACGGATTTTATACTTATATTCTTCCTGATGGTGTCATGGTGGAAGGTGATTTCTATGTCGGATGGAAGCAGCGATCCGAAACCTTTCTGAATGCCGGATTTGATGTAAATACACCGCATCAGGGCAGGCAGCTTTACTGGCTG
>Ga0307379_10005690_pt1 | contig 17306 bp, 30 predicted proteins | sample UN2MG_FD_202237 | JGI IMG/M metagenome (GOLD analysis project Ga0307379, IMG submission 202237) | Soil microbial communities from Risofladan, Vaasa, Finland - UN-2 | ecosystem: Environmental > Terrestrial > Soil > Coastal area > Acid sulfate soil | place: Finland: Risofladan, Vaasa | collected... | reverse complement strand
GTCGCCGGCGGCGGCCGCCGCGATGGCGTAGGCCAGCGTCGCGAAGGGGGCGTCCGGGTTGACGCCGTAGCCGGCGGCGTCCGAGGCCGCGGTCTCCTCGGAGCCGACCCACCAGATGCTCCCGGTCGGAAACAGCTCGCGATCGACGATCGAGAAGATCCCGCCGGGCTGGTGCCGGCCGAAAAACTTGGTGTCCATGGCAGCTCCTGTCGGTCCTATTTCTCAGGAAATGGTTGTCGGGGGCGTACGAACGGTGCTCGGGCGATTCGTCAGCGCGACGTAGGCGACCATCGCCTCGTCGCCGGCGTGCTGGGTGGTGATCCGGGCGGCGACGTAGCGGAGCTCGTAGCCGGCCGCCTCGCCGAGGTGGACGATCTCCTCGGCCGAGCACTCCAAAAAGACCCAGTCGGCCAGGGCGTCGGCGGCGACGACGCCGGACGTCTTGATCACGGTCACGCTGCCGTCGGTCTCGTCCTCGGCCTCGGCGGCCACGATCTCGACGAGCGTGATCCCGTCCCCGGCGCGGAAGGTGGCGGCCACGCAAACGGCCAGGTGCACGTAGTCGCGCATGTCCACCCACCGCTCGGTGGTCCCGCCGTCCGGCGTGGTGACTTTCGCGGTGGCCACGCCGGGGTCGTGGTCCCACATTTCGAGCAGGAGCCCGCGGGCGAACTCCTGGGTGTCGATCGCGCTTGCCAAGGCAGGTCTCCTCAGAGCGTGTTGCTGTTGGCGGTCACCGCGTCGTGGGGCCGGCGGGGCGTGGCCAGGTAAACGACCACGGCCTCGTCGCCGAGGTGCTGCGTGGTGATCCGCGCGGCCACGTATCGCAGGTCGTAGCCGGCGGCCTCGCCGAGCTGCACGATCTCCTCGGCCGAGCACTCCAGGACGTGCCACTCGGTCAGGGCGTTCAGCACGATCGCGCCGGAGGTCTTGATCACGGTGACCGAGCCGTCGGTCTCGTCCTCGGCCTCCGAGGCGACGATCTCCAGCAGCACGGGGCCCGTGCCGCCGAACACCGTGGCGCAGACGGCCGCGGCGAACTTGTCGTAATCCCGCAGGTCGACCCACCGCTCGGTGGTCCCGCCGTCCGGCGAGGTGACCTTGGCGGTGGCCGCCCCGGGATCGTGGTCCCAGATTTCCATCAGGAGATTCGAGAGCAGCTTGTCCGTCCCGACGGCTGATGCCATTTTGGTTGTCCTCTTCGATTCGCAGGATTCGTTGGATTCGCGGGCCCCCCGCTTTCCGGCCTTACCGCGCCTGGAGCTTGACGAAGGGCGAGAGCGTCTTGGCCGACTTCTTGGGCGTCAGCGCGGTTCGCCACCAGCAGCGCCCGTCATTCCTCATCAAAAAGCGGAAGGTCCGCTCGTTCGTCTCGAAGCGGACGTGAAGGCTCTCGGCGCTTTCGAGGGTCTGGTAGAGCCCCTCGATGTACTGCGACCAGTTGCCCAGCAGGAGGTCGCCGGCATCGCCGATCGTGGGGCAGTATTCGGTCGGAAAGGCCGGCCGGCCCCAGAGCATGTCCGGCTCCCCTTCGCGGGCCGAGTTCTGCCACATCGGCGTCCCGCCCGTGCCGGCCGGGAGGATCATCGTGGCGAGCTGCGGGAGGCAGTCCTGGTTGTAGAGCCAGATCGCGTTCTGGTACCCCCAGCACCGGGAGCGCATCTTCACGATGTTGTTGTAGACGATCGTGTCGGCGGCCTGGCCGACCTCCTTGTCCTGCTGGACGATGCAGGGCGCGTTCAGGACGCCCTCCATCTGGCCGGCCCCGGTCCCGTGGATCTTCTCGTAGAGGATCTTCGAGGAAAACTCCGTGCGGAAGCCGGCCTCCAGCAGGGCGGCAAAGGTGATCGCACTGTCGGCGATCAGCTCTTCCGTGGCATAGGAGAGCCCCATCAGCGCGGTCGCGGTCAGCTTGACCTGCTCGATCTCCATCCGGGCCGAGGTGACCGACTGGGTCTCGCTGCGGCGGTAGACGCGCAGCCCGCCGGTGACGCTCGAGGTGTGGTCCTTGTCGACCCGCGCGGGGATCGCCACGGTCGGCGCCTCCATGGGCAGCAGCGTCGTGCGCCCGGCGGTCGGGTCCCCCTCGCCGGCGACCTGCAGCAGCGTCGGCACGAAGCCGGAGGGCACGAGGAAGCCGCCGTACGGGTCACTGTAGGTCCCGTGCTCGTCGGAGCCGACCGCGGCCTGGTAGCCCGTCCGCCGGGCGGAGAGGGACAGCAGGCGCTCGTCGTCGCAGCGGCCGCTCTCGGTGGCCACCAGGACGGCGCGGAAGAACTCCCGCGAGCTGCTGAAGCCCCGGTTGGGATCGTCGCGCCATGCCGGGCCCCGGGTTTCGAGGCGGGTCCGGTCGCCGCCCTGGCCCTCGGGCGTGTAGGCCGCGGCGGCCGTGCGCTCGGCCTCGGCCAGCGCCTCTTCCCGCGCGATCTTCTTGGCGACCTCTTCCCGCTCCTGGTCGTTGGCGGCGAAGGTCGCTTCCTCCTCGGCCGTCAGCTCCCGCTCTTCGGCGTCGGCCTTGTCCAGCAGCTCGCGGTTGGCCTTCAGTAGCGCGGCCTGGCGCTTGCGCAGGCGCTCGAGTCGGACGTTCATGGGTGCCTCGTGCAGATTGGAGGTTGCGCCCTTGACTCGCAACCGCCGCAGCGTGAGGCGTAGCCAGCGTGGCTAGATTTTTTTGTCTCGTTCCGGTTTGACGGCCGGCCGCCGCAGCGTGCCGGCTCATCGCTCAGCCCTCGACGATACCAGGAATCCTGGGACAGCGTGAGGGCGTTTTTTGATTTGGCGCAAGTGCCGAGGCAATAAGGGGATGGGCACCGCTTCCGGAAGGTGTCCTTTCGTGGACTGACTGGGGTTAGCGATGTTTCAGAGCGGCTTTGATCCGCTCGCGGGCGGTGCGGAAGCTCTTGGCATCCTTTTCGATGCCGACGAAGCGGCGGCCTTCCAGGACGCACGCGATCCCCGTCGAGCCGCTCCCCATGAACGGATCGAGGACGGTACCGCCGGTGGGCGTTTTGGTCAGGCGGGCCAGGTAGCGCATCAGGGCCAGCGGCTTGACGGTCGGATGGCCGTTCTCGATCTGGCCGTTACCCGTGCGTTCGCGTTTGGACGCCTTGGCCATTTCGGCGGTGGCGGTGGCGGATCGGTGGTCGGGGGGCCCCACCAGGAGCCGCCCGCTCCTCGATCGCGACGACGATCGCCGCGGTCCAGGAAGACACAAAGCAACCAGAGCAGAACGAGCGTCAGAAAAGCGTTCATTTCCGCGATCTCCTCACAAGTCCAGCCTCCTCCGCAGCATCGCCTTCCGGCTCCGCTGCTGTTGGCCGGCCAGCTTCTCGGCCATGCCCTGGATCACCTCGCCGAGCGTGGCGATCCGGTCGGCCATGCCCGACTCGACGGCCTGCTTCGCGCGCATCACCCGGCCCTTGCCCAGGTCGCTCTTGACCTGGCGGGGCGTCATACCGCGGAACTTGCCCACCGCGCGGGTGAACAGGTCGTAGTAGTAGTCGACCGCCCGCTGGATCTCGTCGCGGGCCTCCTGCTCCAGCGGCTCGTACGGGTTGCCCTCGACCTTGTACTGGCCGGCGTGGACGAACGTGACCTTGATCCCCTCCTGCTCCAGCGCTGCGGAGTAGTCGACGTGGGCCGACAGGACGCCGATCGACCCGGCCTCGGCCGAGGGAGTCATCACCACCTCGTCGGCGGCCGACCCGATCCAGTAGCCGGCCGAGGCCATGAAGCTGTTGGCCACGGCCGAGATCGGCTTTTGCCCGCGGGCCCGGAAGATCCGCTCCGCCAGCTCGGGCGTGCCCGAGACGATCCCGCCCGGCGAATCCACGTCCAGCACGATCCCCGCCACCTTGTCCGATTCGACCAGCTCGTCGAATCGCTCCGATAGCCGGTCGGTCCAGGTGTCGCCGTACCAGTCGCCCACGCGCTGGGCGATGACGCCCACGATCGGCAGCACGCCGATCGTCACCTCCGCCGCCTGCTCCGGGCGCCCGGGCGCCGCGACGCGGGCGGCCACCATGCGCGGCGGGTGATCGGGCCTCTCGATCTGGACGGTCAGATTGGCGGCCTCGGCGGCGAGCTGCTGGCAGCGGCCCGGGTGCAGGGCCCAGGGGCCCTCGGGGAGTTCTAATGGCGGTTTCATAGTTCAGGGCTCAGGGTTCAGGGTTCAGGGTTCAGGGCCGAAGAAGCCGGCCTGCAAGTGGCACTGGAGGCTGGTGGCCAGGTTCTGGCGCCACTCGGCCAGCAGGGCCGGCACGTCCGGCGCGTCGGCCAGCTCGTCCAGGCTCGATCGGCACCAGCGGCGGGCCAGGTCGTCGGCGTGGATCTGCGGGCCGCCGGCCGTCTGGTGCCAGGCCCGGCAGAGCGGGTGCAGGGCGTCGGCGACGTACTCTCGATGGCGATCGTAGAACGCCGCGGCCCACTCGTTCCACCGCGAGCGGTCGGCGCCCGCCTTGTCGGCCCGGGCCTCCAGGCCGCGGACCTCGGCGCGCGCGATCCGCGCCGCCGCGTCGCCCAGCAGCAGAGCGAAGGCCGCCCGCCGCCGGCTGCCGGCCGCCTGCTCGTCTTCTTCTTCCTCTGTTTCCTCTGTTTCCTCCTGTTCCTTCCGTTGGCCGCCCATGCCCGTCACCCCGGGCGGCTCGGCGAACTCGTCGCCGCCGTCGACCGGGTTCAGGTTCTCGCGGGCGCGGGCCTCGTTGGGAGTGAGGAACCGGGCGGCAATGCCGATCTGGTACGCCTCGTAGCGCGACTTGGTGTCGCCGCGCAGCCGCGACTCGGCCAGGAACTCCGGGAAAAACGGCTCGTCCTCGTCGAACAGGTCCCGCAATTCGCACTGCTCGATGCGCACGAGCCAGGGCATCAGGGCGTCTTGTACGAATTCCATCGACTGGTGCTCGATGTTCGAGAACGTGGCCTTGTCCAGCAGGGCGATCTTGTGGGGCTGCACGCCGAAGAATCTCGCGATCTCCTCGGCCTGGAACTTCCGGGACTCGATCCACTGGCTGTCCTCGTTGGTGACGCCGAGGGCTTTCGCCTCCATGGCGTTGTCGAACACCGGGGGGTTGTGGGCGTTTTCCGCGCCGCCGTGCATCCCCCGCCAGTGCTCGCGGAACTGCTTGATCGCCTCGCCGCCCATCTTGTTGGGCGTCGTCAAGAAAAACGGCGGGATCGAGCCGTTCTTGAACAGGGCGGCGCCGTGCATCTCCTCGGCGCTGGCCAGGCCGATGGCGTTGCGCGCGTAGGTCAGCACGGACACCCCGGTCACGCCGTCCAGCGAAAGGCCGCGGATGTAGTGGACCTGGTCCTGGCCCAGGGTCTGCGGCGGGCCCATGGGCGGCGTGTACCGGAACCTCAGGCGCCCGCTGGCGAGCTGCTCGAGCTGCACGCGGTCGGGGTGCAGCGGCACGAGCTGGTCGATCACGCCGGGTGAGCCCATCACGATCCGCGCGAAGAACTTGCCGCGCAGGAGGCAGTGGACCATCACCAGCTCGTAATACTCGGCGGCCACCTGCCAGACGTTGGGCCTGTTGTGCAGCAGGCGATAGTTCGGGTGCTCCGCCGCCAGGCGCTTGCGGTCCTCGCCCAGGCGCTGGTAGACCTTCTGCGGGATGGTGGCCACCGCGCTGGACAAGAGGCGCACGCAGGCGAACACGGCGGAGATGGCCAGGGCCGTCTCTTGCGTGACCTTGATCCCGCTGGAGGCCAGCGAGCCGGCGGGGCCGTACCAGAACTCGTCGTCCGGCGCGGGGCGGCGGTCGGCGGCGTCCGCGGCGAAGAGGCGTCGGCTGGCGGGGAACAGGGCGTCGAGGATCATGGATGTCGTTTCTGGGTGAGGGGGTGAATCCGTAGGTGTTCTGGGTCGGGCAGGGGCCTCGGATCGCATTAGGCGCAAAGGCGCGGCTGCCATTTTGGCACTCGGCCGCCCATCACCTCTTCTTCCTTTCGCGGGCCTCGGTGATCGCGTCGAGCACGGCCGAGGCCAGCAGGATCGCGCCGGAGACGACGCAGGCCACGGCCGCGCCGAACTGCTGCTGGCAGCCGACGGCGATCAGGGCCAGACCCAGCAGCGCGATTACGCCTTTGAAGCTCATTCGGGATCCCCCGCGTAAAAGACTCCGCCGCCGGCGTCGTCGGGGGATTCGACCGCGCGGCCCACGGCCATCACCGCGGCCACGGCCAGGTCGATCTTCTCGCGGGCCTTGTCCTTGGCGAACTTCTTATTGCCCGCCGCGTCGGTCACGACCACCACGTTCGACACGCACCAGGCCAGCGCGCGGTGGCCGCCGTGGCGGATCCGCTTGTCCAAGAGCAGCTTCTCGGTGGTCTTGATCGGCGAGTTCATCGACAAGAAACCCTGCCGGTGCTCGACCACTTCAAAGCCGTCCTCCTCGGCCAGCTTGGTGAGCACGTACCGGGCGTTGTGCGGATCGGCCGCCACTTCCCGCACGTCGAGGCCCCAGTCGTCGCGGACCATCCGGAGCACCGCGCGTATCCGGTCGTAGTCGACGCTGTCTCCCTCGGTCAGCTCCAGCAGGCCGTGCTCGGCCCACGTGAGGTACGGGACGCGGCGGTCGCGCTGGCGGCCGATCGCGTTGTCGCGGGGGCACCAGCAGAACGCAAGAAGGTCCACGAAGCCCTCGTCGTCGGGGATGGCCAGCACCAGGGCGGTGAGGTCGGAGACGCTGGACAGGTCCGCGCCGGCCCATGCCGCTCGGCCACGCCATCGCTCGATCTGCTCGGGCCGCAGACCTTCCGGGCCGTACCAGTTTTCTTGATGTTCGCCGGCGTTTGCGTCCCAAAGACCGACCGGCAGCCAGGCGTTGGCGCCCTCGACCTCCTCGTCAAGGTGCTTCACGCGGAAATTCTGGGCGGCGGCCGGGGTCTCCTGGGCCTTCTTGGCCTTGCGGCGGAGGTCGTCGAGCTTGACCGACACGCCGAGGTTGGGGTTGGCCTTGGGCCAATTCTCTTCGTGAGTCCAGTCGTCGCCGGCGGAGATCACCTGGCCCTCGCCGTCGTAGGTCCCTTCGTCCAGCTCGTAGAGCATGGCGAACCAGGTATCGTCGGTGACCAGGCCGTCGAGCACCTTGATCGAATACTCCCGCAGCTCGTAGTAGATGCTTTCCGGGTTGACCGTCAGGCCGGCGGTGGTGATGGCCACCATGAGCGGCTGGCGCCGGGCCGCGGTCGAGGTCTCGATCACGTCCCACAGGCCGCGGTCCGGGTGGGCGTGCACCTCGTCGAGAATCGCGCCGGAGGTGTTCAGGCCGTCCAGCGTGTCGGAGTCGGCGGCCAGCGGCTCGTACTTGCTGTTGGTCGCGTCGATGGAGAGGTTGTCGCGGAGGACCTCGACCAGGCTGTTCAGCGACGGCGACCGCTTGACCATTCTTTTTGCTTCATCATGCACAATTTTCGCTTGCTTCAATTTCGTGGCCAGGGTGTAGACCTCGGCCCCGGCCTCGTTGTCGGCCACGAAGAGCTTGTGGCCGATCGCGGCGCCGATGGTGCTCTTGCCGTTCTTGCGGGCGACCTTGATGAAGCCCGTATTGAAGCGGCGCACGCCCGGGCCCGCGCGCTTGCCGCGGCCCTGGTGATCCTCGCGCTTCCACGAGAACAGGTTCCAGACGATGAACGCCTGCCACGGCTGCAGCAGCAAGGGCTCGCCGGCCCACTCGCCCTTCGAGTGTCTCAGGCATTCGATGAAGTCGATGGCGAAGCGGCCCTCCTCGGCGTCGAGCCAGATCCCGCGGGCCTCCCCGTCGCGCTTGTCCCGCTCGTATCGCTCGACCGCCAGGCGGACGTAGCGCCCGACGACGATCTCGCCGGCGAGAACGCCGCGCACGTAGGCGGTGACCTTCGGGTGCTCGTCGATGCGCTTCATCAGTTGGGGCAGCTCCCGTAGCGTTTCGTGATCATCTCCAGCAGCGGGTCGGCCGGGGCCTCTTTGCCCGGCACCTTCAGCCCCGCGCGGGAGCTGGGCGTCATGCCAAACTCGCGGGCCAGCTTCACCACGCGCTCCCAAGCCCGGTTCATCATGCCCACCGCCGGGTGCTGGGTGACGTAACCGCTCTCGGTCAGGAACGTCATGCCCTGCTCGGCGACCTCTTGGCGGGCCGCCAGGTAATCGGCCAGGGCCTGGCACAGCAGGGCCAGCGCCACCTGGTCGGCCCGGGCCAGCACCCCCATGCCCTCCAGCTCCGCGGCGATCGCCGTCCAGTGCCGGGACGCCTCTTTGCCCAGCCACGCCGGCCGCCGCGGCTTCTCGCTCTTGGGCTCCGGCGTCCCGCCGTCGCGGTCCGCGCGGAACGTCCCCCGCCGCCGCTTCGCGGCCTTCGGCACCGGCTTCGGACCTCGCTTCATGATCCCTTCCCCCAAAACCCCCCCACCCCAAAACTCGCCAAGAAACACGCGAAGGGGCCCTCCGGTCTACGCCGAGGGCCCTGCGGGGATTTCCCTGCCCCGCCCCCCCTCTCTGCCCCAGCCTCCATCCTCGGCGGCCGTCTTTCCGCTGTGACAGGAGCCGCAGAGCGGTTGGTGGTTGGTCGGCTCCCAGAAGAGCGGATCCTCGGGCCCGCTCACCGGCACGATGTGATCGACCTGCTCGGACGGCTCGGCGCAGCGGCGGCAGATCGGGTGTTCGGCGAGGTAGGCGTGGGCGTACCGGCGCCAGCGTCTGCCGTAGCCGCGCTTGGCGGCACTGGGCCTGCGGCGATCGGCGTCGCGTTTGCCGCGGGCCGCGTGCTCGGCACAGCGGCTCCCATCCACCAATCGCCGGCAGCCGGGCCAGGTGCAGATCCGCTTGGGGCGCTTAGGCATCGGCTAGGTGCTCCACGTGCCTGATGCGCTCCTCGTGTCCCTCCAGCGTCTGCCACAGCCTGCGATGCTCGTTGCTGTGCTCGGCCGCATCCAGGATCATCTGGACCTTGAGATCGGCCAGCCGTGTATCCACGCTGGCCAGCTTCCAGTAGACGCTCATCATCCAGCCGACCAGGCCGCCGAGCCCGCCCACGGTCACCACGACCGCGCCGACGACCGCCGACCATTCCATCACATTCATCGGTGCCTCTTCTCGTTGCCGTCCTCAGTGCACGTCCAGCAGCCACGGCTGCCGATCGAATCGCAGCCGGTAGCTCTCGCCTCCGAATCTCAGCGTGTGGATCGAGACCAGGTGATAGGTGCGGTAGGGGATCTGGCGGGCCAACTGCTGCTTGTGCGAGATCGTCGGCGGGTTGGCCAGCCAGTCCCGCCGCAGCTCCACCAGCTCGTCGCCGGCGATGTCGCGGCCCGTGGCCAGGTCGATCCACCGCTGCCAGATCCGCACGGGGTAGCCGTGCTCGTCGCTGGCCGGCCTGGCCACGACATAGAGCCGGCCGCTTTCCACGTGCCGGGCGATGAACCGGCCGACCCGTTCTCCCTTGCCGGCCCACAGTTTGCCCGATCGGAAGCTATTGGGCGTCGGGTGGCCCTCGCGCCGCCGCTGGGCCCGCACGTTGTCCCGGTACCGGTTGGCCAGCAGGAACTGTCCCTTGACCAGCTTCTCGATGCCGTCGGGGTACCGGCCCACTTCCTGCGTGCGCCGCGATCGCATCAGCAGCTTGGGCTCGGTCCGGGCGGTCATTGACACGATCACCGCCCCGCAGTGCGTTTCGAGCAGCTCCAGGAGGTCGGACAGCGACACCACCTTCATATGCTTCCTCTTCCCGCGCGGCTGAGGATCATGAAGCAGAACAGGCAGAGCCCCTGGCCACGCACGAGGTCGCGCACGCAATGGCACTGCCGGCACACGCCCCGCTGACGCCTGACCATCGGCCCCAGCGTGTCCACGTCGGGGCGGCGTCTCGCTGCGGCGCGGCGCTTGGTGATTCGGTTCCGGGTCATGGCATGAGCAGGGGTCAGGGATCAGGGGTCAGGGGAGGGGTTAGCCGCAGGTCGTACTGCGTGTCGGCGTCGACGGCGGCGGTTGGCGCTGCCGTGTCGGCGGGGCGGAGCAGTTGCGCGACCAGGGCGCCGACCCCACCGGAGCCGCCGATGGCCGCGGCCAGCACGCCCGCGGTGGCCAGCTTCGAAAGGCCCGACGACGCGGCGGCCTTCGGGGCCGCTTCCGGTACCGCTTCCGGCACAGCCGGAGACGGGTAGTGATAGTGGATCTCGTTGCCGACCATCACGCCCATCCCGGCCTCCTCGGCGGCTTCCGCGTCTTCGGGCTCCTCAGTCCTGGTTCCCAGGCTGCCGTCCTGGGTTTTCCGGACCAGGCGCCTCACCAGCCCGTTCTGCTTCTGCATCTGGTCCAGCATCACCGCCTCCTGGGCCAGCCGCGTGTTGGCCCAGTTCCGCTTGAGCTTCTCCGGCCACGATCGGGGGCTGGCAGGCATCGTCGAGTTCCTTGCGGGCCGCCTCGGCCAGAGAGCGCACGAGCTGGCCGACCTCGCCGCGCAGCAAGGCACGGTCCAGCTCGGCGGTCTGGCGGGCGAAAGGCTCCATCGGTTCAGTCGCGAGAAGCACTTAGGGCTGTGCTACTTCTCGGCCACGGTGTTCGGGCCCGCCGGGACGGTCTTCGACGCGACCTCGCGGGCGCCGAGCGCCTCGGTGAGCGAGACCATGTTCTTGCCCTCGAGGTAGTCGTAGTCGAGCACCTTGTTCATGGTCACGAAGTTGGCCTGGGCCACGTTGCCGATCTGTAGCAGCGTGTTGGCCGCCTGTTCAGAAAACTGCGGGCTGGTGTCAGCCATGGGGGGATCGCCTCCAGGTACAGGGATGTGCAGGACGTCGGCCACTGTATTAGGGGTCCTTTCGCCGCTGCGGGATCAGGTACAGGTCCAACGCCGGCTGTGGATCAGCCAGGCGTATAACGGCCTCTTCCAAGACGCGCCCGTCGGCCGTCCGGGTTCGCGCCACGATGGTCTTCGCCTCCAGGGCCTTGACCCTGGCTTCCAACGCTTCAATCGCTCCGTCGGCGATGTAGGCAACGCCGGGCGGGCCGTCCTTGCCGTCGGCGCCGTCCTTGCCGTCGGTGCCGTTTTTCCCGTCCTTGCCCGGCGGGCCGACGGGGCCGGGGACCGGCTTGATCGCCGCGATGGCCTCGCGCAGGTCGGCCAGCTCCGCCTTGATCTCTCCCAGTCCCGCGCAGCCGCCCGGAGCGGTTTGCGCGGGCCCGCAGACCTCCGGCACGGTTGCCGGAGGCAAGGGCAGGGGAGGGGCCGGCTCGGCCGCCGGCGCGGTCGGGGCCGGCACGTAGATCGGCTCGCCTTGGGTGATCTGCGGCGGCCCGCGGACCGGCCCGCCGATCACGATGCCGGGGCCTCGGCCCAGCGGCGGACCGCGCACGCACTGCCAGCCGCGTCCGGGCACGTACCGGCAGCGGCCGCCGTAGGCTACGACGTGGTTGTGATGCGGCTGCCCGTCGCGGATCCACGCGAGCCACTCCGTCTGGAGCTGTCCCAGGTCGCGCTGGTCGTAGCAGCCCCGCAGGGCCGCGTTCCAGTCGCCCGTTTGGAAGTATTTCTCAAGGAATACCACGAACGCCGGGTGGCCCCGCTGCTGGATCATGTACGGGCCCAGCGTCCCGGAATGCGCGTAAAATGATTCGAAGTCGGCCGGGTACTCGGTCATGGCGAAAAGGCGTCGAAAGGCGATCCCCCGGCGCGTCTTGAGGCACTTGACGATCGCGTTCCGCCAGTTGGCCTGTTCGCTCGCGTGCTCCATGCTGATCGCCGCGCCCTCGTCGGCCCAGCGCGGCACCGGGCGCCGGAAGTGGCTGGCCAGGATCATGTGCGTGATCTCGTGCGGCGCGACGGAATCAAGAATGCGAGGCCTCGGTCCCTGCCAGGTCCCGGACCAGCCAAACGCCTCCCCTCCCGCAAACGCCCAGCTCGTCCCACCGCCGGACCCGCCGCGCGGGTTGTCCCGCACCGCGATCTGCGCCGGCTGCGCCCAGTCGCCGGGCAGCGGCTTGCCCACCCACAGCACGGCCAGCTCGGCCCGCAGCCGCTCGCACGCCTGGCCCGCCTGGCGGGCAAAGGCCGGATCGGGGTTCGTGATCACGAAATTGGGCGTGCGGAACGTGGCGGCCGAAGCAGTGGTCAGAGCCCGGTGGCCAGTGGCCAGAAAGAGGCAGGTCAGAAATATCAGGATTCTCGCGGTTCGGGTCATCGGGGTACCCTCACTCGTTCTAAGGGATCAGCGTGGCAATGAAAAACCAGATCTTCTTCCCGTATGACGGGCATCTCGTGTTCCGGCACTCTCGCGAGCCATCAACCACGTTTTTGGCAGACAGCAATTCCCCACAGACACTACACGCCGGTCCCACCTTACGCTCCGGCATGTAACTGCCGGCCGGGGCGGTGAAGGCCTGCATCGACCGCGGCGGCGCCGACGTCGGGCGCAGGGCCCGGTCGCCGGGGATCAGTCCCGCGGCCGCGACAAACATCAGGCCCCAGGCGCGAAAAGAGGTCATGATCACGGTATCAGGGTGAAGGCGTAGTCATAGAATGGGCTCCTCGCCAGGTCGGCCGGCTCGGTCAGCCGGTCGGGCAGGTGCTTGACGGGATCCACGCCGCCGCCGACGCGATCGGCGTAGGCGCAGGCGTGGCTGCAAAACGGCGGGCGCTTGTCGATCGCCAGGTCGTCCACCTCGGCGCGGACGAACCAGCGGACCACGGGCAGGTGCAAAACGGCCGCGCAGGCCAGCCCCCACCATCCGTATTTTTTGCCCACCATGCACCACATCGCGCGGTCCGCCTTCTGGCGATCGTACTCCGGCCACCGGTCGCCGGCGTTGCTGTGATACACGTCGATGCGGCCCGGGTAGACCCGGACCTGGCTGGCCAGCGTCACGGCCCGGGCCCCAACGATGCTCCGCGTCTCCAGCACCATCGGCACGTCGGACTCCCGGCCGGCCCAGCTCGCCTTCGCGGCGTGCGAATGGGCGCCGCGCCCGGCGATCGAGATGGCCCCGCGGCGGCGATAGAGCAGGAGATCCGCGCGGCGGATCAGCGAGTCGGTGACTTCGCTCAAGGATCGGTAAAGGGTGTCCATCTAGGGGTGCCTTGCGGTACCGCTCGCTGATCCGCTGCGCGGACGGGCACGGGACGAACACGATGAAGGGAGGGCCGGCGGGTCCGTCCGCCGCCCTCCCGCGCACATCGTCAGGCCCCGGAGGATTTTCTCGGCGGACGACTTGGCGAATCCGCTAAGAAGGGCCTTGGGTCGCTTCCGTGCAACCGTCCGATGTTCCTTTAATGTTCTTGATGTTTGGTCTGCTGCAACCCCAGCGAGCAGCTCAGACAGGGCAGATGCCTTACTTTGACGCCGCAATCCGGGCAGCGGAGCCGGTAGCCCGGGGCGATCCGCTGGACGGTCGATTTGCCCACGCCCAGCGCGGCGGCCACCTCGCGGCAGCTTTGCCCCTCGCGCCTCAGAGCTCGCACCTTTTCCACGATCTCGGGCATCATGGCGTTCCCCGTGGCCCATCCCTGGGCAGCCCCCGCCGTTGACGCTATTCAGGATATTCAGTATACCGCGCATCCTGGGACAGCGTGAGGGCAATTTGCCACGCCGCAAGTCGGGGTGGCCCCGGCAGTTGGGGCAAATGCTAGCAAGGCCGGGGAGCCCGGGCTTCCCGATCCTTCTCCTCGTTGGCGAAGGCGCGATGGCGGGCCCTGCGCACTTCGGGGTCGGCCCACGAGGCCCGGATCTCGGCGGCCCGCGCGATGATTTCCTTGGGCGTGGGGGCCCCTTCGGCCGCGGCCTGCTCGATCTCGATCCGGTTCGCCAGGGCCACCATCGGGATCCGCGACCACCGCAGGCGCGGCAAGCGCCCTCCGCACTGGGGAAACGCCTCGATCGGCGCGGGCTTTCCTGGCGGCCCGGTGTAAAACCGGGCATAGAGGATTTCGCCCTCGCGGCCCACCGGCGCGGCCTCCACCTCGATCGGGGCCCGGCAGGCCGGATGAACGCACCGCAGCAGCAGCTTGATCGACTCGCCGGCGGTGCGTCGCGGGCTCATGCCCGTATTATAAGGCCGAGCGTGGGACAGGCGGGGGAAAAGAGGGAGAGGAACCGGAACACTAATCCACGCTGATCCGCACGAATCAGTGCCGATCAGTGCCGATCAGTGTTCCCTTCCCCGTCGACCTCCAAGTCGTTGGCCTTCGCGTAGCTCCGCAGCACGGCGTGCACGCCCATCTTGCGGCACATCGGCCGCGCCACCTCGTACATGCGGCGCGCGGTGGCCAGATCGCCCGTCACGCACACCTGGGCGCCGAGCGGCCCGACCGCGCCGCACAGCCCCTCGTTGCCGTCGGCGTCGCGCGAGAGGCAGGCGTAGATCGTCGTCAGCGGTTTGGTGTTCTCCGGCTGGTGCAGCAGGATACCCGTCTCCGGATCCCGTTTGATCTCATTCGGTTTCATCAGCGTTCTCTTTGCCCTCGTCGAGGAGGTTCTGAATCTGCTGCTCGGAGACGACGTAAAACCGGCCCTTCTTGCCGAACGCTTCCGCCAAGCAGGCTTGCCGGTATATGCACAACAGTTGCCCGTGCAGGAAGCACTCCCTTCCGCTGAGCGGCCCCTTGGCCGCCGCATCCATCAGCCGGCTGAACAACTCCAGGCACTCGGCCGGCGTCATGGGAGGGAGCGGGTTGACGGGCTCCGTCTCCCCCGCCTCCATCTCGGCGAGCTGTCGGTCGATCTTCGGAATGAGCGATTCGATCTCTTGGCGTGTCCAGGGTACTCGGGTCACGATTCATCCTCCGTTTCGTCCGTTGCCTCCTGTTCAGCTTCCCCGAACTCCTGCCGGCAGAAATCTAGCATCGCCTCGGTGGCCAGGTGCAGATCGTCGGCGGCCTCCTGGTCCGGCTCGACCTGGGCGCGGCCAAGCGCCTCGAACCAGGCCCGCAGCACCGTCACCGCGGACCTTCCACCCTCATCGGTCATCGCTGGCATCTCGCCGCCTGCTGGAGCTTCAGCCGCGCGGCCAGGGCCCCGATCTCCGGCCCGAACTGTTCGGCGATCTCCTCGCGGGCGATCTGCACCTCGGGCGGGGCCTCGATCGCCAGGCCCACCCTGTCGCCGGCCACCCGGATCACCTGGACGACGACCCCGGGCATCCCGCCGCCGGCCAGCAGAATTCGCTCGCCCAGCTCCCGCGTCAGACTAAGCATCGCTTCCTCCTTGAAAAACGAAACGGAAACGTGAACAGGAGGCAACGGAGTCAACAGAGATCGTCGCCTACTGTGGCATCAGCAGCCTTGCTCCAGCTCGTCGGCCATCTCGCGAAGGCGCCGCACCATTGCGGCGCGGGCCTTGGGCCTCCTTCCCGATTTCGCCTTGCGTGCTTTCGTGGCCGTGGCCATGATCTCCTCCTTTTGGTCCATTCAATCATTTAGGAATTCGCCCGCCGCATCGGCGCATGCGGTGCACAGATCCTCCGCGACCCAGCCGCAACCCTCGTCGCAAGGGCTGTGCTCGGTGCAGCCGCACACCCGGCACTGCTGCGCCGGCGGGCCGGCCGGAAGCCACCACGGATCGGCCATCTCGATCTCGCTCTCGTCCACCTCGAACAGGCCCGGCATCCCGCGATAGGGGATCGGCCGCTCCAGGCGCCGGACGTCCTCGAGGATCCAGCACAGAGGCCCGCTGGCGTGCGGGTGTGCGTTGAGCCAGCGGAATTCGCGGTACCGATCGGCGAAGGCGTACTGCACGCATCCCACCAGCTCACAGCGGCCGACGATCGCGCCGAAGACCATCCGCTCCGGGAGCGGCCCGTCGTGCGTGTCGAGCCACCGGCGCGACTTGCCCGCGTGGATCAGCAGCGGCCCGCGATGGTCGGTGGCCCACGCCCGGTTTTCCGCGCGCTTCTCGCCGAGGCAAATCAGCTCGGCATACGGTTGGCAGATCGTCAGTGCTTTCATGCTACTCCTCCTGGACGAGACCCCAGACGTTTTGCCCGCCGCGCACCGCGACGCGGCGGAACCGATCGGCGTTGCGTTTGCACGCCGCGGAGACCGCCCGATCGGCGACGCCGAGGTCCTCGGCCAACACGCCGTCGCTCTGCGGCTGGTTCAGGCGCAACCGCTCCTCGATCCGCTCGGCCAGGTCGCCGTCGAAGTCGAACGCGGTCGGCCGCTGCTGCGGACCCATCCGGCCGTTTTCCGGCGTGGGCGGGCGGGCCGGCTGCCGGCCGCTGCGGGCCTCGGCCGCGTGCAGCAGGATTTCCAGGGCCGCGATCTCGCCCCGCAACTCGCCCCGGCGGTGCACCAGCGCGGGCGCTTCGCTTTCCAATCGCTCCGCCATGCGGAGGATCACGCGCAATGCGGCGTTCATTTTTTGGCCGTCCATCCCTTCGGGGTCAGCTTGAACCGGTCGCTGCCCTTGCGCATGGCCTGGTACACGCAACCGCGGGTCTTGCCGATCCCCTTGCCGACAGCGACGGCGTCGGCCGGCCCGTGCTCCAGGAGCCAGGCGTGGGCGAGGTCCGCCGTCGTGCCACCGGCCGCGCGCCGGCCCGGGCGCTGGTTCCCGTTGGCGATCTTGCCGACGAGCCCGCCGAGCCGCTCGCGAAAGGCCAGGGTCTCCTCCAGCAGCGCGAGCTCCGCCTTCCGGGCCGCGATCGCCGCCTTGATCTCCTCGGGGTCGAGCTTCTCCAGCAGCTTGTCCACCTTCAATGTCGTCGCCACCACGTCCTCCTTGCCGGCTTCCGCCGGCGGTAAGTGAGTGTCACGGGTTGGTCTCCTTGTCGCCGGCATCGGCCGGCTTGCAGCCGCGGTGCTCGCGATCGAACGCTTTGCCGAGCGCGACGTAGCAGTTGACGCTCATCGGCGTCACCACGCGCTGGATCGTGCCACAACGCAGGCACTCCATCGCGTAGGCCAAATTGCCGGCCGTCGCATCGTGAGCCACAACCCAGGGCGCACCTTTGGGGACCTTGGCCATCACGCATTCCTCTCGCACGCAAGGGAAGGATCCCTCAGAAATTCCTTCGCCGTCGCCAACGCCCGATCGCTCTGCCGGTAGCACGAGCCCCGCTCGATGCGGCTGCGGAGCACGGCGACGGGGCTGCGGATCTTGTCATCCCACGCAAGATCAAACGCCGTGGCGAGAAATCGCAGCCGGCTCTCGTAATCGTCCGCGAGCAGCCCCGCCTCGACCGCCGCATAGAAGGCCGCGCGCAGCGCCTGCCGATCGAGCTCCGGCCGGAAGTGGTGTCTCTGGAGGGATCGCCACGCCGCGTGGTTCTTGAGGCAATCGGGCGTGCTCGCCTCCGCTCGGCGTGTTCGGCTCCGATCGGCGTGTTCGGCTGCGCCCGTTCC
>Ga0307379_10005689_pt1 | contig 17307 bp, 8 predicted proteins | sample UN2MG_FD_202237 | JGI IMG/M metagenome (GOLD analysis project Ga0307379, IMG submission 202237) | Soil microbial communities from Risofladan, Vaasa, Finland - UN-2 | ecosystem: Environmental > Terrestrial > Soil > Coastal area > Acid sulfate soil | place: Finland: Risofladan, Vaasa | collected... | reverse complement strand
TGCGTAGATTACTGTCTGTTTTTCATATTTACACAAGGAAAGTCTGTCAAAATTCCAAAACCTCCGTTTTCGTTCCCGAATTTTCGTAGTCTTCGACAGCCTTGAAAGTTTTTGTCCACTAACATCCGCAGATTTATTCATTTTTCAAAGAGCATTTGCAATAAAATTAACACTTTTCAACGGTCCTACGAACGCTTGACAAGCACATGGGTCTCTACAAACAAAGAAGAGCCAAATTCTCGGCAGAAACCTGTCTTGTGGGTGAGTGGCGAGCGAACATGTCCACTTTGAAGGTATCTGAAGCAACGTTATTTTCCTGTTCAAGAAGAGATTCTCTTGCTACACTAATACGTATGTCGGCAAAGCAATTTTCAGGTCTGAAGGAGATGATAAAATGATAAGTGGAAAGAGATTACAATTTGGCATTGGTTGTGTGCTGCTGGCTTTTATCGGTATTGTAAGCGGGGCGGATGATTCCTCTGAAGAAATGAGGAATACTCTCGATCGAATCGGAATCAAGAATGATATCTGTGCCGTCATCGGTTTGCCGAATAAGGAAATTCGTTCCTTGTTGTCTAAGTCCGTTATTGAAAGGAATCTGATAGTCTATTTTCAGTCACCCGACCTGGATGAAGTGGCTGCTATGCGAGAAGAAGCCGACAGACGTGGGTTTCTGGGGACTCGAATTTTCGTTGAAGAAGGAGATTGGAATTCCGTTCACCTAGCTGACAACCTTGCCGGGATTGCGTTTGTCTCGGCCTCAGCCAGAGACGGCGTAAGTGAAAAAGAGCTCCTTCGTGTAGTGTACCCCGGGGCATTAGTCGTCATCGGCGGAAAACAGATCGTCAAACCGCACGTTAATAACACTGATAGCTGGAGCCATCCTTATCACGGCCCCGACAACAATCCTCAATCCACCGATCAGCGAGCACGCGCACCTTACATCACTCAGTTCCTTGCCTATCCGATGTTCTGTCCGATGCCGGAGGTATCGGTCGCCGCCGGAGGAAAGGTCTTCAGGGCTTTTGGCCACATTGCGCATAAGGCGAATCAGAATGAAATGTTGAACACGCTGATATGCGCAAATGCGTATAACGGAATGATTATTTGGAAGCGCCCATTGAAAGAAGGATTCATGATCCATCGCAACACAATGATCGCGACCCCTGAGATATTATACATGGCGGATGATGAATCATGTAAACTGATAGACACCCGGACCGGACAAATCAAAGATGAGATTGTTATCGCCGAAGGCGTCGCTGACGGTCATGTATGGAAATGGATGGCTATGGAGGACGGCATTCTTTACGCTCTGATAGGAGGTTCCGAAGTCGAGATACATACGCAGCCGTCAAGAACGCCCGGATTAGGCCACTGGCCATGGGGGATGTGGGAGGGTCATGATTACACGAACCCAAAAACGAATTTCGGCTTCGGACGCATATTTGTTGCGATCGATCCGGAATCGAAGAAGATTCTATGGCACCACAGCGAAGATGACTATCTGGACAGCCGCGGCGTATGCATGAAAAACGGGCGCATTTATTACTATAGTCCGGAGAATTTTCTCGCATGTCTTGATACGAAAACACAAAAAATTGTATGGAAAACTTCAGCCTCTGATTTGCTTGAAGCGATAGGCCCTAACGGTCAGGCACAGCGCCCCGTTACCGGGTATGCGACCACAACGTATATTAAATGTAACGATAAATATATTTTCTTTGCCGGGCCGCAGCGCAGCCGGCTTGTTGTTGCCGGCACAAAGGATGGAAAACTTTTATGGCATAAAAAAGACGGGAATCTACAATTAGTATTGAGAGAGGATGGGTTTTATGGAGCAGGTCCCGGCAGAACCGGAGCAAAGTATTCATACGAGACCGGAGAGGTACTGGCAAGACTGCCAAATCGTAGAGCATGTACCAGAGCAACAGGAAGCATTGACAGCGTTTTCTTTAGGACTCCGGGCGGAACCGTACGAGTTGACACGGCTTCCAACACCGCCCAGCACATCGCCCCGATGCGTCCTCCGTGTCAGGATGGAGTGATCATTTCCGACGGGCAGCTCTACTGGGGACCGTGGATGTGTGGCTGCCAGTTGTCTTTATACGGGCACATTTCTTTGGCGCCGGCCGGTGATTTTGATTTCAAGCCGGCCCTCGACGACTCCAGATTGGAAACAGGAGCAGGCGACATCACGTCTGTGGCGGATTTCAAAATCGAAGATGGTGATTGGCCGACGTATCAGGGCAATAACAGCCGGATACCTTACACAAATATACATATACCTGAAGGGACTGAGACGAAGTGGAGCATTGATGCGACGACGGCCATGCCCACTGCTCCGGTAGTGACGGGAGGTATGGTCTTTATTGGCGATCGTAAGGGAGTGGTCCAGGCAATCGATGCCGACGGGCACCAACAGTGGAAAGCCTATACCGGAGGGGCCGTTTACTTTCCTCCTGCCTTGGCGGGCGGGCGGGTATATGCCGGCTCAGCCGACGGCTGGGTCTATGCTTTCGAGGCTGCGACAGGAAGACGCCTGTGGCGTTTTCGTGTCGGACCTGCAGGCCGACGGATTCCCGTTTACGGCAAGCTTATCTCCACTTGGCCGGTTTCAGGAGGGGTTGTCGTGCATAAAGGTGTTGTATACGCTGCGGCGGGGATTGCTCATTATGACGGCACTTATGTAGCCGCGTTGGACGCAATTACAGGGCGGATCAAATGGTACAATGACAAATCCGGCATGTTGTCTGAAAAAGTTAATAGTGGAATAAGCTTACAGGGCAGCCTGTCGATACAGGGAAACGAGCTTTGTTTCGCAGGCGGCGGAGTTTACCAGACGTCACGCTATGACCTTCAGACCGGCATGTGTCTCAACGAGCCCCATGAGGGATTGAATTCTCAGTTTCCGACCGCTTTCTATGCGTATTTCCCCGAGTACGCACAGTATCAATCCCTCAATCGTGAATATCCCGATGGCAGGCTTCTTCGTTACAATACCAGTTACGAAGGAAGCCAGCATAGCTCTCTTTCGCTGATGGAATCCATTCCCAAGACCGGGCAAATACCTGCCTCTCTGACAGATCGTCGCATGGACCGGCCCGCCGACGGGCGAAGAAGGGGGCCTCAGCGAAAAGTCATATGGCAGGATAAGCTGGGGACCCGCTTCAAGGGATTTGTTGTGACTGACGATGTTCTTCTTGCCGCCGGTGTCAGAAGCGCCGGTGATGCCGTGACATCTTCTCTGGCAGCTATTAGGATAAATGACGGGACTACGATATGGAGCAAGGAACTATCCGCTCCTGTTGTCAAGGGTGGAGTTGCCATCGATAGCAAAGGGCGCATTGTTGCGGTTTTGGAAAATGGGAAAGTCGTATGTATACAGTAACCGACGGACCGTTTGCTCCTAAGACGTCCAGAACAGGATATCCCTTCGACATCGAGAAGCGAACTAACTCAAGCACGGCGACAAAATGAAAATCCGTTCATAAAAGCTTCGAGGCGTAGTTGGAATGTCGTAACATGGATGCCTCAAAGAAAATTATTTAGTGGTTACAGGGATTTTAGTATTTGACTTTGAGCTTTTCATAGGTGGCTGTTCTTGAGTGAAAGTTGGTTAGGACTGGAAGTCTTTGTAAAATACTTACAATGTCTTAGGTTCGCTTGCGACCAATCGAAATACTGTGATTCTAAAGATTGCGAAAACATATTGTGAAGTATAAAATACTAATACGAGTAAACAAAGTTCAGCTACATAGCTGAGTTTATATGAGATAAGAAATGTCAGAGAATTCCAACATGAGTCATACTCCACCTGGGACAAGTGGATTCTTGAAGCATGCCATGCTCATTGGACAAAGGAGTAAATAGAATTAAGGATAGATAACACAAATTAAGGAGAGAGCAATGTTGAACCATCATCAATTCAAATCAGACAAGAGACTCAATACTCACAGTCATGCTTGCAGTTGCTGTTCGATGTCCAGACGATCCTTCCTGGGGGGAGCGGCCGCGGCCTGCACGGCGGCGCTGACAACGGGTTGCGCGAGCCTCGAAAGTCTCCACACAACGCCGAAATCGCACGAAGAGATCGATCTCGCATCTTTCCGCCCACGACCAAAGGTCCGGGTGATGAGTGTGGTTGCGCGCGAGAAGCCACCGTATTGGCTTGGTTGGCCGGGCACAGCTTACGATGTAGAGGGCGAGCGTGTAAGATACACCAAGGCAATCGCCGACGCCAGCCGGCGTGTGGGGATTGAAATCGTCGAAGAAAGGCAGCCCCTGGAAGAGAATGCAGCCGTCGCTACGTTTGTTAAAAAGGTACAGGCCGAGAAACCCGATGCCGTGCTCGTAACGCTCCAGCACTTCCAGAGTTGGGGCACTGCTGGCGAGATTGTCAAGGCCGGCGTACCCACAATCGTATTTGCCCCAGTGGGCACTGCCTTCACAGGGCATGTTAACAGTCTTGCCTTCCGGCCCGGGGTTCATGTCATTTCTTCGCTGGAAACGCCAGCTATCGAACAGGCTCTGCGTATGGTCCGCGCCAAGCGGCAACTGGAAGCGACGAAAATGCTGGTCGTAAGGGGCAATGAGCGCAAGGAAGATAAGTTCGGTCTAGTGAACCTCCAGTATGTGCCGAGGGTGACATTTGAAGAAATGTTCAACCTTACGCCAGTCAGCGAAGAAGCGAAGTGGGTAGCACATCAGCGGTTCCACGAGGCCAAGAAAGTAGTTGAACCGACACGACAGGATGGCCTGCATGCAGCACGATCTTATATTGCAGCCAAGCAACTACTTAAAAACGAAGGCTGTAATGCACTGACGACTGACTGCCTCGGCATGGTCTCACAGAAGAAAGTGCCGACTCCGCCGTGCATGGGAGCATCAATCTTTCAGGATCATGGGGTGACCTATGGGTGTGAGGCGGCGGTCGGGCCGGCAGTGTCGCTCATGCTGACGAGCTACCTGTTCGACAAACCGGGATTCATGAACGATCCTGTGCCCGAGACCGCCAAGAACGTCCTGATCGCGGCTCATTGCGTCAGCGGCACACGGATTTATGGGCTCAATCGTCCTAAGGAGCACGCACCTTACATTCTCCGCAGCCACTCCGAGTCGAACCTGGGTGTTTCGACGCAGGTGCTCTGGCCGATCGGGCAACCGGTGACGCTCGTACAGTTCTTCAAGCCCGATGCGCTCTACCTCGACACAGGTACAGTGGTCGGCAATGTCCATACGCCCCCGGCCGGTGGCTGCCGGACAAGCGTCGAAATCCAAATGGATGACATTGAGGATTGCCGCGATGTGCGAGGATTCCACCAGGTCGTCTTCCTCGGGAATTACCGGCGCGATGTCGAGGCGTTCTGCCAATTGTACGGGATCAACGTCGTTCACTCGCCCCGAACACACGATGAAATGATCGAGCCGGCGTAGAAAACCGTTCGGATTTGATGCGAAACGTGTGTCCAGGTACGAAGGAGAGCATGTGATCCAAATTACCGGTCCCTTACGATTGCATGACATGGTTGGTATGATACAATTGAATAATGAGCTTTGCGACCGCCGTCCAAAGACGTGTCAGTCAACAGTCTTCTGCAAAGGAAAGGATAACACAATGCAAGTACCTATGAACAGAAGAGAACTCCTGAGACTCGTAGCGGCAGGTGGTGCTACATATCTGAGTTGCCCTTATATCTGTGTCAGCGGTACACAGATAGAGAGCAATAGACTAGTAAGCCCGGGCTGTAGGAGATCAAAGGTCAAGGTCGCCAAAATCTACTTAGGTGTCCAGGGAAGCCACTATCCGAATCCCGACCTGGATATGAACAAAGAGGTACAATTCTACGAATCACAGTTTTCGGAACTGAAGGATGAACTGTCCGATGTGGAATTTGTCGTGGATGAGTTGATCAGTTCCGTGGATCAGTTCAATAAATGGAAGGGCATCCTGAAGGAAGTAGATGGCATCCTGGCCATCCACTTGAGCTTGTGGACAATGCCGGTCTTCGAGGAAATCCTACGGTTCGAACGTCCTACAATGGTCTTCTCAGCTCCCTATTCCGGACACGAATGGCATACTCTGAGCGCCTTGTATAAGCGGAAAGAAGGTGCGAATTTCGAGTGTCTCCTGACCAGTGACTACAAACAACTGGGAGCGGCGATACGACCGTTCCGGGCGATTCACCATTTGAAGGAAGCCAAGATCCTTAATCTCGCTGCACGAGCATCCGGTGAGTATGAAGAACAGATACGCAAGAAATTCGGGACCGAGATCAAACAGATTGAATTGCGACGGATGATCGACATATACAATTCAGTCAACAGCGGCGACGCAAAAGCAGAAGCCGATTCCTGGATTAAAGGCGCCGTGGAAGTCGTGGAGCCGTCAAGAACAGAGATTGTCAACTCTTGCCGGCTTGCTCTGGCCTTTGAGAGGCTGCTGGATGATGAAAATGCAACCGTGTTGACCGTTGACTGCTATGGCAGTATGTGGGAACCGTTGTGTCGTGCCTATGCCTACCCATGTATCGGATTTGCTAAACTGAACAACATGGGTTTGGGTGGTATCTGTCAATCTGACCTGCCTTGTGCTATGACCCACATCCTGTTTCAGGGATTGTCCGGCCGACCAGGTTTTGTTTGTAATCCGGGCTTCGACTATTCCACGAACAGTGCTATCATGATTCACTGCCTTGGCACACCAAAGATGGATGGACCGCATTGGCCTGCCGCTCCCTACAAGTTGCGAAGCATCATGGAGCGCCGCGAAGGAGCTGTCCCTCAGGTCAAGATGCGTATCGGCCAAGAGGTAACTCAAGCCGTACTGGCGGATACATCGAAACTGCTCTATTTCACTGGCCGGATCGCTGATACCCCCGAGACGGATAGAGGTTGTCGAAGCAAAATCACTGTCAAAGTAGACGGTGACGCAGAGCAACTCTGGAAGAACTGGTCCGACGGAATACACCGCGTAACCTGTTATGGCGACCTAACCAAGGATCTGGAGCGTTTCTGCCGGTTCAAACAGATTGATATGATCAATGAAGCAGTCGGTCCGAGTTGATATTCAATAAACACAGGCACTGGATTTCCCAGTCTGTGTATTGCTGCCGATCACTACTCCATCACCGACGCCATAGAATAACCAGTTTCAACACTCCTACACTGACGCGCAACAGCCTGTATAGGGTTTGTGTGGAGTCTATGAGCCGCAGGTCTGTTAGATGTTGTTGATCAGCATACAAGCTAATCGGTTGCTCAATTATCGACCTCCTTCTCAATCCAAGGGCCCCTTGTTTATTATCCTGTTCAAAAGCATGTTTATGTGTCCTGGGCTAAGATGGTAGCCCAGGGACTGATTCTTTAATAGTTATTTGCTGGAATTACCAAGATTATACTTATAAAATCATATGTATCGCAAAGGGTTAGAATTTTATCAGTATTAGTATCGTAAATAGAATGAAATCAGAAATTAATACATAAGGAGAGACAACTCATGTGTACACATTGCACTCGGCGGCAGTTTATCGGAGCAGGTGCAGTGGGTGGAATAGCACTAGCAGCGGGTCACCTGGCGGTCGCAAGCGACGCATCTAATCCCACGCCCGCACCAAATCCAAAAGTCCGGATTTGTGTAGTCATTGCAGGCAAGCCGGCGAATCAAAGTTGGGGCCTTTCCGAATCGGATCTTTCGCCCATAATGAAGCGTTTAGCCCAGGCTGAGAAAAACCTGGGCAATGTTGAGTTTGTCATCGGCCAAGCGAGCAACGCCGAACAGACCGCCCAGTTGCTGGAAAAGGCAGGTCCTAATGCACCTGTGCTGGCAGTTAGCGCCGATATTTTTGGCCTGAGCAACTTTAATAGTGACGATGCGGTGATGCCCACTATTTTCAAACAAAGACGACCAGTGGCTGTTTTTCATATGCCGATAATCTGTGGGCACGATTGGTGTTTGGTGAATCCGTGGCGCGAGGAAGGACACCAAATCACTCTGTTTAATAGTAGCGACTACGATGAGTTGGAACGAGCCGCGTCATTACTCAGGGCAATCCCGCTATTGAAACGGAGCCGGGTACTTGTCTCTCCGCCATTTAAGGGTACACCTGAGTCCTACGCACCCGAAAAAGTAAAACAACGGCTGGGAGTGGAAATGGTAACAATCGCCGACGGACGTTATGACGAAGTCATGGCCAACGTAGATGAACGTGCCGCCGAAGTAGAGGCCAAGCGATGGCTTGATGAAGCAGAGGGTATAATCGAGCCAAATCAGGAGGACGTCCTCAAGGCCGCTCGAGCCAGTCTGACCTTAGACCAACTAATCGCTGAGAATCGAGTCGATGGTCTATGTGTTGGGACGTGTATGGGCTGGTTGTCACGAGGCTTTCCCTGTTTAGGATTTTCACGCCTGAACGACCGCGGAATCCCCGCTGCCTGCGATGGAGATATGGACTGCCTGCTAACGATGCTGATCTTCCAGCACGCGCTCAACCAGGCGGGCTTCCTGGGCAATGCCGGTGGTGTAGATATCGCCAAGAACGCCTTTCATCTCTCTCACTGTTCAGCCCCATTGAAAATGGAAGGCCCCAGCGGCCCGAAGGCACCCTATCTACTCCGCCGGCACGCAGAAGTCCGCGGTGGTGCGGTTACCGAAGTCCATTATCGCATCGGACAGACAATCACTTTCACTAAATTGGTTCATCTTGACACCTTGCTGATGTTCACCGGCAAGATCATTGAGGTTCCCAAGGTCCCCAAAGGTGAAGAACGAGGTTGCCGGACGGAACTTGTGGCAGAAGTGGACGACGCGGACAGACTGCTGGCCAATTGGGGCGGTGGTGTACTCGGCGCCAGCGCCAAGGACTACTATGCCTCTCTGCACCGTGTTGCCTACTACGGTGACCACACACAAAGCATCCGTCACCTGTGCCGCTTGATGGGGCTGAAGGTTATTCAGGAAGGCTGACGTCCGACCTTAACTAGGTGCTAAAAGCTTTGTGAGGCACTGGAGTGTAGATGCCTTTAACTCGGTGACACCCAACCACATACACTGGAGTATATGAGAAACCTGATCGAAATTTACGAAGCCTTGGGTAAGTCAGAAAATGCCAAGGAGTAGCGATCAAAACTACCTCAAACGGAAGCTGTAGAGAAGTGACATTGCACCTTCTTCAAGAGTCGAAAAACGCAGTAATTGGCATGGGTTGAATAGACCGAGGGAATTTCACCCTCGGCACCTCCGAAAACTGGACGTGAGTAGCGAGCAAAACTACCGAAAACAGAGGCCACGATGGAGTGACATTTCACCCCTAAAACAGCCCCATTTTAACTCGCAAAACCGCTACAACCTGGCTACAACCCGAAAGCCCCTTATCTACCTATTTCCTGAAAACCCATAACTCCATAAGCTATTATTTATAAAGAGGTTATGTGTTGCTAAAAAATTTGTCAACGTTTTCAATGAACGAGGTGAAAAAAAAGAGCTGGTAAATTTTATAAAGCTACCAGCTCTTTAGCTATATTGAGTAGTGAGTTTCTTTTCTAAGGTGGCCTACAGTGCCAGGGCCTCGATTTCCTGTAAGTTCAGGGCCTTATCGTAGATTCGAACATCGTCAATCAGGCCGGAGAAGAGACTGGTTGCATCAAGGTTCTTGTCGGCACCAAAGTACAGACTGCCATTCGCATAGGGCAGTTCCACAGGCTGAGTCTCTGTGATTATTCTCACTCCATCCAGATACAGATTCCTGAACCGCATGGCCTCATATGCTGTGATAACGATACCGACATGGTGCCACTCACCGTCGGTTATGACGGATTCTGAAACGAGAGGTGGTGAGGGTGACCGACCGCCAACAGGTACTAAGCCACTCATTAGCTTCCCTTCCATTGTATCGGCGCCAAGCCATGTCTGACCGGTCCCGGTACCATCTGCCTGTGATATTATTACCTGCCCTGGTGCACCACCTTTAATCCAGGCAAAGACGCTGAATGCCCCATCTGCTGGATTCAGGGCAAAGCCAGTCTCGACATAATCATTAATTCCATCGAACTGTAACGCTCCACCAACCATACCGTCAGTGGGCTGCCAGAGCGGTTCACCGTTTAGAACACCGTCATTATCGCTTGCGCTGTTGTGGGCAATATTGCCTTCTCTTTGGTCAAGCTTCCAATAAGCAATCAATCCTGGTGGCAGATCTTCCTCAAACAAATGTTCAGCGAGTACGATCAGGTCCTGGACATCGACGACGCCGTCACCGAACGGTGTTGGACCAATATCACACAAGGGCTCATCGGTACCCCAATAGTCAACCATGATGCATATGTCGGCAGAGTCGACAATGCCGTCGCTGTTAAGGTCAACGATTGGAATGATGGGTGCCTGCCACAAATCCCACATATTATTCGCATACGTACTAGCACCGGGACGGGTGGAATTAAAGTAGAGGGTACGACCATCGGCTGAGATGCAGGCCCCTCCCTCTAAGTATGAACTGTTGATTATTGGCCCAAGATTCACAGGAGTGCCCCAATCGTCATTTTTTGTTACCCGCGTAGCGAACCAAATATCCTGGCCCCCTTGACCGCCGGGGCGGTTAGAGTTTAAGAAGATCGCCAGGCCGTCGGCTGAAATGCTTGGGTAACGGTCGTGGTATGAACTGTTAACTGTTGCTCCGAGAGTCTCACGACGAATGTCATACATGATGCGCGAGTAAGATTTATCACGTTACATAATTGTGCGCATTTGTGTATGTGCAAGACGATTTTCATCTATTGTCCCATAAAAGGCCGCTATGTATCATTCGTTTATGGGACTTTTCAAAAAATACGCAAAACTTGCGTCGTTTCGCATTAATTATTTCTGTCCTATAAGTAAATCTTTCAAATTTATGCTTTCTCTTCAATTATCGGATTAACCAATAATATCGCAGTTTTTACGCCTTTGTGAAAATAGCGGACGTTAAACTCAAATTAAAAACGCTTTTGAATATGAAATCACAAGAAACAGCCAAAACAGCAGATTGTCGAGGCCCTACGAAGCGATATGGCGGCCTAAACAGACATCTCCCATTAGGATTCGCAGTTTTTCGAGCTTCTGCCATTGCCCCCATGTCCAGCGTCAACTATAATTTCCCTTCAACGACAATTATTTCTTCCCTTCAGTTATAACAGCTCTCCTATGAACTAATGTTTATAGGGAGTGCCCCCCATGGGGGGCACTCCCTAACGGTCATAAGCTAAGGATAAGTGTTAAGAAGTAACGGTAAAAATAACTGTCGTTGAAGGGAAATTATAATTGACGCTGGACAAAAGAGAGAAGGTTGAGTAAAATCCGCAAGCAGAAGGATAGGAGAAGACGTAGACGCCGGGAGAAAGATTAGGATCTTTATAGGGAGACCTGCAGATGTTGAGAAACAACTCACACAAAAGATTAGGAGTCGCGTTGGCTCTGATTTTGATCGTTAACAGACCATATTCTCTGGCTGATGAGAATAGCCTCAAGGTCGAGGTATCACAGGTTTTACGAAAGGCTTCCACATACCTGCACTCAATTTCCACAAACGGAGGCTATGCTGGCATCTACTCAAAGGATTTGACGGAGCGATACGGAGAAGCACTCTACCATCACGCTCAGCCAACACAGATATGGGTACAACCGCCAGGAACTCCGAGTGTGGGCCAGTGCTTTCTTCGAGTATATCGGATTACAGGAAACAAATGGTACCTTTCGGCTGCAGTGGATGCGGCACGAGCTCTCGCATGGGGTCAGAGGAAAATCGGTGGATGGAGTAGTCTCGTCGACGTAGGGCACTTCGAGAATGATGTCGAGACGGTGGTTCGCAAAGACGGTCGGGGTACGTTCGATGACAACACTACTCAAGGGGCACTTGCTTTTCTCATGGATATGGATGAGGTAATAAATGAAGTCTGGCTTACGGAGACCATCGAACTTGGATTAGCTTTTATGATGCAGAGCCAGTTCGACAATGGGGCTTGGCCCCAGTCTTATCCTCTAAGAGGTCGGTATAGTGATTATTATACGTTCAATGACGGTGCAATTAACGACTGCATTAAAATAATGCTCCGAGCTCACCAAATGTACGGTAAATCAGAGTATCTGGACTGTGCCAAACGTGGAGGCGACTTTATAATCCTCTCGCAGGTACCGTCGCCACAGGCTGGATGGGCACAACAATACTCTCAGGATCTGAAACCTGTTTGGGCTCGCAGTTTTGAACCTCCCGGTGTTTGCAGTGCTGTGACCAGGTCCAACATCTACACACTGGTAGACCTGTATTTGTACACGAAGGACAAAAAGTATCTGGAACCGGTTCCGAAGGCCATCGATTGGCTCAAGACCTCTAAAATCGGAGAGGGCTTGTGGGCACGATTATATGAGCTGGGGACAAACCGACCTATTTATGGTGATAGGGAAGATGGTGACAAAATCCACTACGATTATGAGAAGATCAGCCAGCGGGAAAAGCAAAGCTACGCTTGGCAAAGCAATTGGGGGATTGAGAAAGCATTCGAATACTATGAGCGTGCTATTCAGCAAGATATACCATCAACTACCACCAAGAAGAGCATACCGCGAAGAGTAGACAGAACAAGACATGTTAGTGATGAACTAAAGTCAAAAGTGAAGGACATTATCGAGGCAGTTGACGACGATGGTAGATGGTTGCGAAACGAGATGATCTCCAGTGAAGTATTTGTCCGCAATGCCCATGTTCTGTGTGACTATCTTGAGGCTATTGGGCAATGAAAGTGAATTCTTTATAATCCCCTCCTGTAACGCTTTTGAGTAGATGTTTTGGTTTGCACGAATAGTTTTTTATTTTACGCAGATTCGTTATATTTTTTCATTGATATTGGCCTCGAAAACAAAGATTTGCTAAGCCCAAAACGTCACTCATGGGGGTTTGGTATGAAGAAGCAGAGCCGCTGTTACTCGAATTAAATGGACTGAAGTTGCAACGAAACTATCGAATGAGAGCAAGGGGGGTGCGAAAAAACCCCTAAGTTTGAGCATTATTCTATTGACTTGCAACAGATGTGTGTGTATTATAAAGTAGATTGAAAGGTTGGGTATTTGATGTTGGGTACGTTGCACTTAACTTTCGCACTTTCTAACAAGCAAAATCGTTATTTAACAAGGCTTTATGCACCATTTTGAATTTTATGCATGTTCGGTAAAAACCTCGAACATGCCAAAAATGATTAGAGTGTTTTGAAATCGCCCATAGGCTTAAAATTACCTATATTTACATTTTTCAAAAAGTGCGAAAGTTAAGTTGCACAATACCATCAAAATACCCCTGAACGGTTGCCATAACGGAAAGTATATGCAGGAGATTCGTCACGGTGATTTCGATACCAAGGGCCAGCATCATGCCCAAGCACACCGGCTTTACCTTAATAGAACTCCTGGTGGTGATTGCCATCATCGCCCTGCTGTTGGCAATCCTTATGCCTTCATTGCAGAAAGCCAGGCATCAGGCCCGTCGAGTCGCCTGTGCCGCCCACTTGAAGTCCTGCGGGTATGCCGGCGTGCTCTACTCCAATGACAATAACGGTCAGTTTCCGTACTGCCACATGGAAGTCTCGCCCGGCTCGGGCAGCTACGCCGTCTGGGTTAGCGGCGGTCAGAACAATCCCGAAACCAAAGGCTTCATGGCTCACGGCCTGCTCTTCTATCACCAACTGATAAAGGAGCCGAAGTTGTTTTATTGCCCGGGCAACAACAACCCCACGCTCCAATTCGGAAAGCTGCCGTTGGATCCTTCCAACCCAGGCGGCGGATGGCCGAGTAATGGTCGAATCCCCGACGGTTTGGGCCCCAACCAACTCTGGGTCCAAACGACATATCATTACCGTTCACTCTGGGACGAAAAAAAATGGAGGGCCGTCAACTCGGTCCAGGACAGCGGCGGCATGGCCTTTATGGCGGACGTGTTCTCCGACCCCAGCCGGGGTGTCCAATACCATCACAGGACCGGCTACAACGTCGCCTATGCCGACGGTCACGTCGAGTTCGTAAAAGACCTGCAGCACAAAATACAGGAGTTCGGCGGCGGGTCAACATATCATGTAGACCACAGCCGTCAGGATTTTGTCTGGAAGAAGTACTTCGACAAAGTCGTCAAGTATAAGCCCGAACAAGAATATTAGCTCCGCCACTGCGGACATAGAATCGAACCTGGATTGGAAGGATAGATGACGATGATGCATCGACGTGACTTTCTGAAGCAATGTATGTTTGCCGCGGGCTCGGCGGCGATGGTCCCCGTTCCGGGCCGAACCGCTCCGGCGCTGGGCAATAACGGCGTGCGCCTTAGCGCGGGCAGGAAACCACCCAATATCATCTTCATTCTGGCGGACGATCTGGGCTACGGCGATCTGTCCTGCCTAAACCCAGGCTCCAAAATATCCACGCCCAATCTGGATAGGATGGCGTCGCAGGGAATGGTTTTCACCGACGCCCACTCGGGCTCGGCCGTATGCACACCAACCCGCTACGGCATCTTGACCGGGCGCTATTGCTGGCGTTCCCGATTGAAGAAGAGCGTCCTGTGGGCTTGGGACACGCCCCTGATCGAGCCGGACAGGCTCACCGTAGGCGACTTGCTGAAAAAACACGGCTACAGCACGGCCTGTATCGGGAAGTGGCATCTGGGCTGGGATTGGCCTACAACCGACGGATCACGTATCAATGATCAGATCGCTCTCGGACAGTGGGAGACAAAGAACCGCAACGCTTTCGGCAGGAAAGTCGATTTTGGCCGCCCTATTGTCAACGGTCCCACAACACGAGGATTCGACTACTACTTCGGTGACGACGTGCCGAACTTCCCGCCTTACTGTTTCATCGAGAATGACAGAACCGTCGGCATTCCCACAGAGGAAAAACCAGATGGCATGTTCGGAACCCCGGGTCCGATGCTCAAGGGCTGGCAACTGGATAATGTCATGCCCGCGCTGACCCAAAAAGCCGTCGAGTACATCAAGGCGGAGCCGGCGGCCAAGCCATTCGACAAGAAGGGCACAAGTCCGTTCTTCCTGTACTTCCCGCTGACGGCGCCGCACACGCCCATCGCGCCCGCCGAGGCATTCCAGGGAACGAGCAAGGCCGGCGCATATGGGGACTATGTGCAGCAGATGGACTGGACTGTCGGGCAGATCATAAAGGTGCTGGAGCAAACGCACCAGGCCGATAATACCCTCCTGATCTTCACCAGCGATAACGGCTCGCCGGGACGCGACGGCACGAACATGAGCGGGCCGGCCAACTCGGTACGCAAGTACGGTCATAATCCGAGCTTCATCTACCGCGGTATAAAGGCCGATATCTGGGAAGGTGGTCATCGCGTGGCCTTCATTGCCCGCTGGCCGGGCCGGATTACCCCCGGCTCCCAGAGCAACCAGACAATCTGCCTGACCGATCTGACGGCCACGTGCGCCGATATCATGGGCGAGGAGTTGCCCACCGATGCCGGCGAAGACAGTTTTAGCCTGCTGCCGTATTTGTTGGGCACGACACATAAGGGGCCGAGGCGTGAAGCCGTCGTGCACCACTCGATCAGCGGATTGTTCGCTATACGAAGCGGCAAGTGGAAGCTCATTGACGGCGCCGGATCAGGCGGGTGGTCAGGTAAGGGCGATGGCCTGTCGGGCCAGCTCTACGACATGGAAGCCGATCCCGGCGAGCAGAACAACCTGTACGACGATCCTGGACATCAGCATATTGTTAACCGCCTCAAAGCTCTTTTGGAGAAGTATAAGACACAGGGTCGCAGCAGGCCCATAGTGTAGTTCACGTTTCCCGGTGTGTGCCGGAATGTAACATTTTTTCTGATTCCTTTTGAAAGGAGGATTGTCATGTATAAGAAACTAATTTATTCACTTACTTTTGTTGTGGTGCTCGTCATGGTTTTGACGAGCGTCGCCAACGCAGAGCTCATCGGCTTGTGGCAGCTCGACGGGAATGCCGCCGATAGTTCCATCTACAGCCATCCAGGCACCCTTTATGGCGACCCACAGTGGGTGGTTGGGAAGGTAGGCGGCGCGCTGGAATTCGACGGCGTCGACGACCGCGTAGAAATACCTGGTACTAATGCAGCAGCAGGTTTTGCTCATGAAGGTGAGATAACCTGGGCCGCCTGGATAAAGACCTCTGGATATTCCAGTAGAACTACAATTATTTGCCAAGGCCCTCCCGGGGCGGCACACGTGAGCGGTAATAAGACACTGGGTATTGAAATAGGAGGCACGATAACGGTGCGAGCTAACAATGTTGGAGCCGCAGCGGGTTTCACTTCCAGTCTCGTCGTTACTGACGAAGAGTGGCATCACGTAGCCATTACATTTGCTTTTGAAACGAATGGAATCAATGATACAATGAAGCTCTATATTGATGGTGACCTGAGTAAAGGCTATGAGACCGATACAGTGGATATTAACCAGAGGAGAGCTAGTGCTACTGATTTTATTATACTTCTCGGCAACAATATAATGAGTGGTAGTTGGGTGCCTTATGGTGGCCTAATGGATGATGTGCGCATCTATAACCACGTTCTGTCGGAGATCGAGCTCAAAAGCGCCATGCAAGGTGAAAGTAAGCCATGGCCGTATGCCTCTGGCCCCGATCCCAAGGACGGCGCCATGCTTGAGGCCACGTGGGCGAGCCTTTCCTGGCAGCCGGGACAGCTCGCGGTCTCGCACGATGTGTATTTGGGCGACAATTTCGACGATGTCAACAACGGCGCACCAGATGCATTTAGAGGCAACCAGGCTACTACGCCTTATATTGCTGGCTTCTCCGGATTCGATTACCCGGAGGGACTGGTTCCGGGCACAACCTACTATTGGCGAATCGACGAGGTCAATGACGCCGATCCCAACAGTCCGTGGAAGGGCGACATCTGGAGCTTCTGGATTCCTCCCAGGAAGGCCTATGAGCCAAGCCAGGCGGACGGGGTTAAATTTGCCGATCCGAATGCGACTCTTAGCTGGACGGCTGGTTTAATTGCGAAACTGCACACAGTCTATTTCGGTGATAACTTCGACGACGTGAACAATGACGCCGGAGGTATCTCCCAGGCGGATACAACGTACAATCCCGGGCTGCTTGAACGAGAAACCGTTTACTACTGGCGTGTCGATGAGTTTGATGGCAGCGAGACCCACAAAGGCGATGTCTGGAGCTTCAGGACGATACCGGTTATAGCTGTGACCGATCCCAATCTCGTCGGCTGGTGGAAGCTTGATGAAGGTTTAGGTACCACTGCGGTCGATTATTCCGGCTAC
>Ga0307379_10005688_pt1 | contig 17308 bp, 30 predicted proteins | sample UN2MG_FD_202237 | JGI IMG/M metagenome (GOLD analysis project Ga0307379, IMG submission 202237) | Soil microbial communities from Risofladan, Vaasa, Finland - UN-2 | ecosystem: Environmental > Terrestrial > Soil > Coastal area > Acid sulfate soil | place: Finland: Risofladan, Vaasa | collected... | reverse complement strand
TTGACAAACTGAATAATATAAATATAGCAGCATTTAGAAATATAATTACTAGAGAAGTTAAAATATTTAAAAATAGATTTGGTTCAATAGAGGATTATGAAATAGAGCAGTTTGTTCTTAATTATGAAGAGGAAAAGATTGAACCTATTCTTACAAGATGGGAGATATTAGATATAAGATGAACTACGATATAATAGATAGATTTGAACTTTTAATTTTAGAATCTGCCCAAGAATGTGATGAAAGAAGATTAAAAGAAAAAAAAGAAAGAGAAAAAAAATTAAAAGAAATAGAGGATGCAGGGCATTGTGAATATTATGGACAATTTTGCAATGGTAAAGATGCCAAGTGGATAGGGGCAATGACTAGATATCACTGGGATATAGATAAAGAGCCATTAAGTGACCCTAATAGAGATTTATTTCTCTGTGATAGTTGTGCAATGGAGTATCATGATTGTTGGCAAGAAAGATGGGATGATTATTATTCGGGATTATTATAATGAATCATGATATAACAGACAGATTTGAACTTTTAATTTTAGAAACAGCTCAAGAATATATTGAAAGAAAACGACTAGAAAAAATCCAGACAGACAAAAAAGTAGAAGAGTATAAAAAAGAAATAGAAAATAAAGGTGTTTGTGAAGGTTGTGAAGAAGAAAAAAAGCATTTAAGATGGGTTCGTAATAGTGAGTTCTATTCTTGTTATTTTTGTTTTATTCATGATTTAGGTTGCGAAGCAAGTGTTATGGTCCCAATGTATAGAGTTGACGAAATGAGAGATTATGTGAGTGAAGGAGAGTGGGAAGAACTTTGGGAGATAGAAAATGAATAAATCTAAATGTTATTTATGTAGATACAAAGGAGTTATTCCTGGAGATGCTCATATTTGTTGTGATCATCCTCTTGTAAAAGATAATACTTTTGCAGCATTATCTTGTTTAATAAGTGTTGGATTGGTTGCTAAATTAGGGCATCATTCAGGAAGTATTTTTGAGCCCCTTAATATTCAAGCAAATGAGCATGGAATTAAAGAAGGATGGTTTAATTGGCCTTTAAATTTTGACCCTGTGTGGTTAGAAAATTGTAACGGATTTTCTAAAAATGATAATTTAAATGTATAATTAGAGGGAAAAGATGAGTAAAAAAGAAGAGAAAATAAAAATAGTAGAAAAAGAAAATGCTGCTTTAAGAGGATGTATTGGTGATGTTTTGACGACACTATCTGATTATGATGGACATAGAGAAGCAAAAGGGTTAATGGGTTTAATAGATGAAGTAGTTGAAACTCTGAAATCAAGATATCCTGACAGGATAGTTGATCATGAAAATAGAGAGGTTTGCCCTTTATGTTTTAAAAGAAAAGATTAAAGAAAAAATTGATATGGGAAAAACATTATTAACAAGAGATGAATTTAGAAGATTTGTTTTTGAGAGAGATAGTTATAAGTGTGTAATTTGTTCGAGAACTGACAATCTTGCTGCTCATCATATCATAGAACGAAGATTGTGGCCTGACTTCGGTTTTTATATCCAGAATGGAGCAACCCTTTGCCCCGAACACCATATAGAGGCAGAACAAACTGTATTAACTTGTGAAGAAATAAGAGAGGCGGCAGGGATTACAGAAATTATTTTGCCATATCATTTTTATAAAGAGAATAGGATAGACAAATGGGGAGATATTATTCTTCCAGATGGGAGACGTTTAAAAGGAGAATTATTCTTTGATGAGTCTGTTCAAAAAATACTGAAAAGTGGAGGAGTTTTAAAGGATTTTTGTGAATATATTAAATATCCAAGAACGATGCATTTAAGTTTTAGTTCTAAAGTTACGGATGACGATAGGATATTAGAGAATGAAGAATATTTTAAAGAGAAAAGAGTAATTGTTACAGAAAAACTTGATGGAGAAAATAGTAGTTGTTACAAAAATTATATGCATGCTAGGTCTATCGATGGAACTAATCATTTTTCAAGAAATTGGTTAAAAGCTTTTCATAGTAGAATGGGATATAATATTCCTGATGGATGGAGAGTTTGCGGTGAGAATATGTATGCTAAACATACTATTCATTATACTAATTTAGAAACTTATTTTTATGTTTTTTCAATATGGAATGAAAAAAATAATTGTTTAAATTGGGACGAGACTCAATTATGGGCAGAACTATTAGAACTTAATTTAGTCCCAGTTTTATATGATGGTATATGGAATGACGATATAATAAAAGAGTTTTGTAAAAATAATGAAAGAGAAGGTTTTGTTGTTAGAATAGCTGATAGTTTTTCTTATGGTGATTTTAGGAAGTCTGTAGCAAAATGGGTCAATCCTATATTTAAAAATAGGTTGAAGGAAGAAGATACTTATCATTGGAGATATAGCACTATCATTCCAAATAAATTAATGAAAAAAAATGATTAAAGTTATTTTAGAATTAGAATTAGTTTATCCTTATAAATTGTCATTGAATACATTAATAGATTTTTGTGGTTTGTGGGAATGTATAGTTTGTTATGGTGGGACTAATAAACTTAAAGCTGTTATTTCAATGCCTGCAAAACACTTCAAAAGAATATTTGGGCATAATCCCAGGGAAAAACAATATCCAGTTCCTAATGGAATGGAAAAATTTATAGAGAAAGTAAGAGTTAAAGAAATAAGAATAAAGGAAGAGAAAGGAGACAAATAAAGGTTTGCACAATAGCTTAAAAAAATATAAGACTATCTATGCAGATCCACCCTGGGCAGAAAGTGGTGGAGGTAAGATTAAAAGGGGAGCAGATAGGCATTATCCCCTTATGAAAACTAAAGACATCATCGATATGAGTAGTTTTGTTAAAAAAATATCTGATGAAAATTCTCATTTATATTTATGGGTAACAAATAATTTTTTGCAAGATGGCTTGAAAGTTATGGACGCTTGGGGGTTTAGGTATATCACTAAAATTACTTGGTTTAAAAAGGGAAAAATAGGGTTAGGTCAATATTTTAGGGGAGTAACAGAAGATTGTCTTTTTGGGGTTAAAGGAAAAGTTCCTTATAAAATTTTTGATGGAAAAAGACAACAAGGAGTCACTGGTTTTATTTCTCCTAGAGGGAGGCATAGTGAAAAACCAGAAGAAATGAGACATATGATAGAAAGAGTTAGTTATGCTCCATATGTAGAAATATTTGCTAGACCACCAGAAACAGACGATATATTTAAAGATAAAGATGATGGTGTGTGGGATTATGTAGGCAATGAGATAGATGGAGTAGATGTTCGTCATTTATAATGGAAGGGAACGATATGAAAATGCAAGACCCAAAGAGAATAATTTTGGGAGAAAAAAAGAAAAATAAGATAAGAATTTTATTAGATTTAGATGGAGTATGCTCATATTGGGAGAAAGCTGCTGCACATACTTGTGGTATAGATTATGAAGATAAAGAAATAAGAGATGCTTTAAAAAATGGTAAAAGGCTTGAAAAATTTGTTGGTGGAGATAGTAAAATGTGGCCTATGATAGATAAAGAGGGGGAAGATTGGTGGACAAATCTTGAAAAACTTCCTTGGACAGACAAACTTATAGATTTATTAAAACAGGAGTCAGATGATTTTTGTATTTTAACTTCTCCTAACAGAAATCCTATTTGTGCTTCTGGAAAAATTAAATGGATGCAACAATATTTTGGAGAAACATTTAAAGATTTTTTAATCGGAGCTAATAAGCATCTTTGTGCTACACCTGATTCTTTATTGATTGATGATACAGAGAAAAAAGTTAATAAGTTTAGAGAATATGGAGGACATGCATTTCTTTGGCCACATCCTTTAAAAATTATAGATGGAGATATTAAGATAGAAGATGTTATTCAAGATTTAAAAGATTATATAAAAGAGATAAGATGAAAAAATGGATAAAAGTAGATGTTGAACTTCCACCATATAACGTAAAAGTGAAAGTTAAACCTTTTGATGAAACTATAAAAAAATGGGGAAAAGAGTTATTAAAACAACCTAATAAAAGGCCTATTCCTGATGTTATATATGCGATACGTTTTAAACCTTCTATATCTGATAGTTATTTGCTTAAAAAAAGTATGTGGAGAATTGTGGAAGGGAATTGGAAAGACCTATATATTCATAAAGGATTAATAGGTTATTGGGAAAAAGAAATATTTGAACCAATAGAAAATAGGTGGGAGATATTAGATATATGAAATATGTGATAGCTGGGAAAACAGAAACTTTTAATAAATATGCAAAAACTAATCCTCAAGTCATGCAATATGTTAAATCAGCAGCATTTGTTAATGTTCTTACAAAAGATGATACAGTTGTTTTTTTACCAGGTTGGTTTGCTAAAAAATGGACAAAAAATCTTATAGAATTAATAAGCACTTTTCATCCAGATACCTCCATTGAATATCTTGATGGAAAAATAGGAGAGAGTGAAAGAAATAATTTGCAAAGCGAAAGCATTAATAGTAGATTTGATATACTTGATTTATAAAAAGAAAGGATAATTTATGAGTATATATGATTATTATGATGATAAAGAAACTCAAAAAAAGATGGGATTAATAGGAGGGATGATATTATTTGTGTTTGTTCTTGTATTAACTCTTACTTTTTTAATTCTTAAATTAACATCGGTTATTGCATTTGGATGGCTGTGGGTTTTTGCTCCTATTTGGATACCGATGGGGTTGGGAATTATTATGAATATTTTGGGAATTAAACCTCCTGGACAATAATTTAAGGACATAATTATGACAGATAAAGTAAAAGTAGTGACAGATAATAATTTTAAGGAAGAAGTCATAGATGATAAGGGAGTTGTGTTAGTTGATTTTCACGCATCTTGGTGTAAACCCTGTAAAGTTTTATCTTCAATAGTAAATGAGTTAGGTGATGAATTTTCAGGAAAAGCTAAAATGTGCAAAGCAGATGTTGAAGCAAACAGCACTGTTGTGGTAGATTTAAAGATAAATGGAGTTCCATCTATCTTAATCTTTAAAGAGGGCAAGATAATAGATAGATTTAGTGGTCTTCGATCTAAAGAATATCTACGAAAAAACATAGAAAAGGCAATCAATGAATAAGGAAAGAAATAAGTTTTGTGAAAAAGCTAGAGTAATTGTTGCAAAAAAATTAGATATGCCTCCCGATGATATAGATATGTGTGCTATTATGGATTGCGTAGAAAGAGGTATTGCTGAAAATTGTGAAAATAAAAATGAAGAAATGATAATAAGTCCTGCAAATAAAGAAGAAGAAAAGATGATGATAGGTGATTGCGGATCTTATGTTTTAAAACTCATTTTTACTAACAGCTATCCTTTTGAGGGTTTTATGGAAGATTATGAAGAGTGGTATGTTTCTAAATTTATAAATAACATTTATAAAAAAAGAAATATATAATAGGTAGATGCAAAGAAAAGGATTTAAATATTGACTAATAAAGAGACGGAAACCATAAGATGTTTAATTGGCAAAATTGTAGATATTCCTCCTGATGATGTTGAGATTATAAAGACAACAGGAGAAACTCCAGTATTATATTTGTTAGAGAATTATAAGGATAAAAATTTGGTATTGGGATATGATGAAGTTCCAGCTTTAATCAAAATTAGAGAAGATATTAAAGATTTATATTTAGCAGCAGTGGAATGGGAGTGGGAAGAAGAGAATCCTATTTAAATTTTATTAAAACATTCTTTTCCATTAGAATCTATATAGTTTAGTAATTTGCCCATAGTAGAATTAAATACTCCTATTATTTGTATTTTTTTAGAATGAATTAATCTATGACATCTCACACAAACACATATGCAATTATCATTTGAGTATTTTCCACCATCTTTTCCTTCTTTTCTCCATCTATGAGTGTCTAAAAGTTCATATTTATTTTCTTTGCAAATGTAGCATTCTTTGTTTGTTTGTTTAAAATGTTTTTTGCTAATAAATGGAATTTTCATATTTTTTGTTTTAAAAGCGAAAAGAATTATCTTATATTAAATCGAGTTAATTAGAAAAATAGTTTAATTAGGAGTAAGTAGAATGTCGGATTATAACAAGGTTTTAATTATTGGGAATTTGGTTCAAGATCCTGAAATGAAGGAGATTAGTAGTAATAGGAAGGTGACTAACTTTACTGTTGCTATTAATCGTAAGTGGAAAGGGCCTGAAGGAGAAGAAGGGAGTGAAGTGTCTTATGTTGATTGTGTTGCTTTTGGACATATAGCAGAAACAATTAATAAGTATTTCTCTAAAGGAAGAAAAATTTTTGTTGAAGGTCGTCTCAAGCAAGAGAAGTGGGAAGATAAAGAAACAAAAAAGATTCAGAGTAAAATTAGAATAGTGGTTGAAAATTTTAATTTTATGGATAATAAAAAAACAACAACAGATTCTATTCCGGTTTTAGCAGGAAATGATGAAAATGATATATCAGATGGAGGTTTTGATATTCTTTAGAGAAAAAGGTTTATAGAAGCATGAAGTTAAAAAAGATTAAACTTAAAAATTATTGTGGGTACGAAGATTTTGAGTTGGACCTAACAGAAGGTAATGATGTAAAAAAATGGGTAATGTTCTATGGTCCTAATGGAACGTTTAAAAGCTCGTTTCTTAGGGCTGTAGAATCATTAGCCACACCCTCTTTTTTCACAAAAAAGAAAAATATTTTAACATTCCGCAAATTAAAACATCATCATGATTATTGCGCTGGAGCAGAACCTGTTTATACTGATGTTAATGAATTGGTTATGGAAGCAGTTTTTCTTGTTGATGGAAAAGAAAAAAGAGTAATTCTTGAGGACAACATAAAAGGAGTTATTTATGCTGGTCGTTTGGTTGATGAAGAAAATGGAGAAATTAGTGGAATAAGACTAAATGAGCTTTCTCCTGAGGAACAAGGAATAATTTTTATAGATGCTGACAATAGAAATATGATGAATAAATTTCAAATCATAACTGATATAGAAAAAGAATTTTGTGATTTTGCAGAATCTGTTTATGGTTTTAAATGTTATTGTCCTAAAGAGCCAAAAATAATAGATCATGGGATAGAGTATAAAGTAGATTTTGTGATAGAAAAAAGAGGAGGGATGAAAGTTCATTACAAAAGATTTTCAGATGGAGAAAAGAAAATAGCAACTTTGGTATCAAGTCTTTTTAAAAGAGCCTACAGAGATAGCCCCGATAAAGAAAATAAAGGTATTATAGCTATTGATAATATAGCACAACATATTTACTGGAAAAGACATTTGAAAATGATAGAGAAAATCAATGAGTATTTTCCCGATAAGCAGATTATAGCAACCACTCATTCTCCCATAATTATTAAAAATATGGAAAAAAAATATTTAGTTGATATGGAGTAAAATAGTTAAGGAAATAGTTAAAATAATGATGAAGACTGTGATTTGCGATTTTGATGGTACGATATCTGAATGGGGAGATTATCCCGAACCTGGTCCTCCAACTCCAGGAGTAAAAGAAGCTCTACAAGCATTGAAAGATCAAGGTTATGAAATTATTATTCTATCATCACGAACATCAGATGTAATGAGTAAACATCCTATTGATAAAGAGATGGAAAAAAGGAGAATGGAAGAATATCTTAATAAACATGAAATACCTTACGATATGGTTTCAAAAGGAGATAAACCACCCGCTCAATTTTATATTGATGATAGGGGTATAGCATTTGATGGGAATTGGAAAGAAGTTTTAGATAGAATAAAAGAGAAGGAAAATAGAACATGAGTAGAGCTGAAGTAGTTTTTAAAGAAGAATTGAAATATATAAAATCATTAGCAATAAAATCATTTACACTTAAATGTTTTAATGATTTGACTCCTGACTATTTTTGGGATTTTACAGCATCTTCCACTCAAAAACATCATCCTAAAGTGAGTAATAAAAAACATGGAATTGTTTTACACACTAAATTGTGCGTATGGTGGGGTAGAAAATTAGCTGATAACTTTGATGTTAAAAATTTAGATATAATAGTATCAGCATTACTTTTGCATGATTTGCAAAAATTTGGTAAAACGTTAGATAAAAATAATAAACCAACATTGGCAGAATATTGGGGAACACATGGTCCTATTCTCGCAGTTCAAATTGAAAATCTTTATAAAAATGTAACCGTCAATGATGTTGTTAAATATCATATCGATGAGATTGTGACTTGTATAGCCTTGCATATGGGCAGATTCACGAATGAGAAATTATCTTTGCCTTGGATGAAAGAATATGTTGATGATGGAACTTCATTTGTGGGGGAGCAAGAGCAACTAATACAGATTGTTCAGTTAGCAGATTATTGTGCATCAAGAAAAATAGATACGAAGATAGAAGAATTAGATAATTATAAATTCCCTAAAGAGTAAAATTAGATGAAAAAAATGAAAAAGAGTAATGTTAAAAAATTTATGCTGATAAATAAAGATGTTTTATTAGCTTTAAAAGATATTCCAAATAATACTGTTCACACTGTTGTTACTAGTCCTCCATACTGGCAATTAAGAGATTATTTTGTTTCTGATCAGTTAGGACAAGAAGAAACACCAGAAGAATTTATTGATAATCTTGTTGAGATATGTAATGAAATAAAAAGAGTTTTAAGAAAAGATGGAACATTTTGGTTAAATATTGGAGATGGATATAATAATAACTCTGGTTTTAGTAGAGCAAAGAAAAAATGGAAGAGAGAAGGCAGAAAAGGTGGTTCTGCTGATAAAAAGAGTTTTAAACATGCTGTTATTAAGATTAAAGATCTTGTAGGAATACCTTGGAGATTAGCTTTTGCTTTGCAAGAAGCGGGATGGTATTTAAGATGTGATGTTGTGTGGAGTAAAACAAATCCTATGCCAGATGGAGCTAAAGATAGACCAACAAGGGGTCATGAATATATTTTTCTTTTAACAAAATCTCAAAAATATTTTTATGATTATTATGCTGTTTTAGAAGATTCAGATGAACATCCAGATGGAGAACAAGGGTTTGGAGCAAATTATCAAGAAGGAACTTTTAGAATGGACCAGGAAAGAATATTTACTCATTATGGAAAAAGAAATAAAAGGTCAGTTTGGGAAACATCTGTTTCTTCTTTTAAGGGAAATCATTTTGCAACCTTCCCTTTGAAACTTATTTCTCCATGTGTTAGAGCTGGGACTTCTGAATATGGTTGTTGTGTAAAATGTGGAACTCCATGGGATAGAAAATTTGCAAAAGAAAAAGTAAAAATAGATCAGAAAAAAAATAATAAAAATATAGAAACAGGAGATTTTATTTTTAATTGTATGCCTGTAAAAGAAGTTTATTCACTTCATTTAGTAGAAAAAGGATGGGCAAAACAATGTAAATGCGACACAAATGAAGTTAAGCCTTGTATTGTTTTAGATCCTTTTAGTGGAATGGCAACAACTGGATTAGCTGCTTTTAAATGTAATCATAATTATATTGGTATAGAATTAAATAAAAAATATCTACAAATGTCACGAGAGAGATTATCAGATGGTTGTAATGAGTTTATAAAAGAAGTGGAAGATATAAAAGAGTTATAAAAATGATAGACACAATACTTTTAAAAACCGGAAAAGATATTGAAAAAGAAATGAACAGGATTATACTTATAGCCTCTGCCTATCAAGTCTCTCATATAAAAGCTAATAAAGAACTTAATGAATTATTTAATTATGGAAAAGAAACAGGAAAATTTTCTAAAGCAGAAATTGAAGATTATATGAGAAGAAAGAATTGTCATGGGAATGGGAGACCTAGAACTCATTTGGAATTCGCTTTTAATCTATCGGGAGGGCAAAGAGAAGAGCATAAAGTTTTCTTATATCTGATTGAGTGGTTAAAAAAGGGAAAAACAGAAGAAATAAAATGGGAGTTATACGGCAGTGATTTAAAAGGTTATGTTATGATTGTAAATAATAAAAATAACGTGATAGAACCTGATTATAAGCTATCTATAGGAGAAAAAAGTTGTCTGGTAGAATCTAAATCATTTTATGATGTTCCTAAATTTAAAATAGCTAATCTTAAAAAATATAAAGAAAGAGGAGCTTATATAATAATGAAATATGATGGTAGATATTATTTTTGTAGTGTATTATCTATTAGTTATATGTTAAAACAAAAAATTATAAAATGGGCAGAGCAAGACGCGGTAGAGATTAATCAAAAATGTATTGATAAATTAATAGAAAAAAAAGTTATACGAGAGATAAGAATATGTTAGAAAAACGAATAGATTGGGAAACATTGTGGATGACTATGGCTTTAACAGTAGCTCAAAGATCTATAGATCCTTCCACGAAACATGGATGCATAATCGTTGATAGTAAAAATCGTTTGATAAGTATGGGATATAATTCTTTTCCAAGACAATGTATTGAAGAGTCTTTACCTCTCACTCGACCAGAAAAATATAGTGTAATAATTCACTCGGAAACAAATGCTATTATTAATGCAGGAGATAGAAAATTAGAAGGATCAACAATTTATGTTACTGGTTATCCTTGTCCTAATTGTTTTGGAAATATGCTTAATGCGGGTATATCTAAAATAATATATGGACCAATTGGTTCTCATTGTTTAGATAAGGAAGATATTATATTAATACAAAAAATGAATATAAATTCAAAAACATTAGGAAACAAGATACAAATAATAAAGTATGAAGAAATAGTTGATTTAAAACAAATAAAAGAATTTCTGGGTCAGATTGAAAAATACACAGATGAAAAAATTAAACGTAAAGATCTTGTTAATGGTTAAGTGACACTCCACAGGGCAAGCTCCATGGCTTCTAACTTATTATTTCAGTTAAAACTTTTCTTGTTTCATAGACGACCACCTTTTTCTTCTTTACAGAAGAAAAATGAACTTTATCGTCTCCACAAGCGTTACTTTCCCAGTGTCCCTGGGTAGTTTTTAAAACATTTAAGCCTTCTTCTCTAATGTTTTTGCTAGCATTAAAATCTCTATCTACTATATTCCCACAATTCTCACAAACATAAGTTCTATCTTTTAAAGTTAAATCTACTTTTTTATTACCACACTTACTGCAAATCTTAGAACTAGCAAACCATCTGTCAATCTTTATGTAATGCTTTGCATTCCATAAAGATTTGTATTCTAACATTCTACTAAATTCATACCAACCTACATCTGAAATACTTTTAGCTAACTTACTGTTTTTCATCATACCAGATACATTCAAATTTTCTAAAATTACTCCTGAATACTTGGCTATCATATTAGAAGTAATCTTATGAAGAAAATCTTTACGAGTATTTTTTACTTTTCTATGAACTATCTGAACTTTCTCTATTTGTTTCTTTCTATTATTACTACCTTTTATTTTTCTACTTAACCATCTTTGTTCTCTTTTAAGTTTGTCTAACTGTTTATTAAGATGTCTAGGATTAGAAATTATTGTGTTATTTGAAAATGTTGCAAACTCTTTCAGTCCTACGTCTACCCCTACAATATTCTCAAAAGTTTGAGAATATTGTTTATCAGGTAAATTAACTTCACAAGTTACAGAACAATACCATTGTTTACCATCTCTAGAAATTGTAAGAAATTTAGGATTACCTTGTATTTTTCTATGTTTAGTCCACTTAACTTTACCTATTTTAGGCAGTTTAACAAACTTGCTGTGAATACTAAATGTCTGAGGAACTGTAAAAGAATCAAATTGTCTTTTTTTCTTAAAATTAGGCTTACCGTAGTTAAAAGCTTTAACCTTCTGTTTGTTAGTTTTAGCTTTAGTTATTTTTACAGCTCTTTTTCTAATAATCTCTTTCTTAAATGAGTGTTTGAGAGCTTTATCTAGATGTTTCCCTACTTGTTGAAGTGATTGACTAAAAGATAATTTGAGAAACTCAAATTTATCTTTTAGTTTAGGAAGACCCATAATCATATCATAAGAGAATTGAAATTTTTGAGTTTCTTTATAAGTTTGTAAATTAGATTCTAACAATTTATTCCACAAGAATCTAGCATTCCCAACTTGCTGGGATAATATAGATTCTTGTTCTTTAGTTGGAACTAGTCTAAATTTAAAACCTTTATAAATTTTCATTACTTACCTATAAAAAAAGAGTAAAATCTAATTCCCAAGCTAGCCTAAAGAAAAAAGAAAATTACTCTTATATATTTTATTAAAATACCTCAAGGGCTAACTTAAGTATTTTATATTTATACATTCTATATTAATCGACTAATTCCTTCTAAAATCTTTAGAAATTATGAAAATATATTTATTTTTTAAAGAACTTAACTGTAAAATCATCATCTTATGACTGATTCATCCTCCATCACAAAGAATAGAGGTTTTCTCAGATAAAACTATAAACAGGATTTTTAAAAATATAATAGAATATATGTAATAATTAAGTAAATTATTTTTAAGGAATTCTATTATGCCAAGAAAATCTATTTTCACAAAAGCTAATTTTGAAAAAGGTCTTTTTAAGTTAGGATTAAAAAAAGACTCTAAAGATGTTAGAGATTATCAATTTTCAGATCTAATTAAATCTAAATTAAAAACAAAAAAAATAACAAAAACTTCTATTCAAACTGAACCTATGAAAAGAGGTTGTTATAGAAAACCTAATTATTTTAAACCTGTTATTGTTAAAACTACAAAAACAGTTGTTGTAAAAGATTCTTTTTCTCTTCCATCTTCAATAGATCATACTGATTCCTTATCAAAAGTAAAAAATCAAATGAATCTTGGTTCGTGTGTCAGTTTTGCTGCTGTAGCTATGAAAGAGAGTCAAGAGAAACAAGAACATGACAGAGAAGTTTTGGCAGGTAAAAAAGATCACAGAAAAGGAAAAGAATATGATTATTCAGAAGCATGGGTTTATTGGAATTGTAAAAAAATAGATGAATGGCCTGGAGAAGAGGGGACAGATCTTCGTTCTGCTATGAAAGTTTTAAATAAAATAGGAGTTCCTACTGAGAAGGCTTGGCCTTACACAGATGACATATTGAATATAGGAGAACCTGAAAAATGGGCAGATTTAATTGCTCGTTGGGCATCTATTGGTTCTTATTGGAGTATTAATAGTTTAGAAGAGTTGAAAACAGCATTAGTAGATTCTCCTGTCATGATAGGTGTTCCTGTTTTTGAAGAGTGGATGGAACCCGTAAAAGGAGTTATTTCTTATCCTCAAGATCCAGATTATGTGTGGGGAGGTCATGCAATTTGTGTTTGTTCATATAATGATAATACAAAATTAGTTAAATTTAAAAACAGCTGGAGTTCTTACTGGGGAGATAAGGGTTATGGATATTTGTCATATAGATATATTAATGATTTTCTTTGGTCTGCATGGGTGGCAAAAGATATATCAGTAACAAAAGATATGCTAAAGGGAACTAGAGAATTAATATAATAAATATATTTAATATATTTAATATATTTAATTAAAATCCAGATAAATAAAAATTAAAAAATAGTTGTTGACAAGTTAATTATTTATGATATAATAAGATTTGAGTATATAAGTTAAAATTAGAATAAATTAAAGAGGTGGGGCATTGGCGGTCGCGGTGTCTCCGGAACAAGTGGACTCGTGTAATCAGGCTCGATGCCCGCAGGGTACTTACGAATTACCGAAGCTATCATCAAATCTCTGCCTGTCCCATCTTTTTTTGTTGTAAATTAATTGTTTGCTATGTTCTTTAAAAAATTAAAAGGGGGTAAAATTGGATTTGACTCGTAGATAGAAGGTCAAATTGCGTGTCTGAGATGGTAGTTGGCTCAGTAAAAATCTACCAAGTCAATTTAATTGACAACAGTTTTGCAATCGCTGCCTAAGCGAATTTAGGCTGTTTGCTTCTGATTCCTATTAAGAATGCAAGCAAGATAATAGGATAGTTAAATGTTCTTTTTCTCAAGAGAATATAATACGAAACTAATTTGAGATAGTAATGATAAACCATGTTAGTTTGGGTTTGATTTGCGAAGCTTAAATAACTAACTACACACGTAGAAGTTTGATTGAAAACTATAGAGGACGAGGCTTCGAGGCCTCTACCTCCATTAAAATATAATAGAAAGAGGTGACAAATGAAAGAATTTGATAAGCTATCTACTCCTTTTTCAGAGGATATTCTTAAAAAAGCTTCTGAAATAGCTAATAACTATCATATAATAATCGAAGAGAATGAATGTCTTGGTTTTGTAGGGCATGCTGGAAAATTTCCTACAGTTTTTGGAGATGGAAAAACAAGAGAAGAGTGTGAAAAAAATGTTAGAGAAGCAACAATAATAGCAGTGGCTTATATGTTAGAAAATGGACGAGAAGAATTTATTCCTGAAATAGATAAATAAGTTTTTGTCGATAGAATAATGAGATGCAGAAAATAAGTTTAAATCAAGAACAACAAAAATTAATAAAAAATAATTATGGTCTTGTCAAAGATTTTGTGACAAGATCTCTTATTGCTCATAAAATACCCTCATCATTAAGAGATGATTTTATAAGTGAAGCCTTATGGAGATTTTGTATTTCTGCTTTGAAATTTGAAGAAGAAAGAGGTTTTCAATTTTCTACTTATGCTTATGGTGGGTTTGAATTTAGTTTAAAAAAAATACTATCCAAAAAAAATCAAGATGATATAATAGAAGAGTTGGTAGAAGACATTCCAATAGATTATAAATTTAAACATGATTTTTTAGAAAAATTTATTGAAGAGTTAGATTTGCCTGAACAAGAAATAAAAATGATAAAAGATCGTTTTTATAATAGTCTTACTTTTCGAGAATTAGGAGAAAAGTATGGATATACTAAACAAAATGCACATCTTATTATGATAAAGATATTGAAAAAAATACATAGAAAAATTATTAGTGAAGATCTAAAAATAGAAGATTTTTATAGTTTGAAGGAATAAGATGAAACAAAGAATAATAAAATTAAAATCAATCACCAAAAATAAATGGATAAATTTATTTGAAGTTCAATATATAAATTCTAAAGATAAAATTTGTAATTGGATTTTTGCATCGAGAAAGAAAAATCCCTACGAAGATAAAAGTATTGATGCTGTTGTTATTGTCGCTACAGTTGATAGTCCTGAAGGGAAAAAAGTTGTAGTAACAAAAGAATTTAGAGCTCCAATAAATGATTATGAATATGGTTTTCCTGCTGGTTTAATTGATAAGGGAGAATCTTTAACAAAAACAGTTCAAAGAGAGTTGAAAGAGGAAACAGGGTTAGAGGTTACAAAATTTATAGGTAAAAGTAATACAATTATTTCTGCTGCTGGTTTATCAGATGAATCGACTGTTGTTTTCTTTGTTGAAGCAACGGGTAAAATAGATACAAAATATCAAGAAAAAGTTGAAGATATAGAAGTATTTCTTTATGATATAGAAGATATTAAAAAACTATTATCGTCTGATAATAAAGTAGGAGCCAAAGCGTGGGGAGTTCTCTATTCCTTTTCTGTCATAGGAAAGATAGGATAATATATCTATATCTGAAGGCTTAATAATGTCGAGAGAAGGTATTTATAAGAATTTTCACAAAAAATCACTTTAACAGTTGAAAGCGAAAACAATTCTTGTATAATAAATTCTATGAAATTCCCATGGAATAAATATATAGAATTGTCAGTTGAACGAAGAAACACTCTTCAAGTCTTCATCACTAATAAATGCAATTTAAGATGTCCAGGTTGTTTTGCTCGTAATGTGATGGGGGAAGATAATAAAGACATATCTTTAGAAGAATACTCTAACGCTGTTTTAAATTTTATTCAAAAAGGAGGTAAACAAATTAATTTATTAGGAGGAGAGCCTTTACTTCATCCTAATTTATTTGACCTTCTTAAGATTAATAAAGCTTATAAATTAAAAACAACAATTTATACGAATGGATTAGTGCTAGATTCTTTTTTCCTATCAGATTTTCAAGATGTAAAACTTAGAGTTTCTATTTATTCTTATAAAGGGGAAAACAAATCTTGTTTATCTATTCCGATAGATTCTCCAAAATTTGATGCTAATTTTATGGTGTCAGCTAAAACAGAAATAACTGAATTATTACATTCAGCAGCAAGGTGTGAATTCACTTATGGTTGTAAGGTGTTTTTTATATCGAGTATTAGAGAACTAGACAATAAACGTCAAGAGTTTTTTGATGATACTGATTTAACAATGCCCGTAATTAAATATAAGGAGCTTGTGCATAAATTTTTAAATGCGTATGATGGAGATATGGAGATACATGTTTCTAAAAGAGGAGTTTTTGAAAGTACTATTAATGGATGTAGTAATAAATGCTGTTTTAGTAATTATTTTATTGGAGGAAAAATAATTCAGTGTCCTTATGATGTTGTTAATTTAAAATTTCAAGATGATTATGAATTTGATAAAAGATTTTGCCAGCAGAATAGCACTTGTCTTATGACTAAAGTGATATATAAGAGGGGGAAAAATAGTGGAATCATCGGATGAATATGAGAATGAATGGGTTTGGCAGGAGCCAGATTATTCTGTAAGTGATGAAGAAAAATCTATAAAAAAACAAGTTCAAGAGAGTACAACTATGGATCATAAAAATTTAATTAAACAAGAAATAAGAATTTGGCTAAAAGATGAATTGAAACAAGAAATTCAAAAAGGGATTCAAAAAGAAGTAGAACAACTTTTAAAAGATATAAACACTCTAAAAGAAGAAAAGTCTAGACTTGGTAAAAATATTTCTGTTTTGAAACAAGATCTTAAAAAAATAAAAGAAGAAATTAATACACAAACTAAAGATTTAGAAGAATTGTTAGCAAAATTTGAGGAAGATATTTTAAGATTTACCAAAATGGAATTTTAAAGATGGTCAATATTGAGATTATATGTCCTAATTGTGGTAGAAAAATGTCAGCAATTGTAGATAAAAATGATATTTCTAAAATTATTGTTTTTTGTTCCTTTGAATGTCATGCTAATTATAATATAGAAGAAAATAAAGATAAAATTAAAGATAGATTTGAGATAATGGATTTGTAAAATGGCTCTAACCCCACAAGAAGCAGAAAATAAATACATTGAAATGATGTGTGATGTTTTTAAAAAATATGAACCATATATTGATAAAATTCTTATTGAAAACTTTGATGTAATAAAAATCAATAATGAGATAATAATATATTATGATGATATTATCCCTAGAATGGTTGATAATAAATTTTTTGGTTCTCTGGTTATTTTAATAAAAGAAAAATATTCGGGATGGGATGTTATATATAATAGTGAAGAAAAAACATTTAAATTCAAAT
>Ga0307379_10005687_pt1 | contig 17312 bp, 10 predicted proteins | sample UN2MG_FD_202237 | JGI IMG/M metagenome (GOLD analysis project Ga0307379, IMG submission 202237) | Soil microbial communities from Risofladan, Vaasa, Finland - UN-2 | ecosystem: Environmental > Terrestrial > Soil > Coastal area > Acid sulfate soil | place: Finland: Risofladan, Vaasa | collected... | reverse complement strand
CCAAAGCACGAAACAGACCAGCCTTGGTCTTAAGCTTGCCGTTTTGAATTTTATGTTTCGGTAATTCAGATTTGTTTAGGATTTAGATATTAGTATTTAGAGCTTCCGGCTTCCGGTTTTCGATATTCGTATTTAGGGTTTCCGTCTTTTGGCTTAGCCAAAAGACGGCCCCCCATAATTGGAGCTACCTGCGCGTTTGATGCGAAAATCTACAAAAATGTAGACGTGGTTTTGGACGTAAGTGCTTGTGGGGAATGGAATAAAAAAAATTTACAAAATTCCGATTTTTGTTTCCAACTACCATCGCTTTTGGTCGAAAATTCCGCAAAAATAGTCAATAGTCAATAGCAAACCTGTCCTGAGTACGGTCGAATGGATAGTAAATTGATTCGCCATCGCTTTTGGTCGAAAACGAAATCTATCAATACGAGTTCAAGGTTTCGAAGTAGCCTGATTGCATTACGACCTGAGAAAAGCCGGTCCCTGCCGACGATAGGCGGGGGGCGGCTTTTTTTATGCGCATTGACGGTGCCGAATATGAAAATTTCTCCCGAATAAGAAGTTGCGCCGGAGGGGTCTTTTTCGTCTATAATGGTGAAGTGTGAGAATCCAAAAAGCAGGAGTTTATTTGAGAAGCCGGCAGAAAGAGCTTTTGGAGTTGTTGGACAAATCGGGAGCGGATTTGTACGCGCTTTTGACCAGGCTGACACTGCGCGAAGAAGTCGCCGAGGAACTTATGCAGGAATTATTCATAAAACTTAATAATTCGAGAGGCGCCGGCAACGTTGCCAACTGGAACGCCTACGCCCGCAGGTCGGCGATCAATCTGGCCTTCGACTGGCGGCGAAGCCACACGCGAACCATTTTGGCGCTGGGGCAGGTCAGCGAGCCGGTGTCAACGGAGGATTCGCCTCTGCGCAAGCTCATCCACTCGGAAGAACTTCAGGAGACACTGGATGCAGTTGGCCAATTAAAAAAGTCATCCCGCGAAGTGCTTGTCATGCGATACCTCCAGCAGGAATCCTACGATAATATCGCAGAACAATTGGGCAAGACATCCCACCAGGTTCGGGCCTTGTGCTCCAGGGCCATACGTAACCTTCGGGATGTCCTCGGATCCAACGATCATCAATCTTCCAAAAAGGAGATACATAATGTCACAAATAGATGAAAACCAAATTCTCGACCGCCTCAAACGTCTCTCGCAGGTCGAGCCGGCTAAGGAAGCTGCCGACCATGCCATGCAGCGGGTGCGGGATACTCTAATGAGAGAAAAAGCCATCCCCAGGCTTCGGCTTTCCCTAAGGGACGCCTTACGGCGGAGGCTGCCACACATTGTAGCAAAGCTGGCCGCCGCTGCGGTACTCATGATTGGCGCGGGTTTCCTCGCCGGACGTCTCTCGGCACCGGAACCTGTAAACGTGCAGGAGCTTCAGGCCGCTCTGGAAAGCTCGCTGAAATCGTCGCTTATCCCGGCGATTCGACAGGAGCTGCTAAGCGAGATGGAAGACCGCTGGCAGTCAACGCTCGCCGTGAGCAACGCAAAGGTTAAAGATGAGCTTGCCCGGCAGGTCCGTCGCGACCTGATGGAGTTCGCCGCCCAGACCCTTGCAGCCTCGGGCACGCGCACCGACCAGCGCCTGAATGAGCTCATCCAGTTAATCGAAGCCGCCCGAATCCAGGACCGCCGGAGAATGGCGTCAGCCTTTGACTATATCGAATCCCGTTTTGGGAATGGGCTGGTGACGCTTGCCGCCCGAACGGACGAACTATTGGGCACTGAGCGAGCCGGCTCGGTGCCGGATACATCTGAGAATTGAACCTTAAAATGAAAGGATGAAAAAATGAGATATTTAACTCGAATAATCATTTTGCTTGTCGTTCTAAGTCTAGCGACAGTGAGTCTCGCTCCGGCTCAAGAACCACCGAAAATGCTTACCATCTCCGGTAACACCGAAGTGGGTGGTGTGATGATGAAGGGGCTGCCGATTCACCTTGTGACAGATGAAAATGGTTTTTACAGCGTTAATATTGACTATGGCTGGAGCGGCACGGTAACACCCACAAAAGAAGGATACTCGTTCGCACCAGCCAGCATGGTCTACACGAATGTTATTTCCGATCAGGCCAGTCAGGACTACGCACCGAAGATAATTACATATACAATTTCCGGCCAGGTTGAGATACCCGACGTTATGATGCAAGGTCTGCCCGGTAATCCTGTGACAGATGAAAATGGTCTTTACAGCACTACTGTTGAATACGGCTGGGCCGGCACGGTGGAGCCTGCCAAAGAAGGTTATGCGTTCAAACCCGCCGTAAAAGATTACACGAATATCATTGCCAATATCAGAAATCAAAACTATACCGCTGAGCAACTTATGTTCACTATCTCGGATGTGATAATGATTGCCGACAATCCTGTCCCGGGCGTACTGGTTTCAGCGAGCAGCGGCGAATCCAGCCTCACCGATGCCCGAGGCAGATACAGTGTAAAGGTACCCTATGGCTGGAGCGGTGAGTTGACGCTCGAAAAGAAAGGTTTGGTGTTCAATCCCCCGAGTCGGTCATTTACCAATGTGACTACGAACATAAGAGATGGCCAACCCGAACAGCAGGGGCAATGGCAGTTCGAAAGGAATGCTTGGCAGTACGGGCAAGCGGGCGTTGACAGGCGCAGTTCCCAGCGAACAGGACGCTCGGCAGGGTACCGGCCTGCAATCGCGCCCACGGCCGGCCGAAAAGTCCTGGTGGTTCCCGCCGCCGAGGTCAAAGCGGAAGACCTTGCGGAAATCATGGAAGATATGCAGGTCATGTCACACATCCTAGACGAGCGGTTCAAGGAGACTCGCCGGGTTCAGGGTGCTTTTACCGATTTCGGCGATTTCTTCGGCAGGGACAATCGCACGACCGAAGCGATCTATCTACAGGGCTACGGCGTGCTATTCTCGATGGAGGTGAACTTTGCATTCTCGCCTCCGCCGAAACCACAAGGGCAGGAAACTAAGCAACCCGCCGAGAATGTCGATTCAACCTGGCAGCAGGCAAAACGGCAGGTTTTTTCGCCCGGAGACCCCCGCAGCTCAAGAGGATCCAACTCGGCGGAAGAATATAACAGCCAGATGGTCGAAGAGCTGAAACGGGACCTGATCACGACGCTCAAGCACGCGGCGAACATTAGAGGCGTGCAGATCGATGAGTGGATCATTCTTACGGTTATCGGAGGAGGCCGGCAATCCGGCGGCGTCTATGGCGGCGGAGGATTCATGATGGGAGGCATGGGCGGTTCCAGCGGTTCCGGGGGCGGTGGCATGATGGGCGGCGGTATGGGCGGTATGATGGGTGGCGGCATGAGCGGCGGCATGGGCGGCGGCGGTATGGGAGCCACGGGCGGCATGAGCGGTTTTAGAGAAATGGGCGTTTCATCGACTACCATCCTTACGATCCGCGCGAAAAAATCTGATGTAGACGCCTTCGCCAAAGGCGAACAGGATTTTGAACAATTCAGCCGGAAGGTGCAGATTTTCACATACTGATTATTCCAAGGCTTCTGCAAAATTGATTATTCCAAGAAAGGAGTTTGCTATGTCAATGCGAAAAATAATTCTCGGGCTGGCTGTGTGCCTCGTACTTGGGGTTTTTGCCCAGCAGTTATTGTCACAAGGAACCAGATCGGGCGGATTCTCAGGCCGCTCCGGCTCTATGCAGTCACGCAATATGAGACCGCCGAGAATGCCGGGCCAGCCCGATTTCGAGCGGATGCAGAAGATGAGCCCGGAAGAAAAGATGCAGTATTTCCAGGAACTCGCCGAAGAGCAGCGCAAAGCCATGCAAGAACAGCGCAAGGCGGCCGAAGAGCAGGAAGCCATCGCAATGCGACAAGCCCTCGGCGCAAACGACGAGCAATGGAGAGTCATCGAGCCGAGATTGAAGAAAGTCAAGCGATATAGAGAGCTGGCGTTCATAGGAACTAAGTCGCCTTTCCAGAGCAACTTTTCCAGCTTCAACACGGGTCCGGGAGGCGGTCAGAGCTTCGGCGGATTTTCCGGAAGTTTCCAGTTCCAGGCCGGGACAAATGGACAGGGAGTAATGGTCCCCAACTCCACCGCCCGGCAGGATTTCGACGGCCCGCTGTCCGACGGCGAAATACTCTGCGAAGAGATTCAAAGGCTGCTATATGACCCGCAAGCGACGCCGGAGCTGGTCGGCCAGAAACTCGATGCACTGCGTATAGCCAGAGATAAGGCAAGACGGCAATGGGTCGCAGCACAGCAGCAGCTTCGAGAGGTGCTGGATTTCCGCCAGCAGGCAAGGCTGGTGCTTATGGGACTGCTGGACTGAGCTTCATCTTCACAGCAGAGAAGATTTTTCGTTAATTTGTCGGTATTTTTTCACTTTTAACGAAAAATTTTGGTTTTTTTAAAGAACATTTCCCCGACGCAGCCGTCTCATCTATAATAAGCAGATATTCATTCCGGCCTAAAACGACGTACCGATTGTTCTTTTGAAGGAGTTTATTATGACAAAGCGAAGAATAATCCTTGTATCGGTCGTATTTTCCTCGATAGCAGTCTTTGCAGTTCAAACGACGTCGCAGACGCGAAGCCAGAATCCAATAGCGGAACTCGGTAATCGTGAGAATTCGCCGGTTGGCACGAAGACTGCAGACGATTTGAACGTACGTTGGAGTGCGGTTACCTACAGGAAGATGCTGCACAATCCGTCGGTTCCTCCGGAGTATCGCAATTCGATGGAGCCGGAGAGCCTGTCGATTTCGTGTGAAATTCAGATGTCCGATCCCAGGCTGCTTTTGGGACTAGCGCCTGAACCGACAATCGAGAGGATTGAGGATAGTCAGGGCAATGGCGTAAAGATCAATCAAGAGCAACCGCAGTCAAAACGCATGTACATGCAGGATGTGTTCTTCATCAAATGGCTCAGGGAGATAAACCTGAGCCTCTCGAAAAAGGAAATGATTCCAGACAAGCATTACCCGCCGAAGGTGGAACTCAACGCCGGATTGCGAGAGCGGGTCGGAGGGGAAATCGGGCTGCTCAAAGGCCGCTACGAGGCGCTTATGGCAGAGTCAATTGAGTACATTGATCTGCCGTTCAGACCTGATGGCAACTGGGTTCGTCTGACAGACGATGTCGAGATCAGAGTGGTTCAGGCCCGGAATGTCCCGGACGTGTACCATTACGATATAGAGCAGCGCCCCAGTATTGTGCTTGCAGCCGACAGGGTGGAGGTCGGAGAACCATTACCGAGCAGGCTCGTTGTAGGCCGACAGACGATCTTACACAACAGTTCAGGGACGTCTGCCGAAGGGAGGGGTGGTCCGAGTATAATAAGTGGAAGAGGAAACGGAATCGGCCGGGCTGTGGGAATCCGCTATGTCATAGCGGTCAATCCAGCTCATATTAGCATCCCGTTTGAATTGCAGAACATCCCAGTGTCGGCACCGGCGTATACAACCCCACCTCACACCCTCAACCCAAAACGATTGAAACCTAAACTCGGCGGGAAATTTGTACCTAACAGCGCCAAGACAGCAATGAGATACGAAGCTGATAAGGTTCGCAGTCGGACAAAACCAATACCCGCGGCAAGAGAGGGCCAGTTTTTCGACGTGGACTGGCATACAATCGGCTACACACTCAACCTCTACAATCCCGCTGTCAGCAGGCTGAAGAACTCGCTTAACTTGTCGGTTAGCTGCGAAGCTAAGATACTCGATCCCAAACGGGTCCTGGGCACTTGTGCCGAGCCCATAATCGAAAGGATTACAGACGGCAGCGGCCGGGATGTCGAGATCGTTTTGGATGATCCTCGTCCGGATCGCATGTGCTATAAGACCGCGGGATATGGCCTCAGCCATGCTTTAACTCCACCGTCACCTCTTGTGCAGTTGGAGGGCAAAGTTCGGTCGGCCATGAAGCTTCCGCTACAACGCCGCCATTTGCCAACCCGCAAGAGCGAAATTGAGCCTGTGAGAATGACGATACGATTGGATCCCCGACTCATCGGGCAGGACCAGAAAGAAATCGGGTGCATACAGGGCTATTTCCATGCACTGACGGCCGAGTCATACAAACACATTAAAGTGCCGTTCAAACCCGACAAAAAATGGGTGCGTCTGACATCTGACCTGGAAATCCAGGTAGCCAGGGCCTGGCACGATGGATTCAAATATCGCTTTGAAATCAACGAGCGCTCGAAGGCACAGATTAATCCGGGCGGTCTGCACGTCTATTGCCCTTTGCCGGACGGGATTCTGGTAGAGAAACGATTAACCGGACCGGATGTGCCGCCAAAGCGGGAGGACTTCCCATATATGGCGAGGTCTCTGCCCGTCTCCGCCGGCGGGAACGGACTCTTCGGTTACACCGTTAAAGGTGTTGAATGCCGCATAGACACAATTGACTATCGTATAGCAGTCGGGCCAACTCATTATAAGATTCCGTTTGAAATCGAGCATATCCCGCTGCCCTAACCCTGATTTTCCGAAAACTAAGGGTGTATATCGTACTGCGATTGGATAATTGCGGCTCGAACGACAAGTCACGAATCAATGCCGGTATTTTTTCCCCGGCTTGTTTTATGCGCTTGTACTGTTTGAAGCGGCACTTTTTCGCAATGGCAACGTCCATAGTGCCGATGACTGGCATTGCCCAAGAAGATAAGAGACAAGTCGCTTAGGACTCTCCAACTGAAACTGATAAAGATCGGAGCCAAGGTGGTCAGGCATTCCCGTTACGTGATATTTCAAATGGCGGAAGTGGCTGTACCTCAGACACTCTTTCGGGAAATCCTTGACACAAACGCTTGGCTTTTTCGGCGTTTTTTATGGCACAGCATGTTGAGCCTGCTGGAATTATCTTGAAATTGAGATGAAATCAGGTTATTGTGATACTTGAAGCTTATAGGAGTGTTTCCGTGAAGTGTATAGGGAAATCCCGGTTATTGACAACGTCATAGTACACGCTACCATTTATAAGCTTTGTGGCCCACACTTGGCAGCTTTTCGCCATACGGCGAATTGCCTGGTTTGCCAGGGTTTAACGGCTGGTTAAGCTGGACAGTGTTCAGAAGGAGGTAGCACATGAGGAAGCTCAAGCGTTTAAGCGAAGGCAACCGCAGAGAATTGCAGCACAGGATTTCACGACGCAAGTTCCTCTGTAGAATTGCCGCCGGGGCTACGTTCACCGTTGTACCACGGACCGTACTGGGTGGGAAAGGTTATGTTCCGCCGAGTGAGAAGACCACGCTGGCGTTGATTGGTATGGGGGGGCAGGGTCATGTGAACCTGTTCAACTTCTTACAGATTGACGAAGTGCAGGTGATGGCGGTGTGTGATGTCAACCGCGAGGGAGGAGGATACACTTCGTGGAACTGGATGCAAGGGAAGGAGCAGAAGTTGGGCGGACGCGAACCGGCCCGGCGATTGGTCGACGAGCGCTACGCCAGGCAGAAAGGTGTCGGAAAGTACCGAGGCTGCAAAACCTACGCTGACTTTCGTGAACTCCTTGAACATGAGGATGTGGACGCCGTAATGGTCGCCACACCAGACCACACTCACGCAGTGGTGACAATGGCTGCATTAAAACGAGGCAAACATGTGTATTGTGAGAAGCCGCTCGCTTACTCGGTCCATGAAGCGCGGCAAATTACCGAAGCCGCGCGTCAGGCAAAAGTGGCTACGCAATTGGGCAATTATGGGCAAGCATCCGAAGAAGCTCGCCTCGTGCAGGAATTCATTTTAGATGGGGCCATCGGCCCGGTTCATGATGTGCATATCGTATTGGGCCCTCGGTTTTGGGATCCGCCGGCCTGGGGTAGCCGTCCTCCGGAGACTCCCCCCGTCCCCGACGGCCTGGACTGGGACCTGTGGCTGGGACCCGCTCCCGAGCGGCCCTACCACCCGGCCTACCACCCCTGGCGATGGCGCGATTGGAGAGATTTTGGAACGGGCCCGCTGGGAGACATGGGTTGCCATGTACTCTCGACCGTATTCAAAGCGCTCAAGCTGGCCTGTCCGATCAGTGTCGAGGCGGCTTGCACCGAAATCGGCCCGGAAGTTCACCCACGCAGCTTCAAAGTGCAATACGAATTTCCCGCCCGAGACGAGATGCCTCCGGTAACAGTCACCTGGTACGACGAGGGTTTTGCACCGCCTCGTCCCAAGGACCTCGAGCCGGGCCGTCGCATGGGCTCTCCCATCTACATCGGCGAGAAGGGAACATTGATGGGGCACACGCTGATCCCGGAGCCCAGGAGGAAAGCCTATGGTGCGCCGCCGAAGGTGCTGGCCCGTTCACCCGGTCACTATCAGGAGTGGATCGATGCGTGTCGAGGGGGTGCGCCGGCCGGTTCCGATTTTGTCAGACACAGCGGTCTTCTGACCGAGACTCCTCTGCTGGGAAATGTCGCCATGCGCTTCGGGAAGAAGCTCCAGTGGAACGGTCCGAAGATGAGATTCACCAACGAGGAGGCAGCTAATCGATATCTGCATCGGGATTACCGGGAAGGTTGGACGTTATAGCTGCATCCGGACGTAACATCAATACAGGGGAACAAGGAAATGACAAATGATACATTTTCATAGACTCCGACGCAGAAGAGCATTCCTTGTCTGACGCCCTTTAGTTCTGGCTTTGGTTCGATTGTGGGTTTCGCCCCTTCTTTGGTTTTACCGTCTTAGCCTCTTGTTCATCGTTAACAGTACCTTCAGATGATTGTGCAGGAGAGCACATTCCATTCAGTTCTTCTTCTGTGAATTATGTTCCGCCAAATAACAGGGCGATTAAGGTTTAAGATAACTGTAGTAAGTTATTGAATCGTGATTGGTGAGTTATGCATTGAGCCACGAAGCACAAATCTCGAGATACGATTAAAGGCTGGGATTGTTTGCCCGGCTTTTTTTGTGCGCTCGTGCCATTTGAAGCAGCACTTTTTCTTTCTGTGGTTTTGTTTTGACACCGGAGCCAATTCGGATTATCGTATAACCTCAAATCAGAAGCCGTGATATATCAAGCTTAGTATGAGTACCCCAGTGCCTCGTCTTCGCTCCACCGTAAGGTGTCCTGTGGAGGCATGAAGAAGTTCTTCGCCCTGAGCGGAGTCGAATGTCCGGCTTAATTTGGAAGTTTTAATTTGGCTCAGCTAAAAAAACAACTCGGTTCCCTTGAAGTTTTTGCGATTGCTGCCGGGGCGATGATTAGCTCGGGCCTGTTTGTTCTGCCCGCAATCGCCTATGCAAAGGCAGGGCCCGCCGTGATATTGTCTTATCTTCTTGCATCGCTCCTGATCATTCCCAGCCTCTTGAGCAAGGCGGAATTAGCCACGGCGATGCCGCGGGCCGGCGGAACTTATTTCTACGTCGAGCGAAGTCTGGGCCCGATCTGGGGACTGTTCGGCGGATTGGCAAATTGGTTTTCAGTCGCCCTGAAGAGCGCGTTTGCCGTTGTCGGCATGGCGGTGCTGGTTGAGATTGTGCTTCAGGAGGTCTTTGGTACTCAGCTCAGCCAGTGGCACCTGAAAAGCGCCGCCGTTGTGTGCTGTCTCATTTTTACCACAATGAATATTGTCAGCGTCAAACACACAAGCCGTTTTCAGGTCTGGCTCGTGGGAATATTGCTGGTGCTGCTTGCCTTTTTTGTGATTTTCGGCGCAGGGAAGGCCGAAGCCGTCCGGTTCAAAGGATTCCTCGATAAGGGCTGGTTCGATGTGTTTGCGACTGCGGGGCTGGTATTTGTGAGTTTCGGCGGCCTGACGAAGGTCGCCAGTATTGCCGAAGAGGTGAAGAATCCCGGCCGGAATCTGCCTTTGGGGATGGTTTTGGCCTGGGCTGTCGTTACCTTGTTTTATATCTCCGTAATCACCGTAACGGTGGGCCTTGTGGACGGCCCGGAACTGACAGGCAGCCTGATGCCGATATCCCTGGCGGCCGGCAAGTTTGCCGGATCGGCGGGCTTTGCCATTCTGGGTATTGCTGCCGTGGCCGCCTTTGTCACTACGGCGAACGGCGGAATCCTGGCGGCCTCCCGCTATCCGATGGCGATGAGCCGGGACCAGCTATTACCCCCGCTGCTGGCCCGGGTCAGCGAGCAGTTCAAAACACCCCACATAAGTATTATTCTTACCGGCGCATTTATGATCGGCGCGATTGTCTTTCTCGAAATTGAATTGCTGGTAAAGACGGCCTCGACCTTAATGATCATCCTTTTCATTCTCGTCAATGCCAGCGTGATAATCATGCGCGAGAGCAGGATACAAAGCTACCGGCCGAAGTTCAAATCGCCGCTGTATCCCTATATTCATATCTTCGCGATAATCTCGTACGGCGCTTTGATCATCGATATGGGATGGGTTCCGTTATCGATCACGGCCGGTTTTATCGGCCTGAGCGCAGCCTGGTTCTGGCTGTACGTTTACAAGCGGGTCACGAGGGCCTCGGCGGTTATGCACGTGGTGGAACGTGTTACCGACAGAGCACTCAAATCGGTGACTCTCGAAAACGAGCTTCGTGATATTTTGCTCGAACGGGATAACGTCATCGAGGATAGATTCGACCAGCTCATCCGGGAATGCCAAATCCTGGATATCGAAGGTGAAATAAGCGCCGAAGACATCTTCCGCAAACTCTCCACTATTCTGGCCGAGAAATTAGGGACCGATGAATATGTCCTTTTCGAGAAATTCCTCCATCGAGAAGCAGAAGGCGGCACAGTCATACAGCCGGGCTTTGCCATCCCGCACATCGTGGTCGAGGGGCAGCATAAATTCGACGTCTTGCTCATCCGCGCCCGTGACGGCATTAACTTCCCGCACGCTCCCGACCCGGTCAAAATCATGTTCGTTCTGGCCGGCAGCAGGGACGAGAGAAATTATCACCTCAGGGCCCTGATGGCCGTTGCCCAGGTTGCCCAGGAGAAGGACTTCGAGAAGCGATGGCTCGCGGCAAGAAACACCGAGGCGATCAGAAACTTGATACTGCTGTCGACGCGTAAAAGGGATGCCGCTCCCTGAATCGTCCCGTAATCGGAGAATTTTCCTGTTTACATCCAGCCCCTTTCATGTAATAATCAGTCTCGATGGTAATTCTGGAAGCCAAAGAAAGCGTCGAGCCGATATGCCCGCATTATTCGACTGAATTGCGCAGCGTATGGATGCGTGAGCTAAAGGCCGTTCTGGGTAAGCGGTATATTTATTTCTGCTCCAATTGCCGCAAAGTGTTGGGTATAACCCATCGCAAAGGGTTCTGGATGGGCTAAAACTCCGCGATATCCTGTAAGAACAGGCCGGTAAAGCCAACAGCCGAACCGCTCGCTTGAATTTACGCAGTACTTCCTAACGATTCCTGATTTATGAAGACTATAAGTTGATCTGTGTGCTTGCGCCGACGGGAAAATGGTCAATATTAAGAAAAAAACGGATAAAAATTAAAAATCACATTGAGCAAATAGAAATTGACGCGGGTCGACAATGCAATTACAATCACCCGGTTTTTTTGGACTTTATTAACCCTTATGGAGATAATTGTTAGATAATGAGTAATGTAAACGAATTATTGAAAGAAAAGCTGACAACGGAAAATTACAACAGGCTCATAGCCCTGGATAATCCGAAGATGCACGAATTTATCGCCAATGCGATTGAACTGACCGGTGCTACTTCGGTTTCCGTATTGACAGATTCGCAGGAAGATAGAACGTATCTTGGCGAGCTGGCGATTAAGAATGGTGAAGAAATACCGCTGGAAGTAGCCGGCCATACGTGCCATTTCGACGGCTATAACGACCAGGCACGCGATAAGGCCAGGACAAAGTATTTGTTGCCGGCCGGCTCGGATTTGGGCGCCAGTCTCAATTCCATTGAAAAGCAGGCCGGTGTCGAAGAAGTACGATCTTTCCTGAAAGACTCGATGGTCGGCAGGGAAATGCTGGTCTGCTTCTACTGCCTGGGCCCAATCGACTCGGATTTCTCGATTCCCTGCGTTCAAATCACCGATTCGCCCTATGTGGCTCACAGCGAATCGATTCTCTATCGGCCCGGCTACGAGCAGTTCAAAAAAATCGGCTCATCGCCCGATTTCTTCAGATTCATCCATTCCGAAGGTGAGCTTGAACACGCGGTTAGCAAGAATATCGACAAGCGCCGCGTCTATATGGACCTCGAAGAAGACCTGGTTTACAGCGTCAATACCCAGTATGGCGGCAATACCATCGGTCTGAAGAAACTGGCCTTACGACTGGCGATCCAAAAGGCCTCGAAGGAAGGCTGGCTCGCCGAGCACATGTTTGTCCTCGGCGCCCACGGGCCTGGCGGTCGCGTTACCTATTTCACCGGCGCGTTCCCATCGGCTTGTGGAAAAACTTCAACCTCGATGCTGCCAGGCCAGACCATCGTTGGTGACGATATCGCCTATTTCCGCAAAAAGGGCGCCGAAATTCGTGCTGTTAATGTTGAAAAGGGCATTTTCGGCATCATTCGCGACGTCAATCCGACTGACGACCCGATCATCTACAAGGCCCTCACGAGTCCTTACGAGGTTATTTTCTCCAACATCCTTGTTAACGATGCTAACAAGCCGCACTGGCTCGGAATGGGTTCCGACTTTCCTGCAGAGGGCACCAACCACTCTGGCAAGTGGCAAAAAGGCAAAAAAGACTCTAAAGGCAACGAAATCACCGTTTCGCACAAAAACGCCCGTTATTGCCTGAATATCCCGGACCTTGAAAATCGCGATCCCATGCTTGACGATCCCAATGGCGTTCCGGTCGGCGGTATTGTCTACGGCGGACGCGACAGCGATACATGGGTGCCCGTCGAGCAGGCGTTTAGCTGGGCTGAGGGTATTCTCATCAAAGGTGCGTGCCTCGAATCGGAAACAACCGCCGCTACGCTCGGCAAAGAGGGCGTCAGAACCTTCAACCTGATGTCGAATCTCGACTTCCTCTCGATCCCGCTCGGCAAATATATTCAGAACAACCTGGATTTCGCCGATGGTATCGAGAATCCGCCCCTTATCTTCTCGGTCAATTACTTCCTCAAGGACAAAAAAGGCAAATACCTGAACGGAATGGCTGATAAGCTCGTTTGGATCCTGTGGGCTGAGCTTCGCGTCAACGGCGAGGTTGAGGCAATCGAAACGCCGACGGGCATGATCCCGATTTACGAGGATCTGCAGAAACTCTTTAAAGATAATCTCGACGAGGATTACACGAAGGACGATTACGACCGGCAGTTTACAATCCGCATCCCGGAGAATCTCGCCAAGCTCGACCGGGTCGAGAAGGTTTACAGAGAGAAGGTTTCCGATACGCCGCAGATTCTTTACGACACATTTGCAAAAGTTCGCGATCGTCTCAAAGCAGCCGGCGATAAGCACGGCGATATTATCTCACCATTTGATTTGCTCAGCTAACCTCGACCTATATAGAAAGGACCTATGATGCGGGCAAGACCATTGAATCGATTAAACGTTATGATTATGGTTTTGGCATTTACGATAATTTTAGCGGTTCCGGCGATTACTGAGTCCGAAGCTAATTCAAAGACGGTCGAGTGCTGGGGAATTTTTGAACTGGCAATCCGGGGGCCTTCCGGAGGCAATCCCTTTGTGGATGTGCAATTCAGCGGCGAGTTCAGGCAGAACGAGCGAGTTTTTCGCCCGGAAGGATTTTACGACGGCAATGGAATCTATCGCATTCGCTTTATGCCCGATACGCCGGGCGTCTGGTCGTATGTAACCAGGAGCAACCGTAGCGAGCTTCACGGCAAAGAAGGTCAATTCACCTGCGTAAAACCATCGCCGGGCAATCGTGGCCCTGTCCATGTGCACAAGAAATGGTATCTGGCATACGCCGACGGCACGGCTTATTTTCAGATCGGCACAACCTGCTACGCCTGGGCTCATCAGGGAAACGAGATGGAGCAGCAGACGCTCTCCACGCTCAAAGATGCACCATTCAACAAGATGCGAATGTGCGTCTTTCCCAAGAGCTACTCGTACAATAAGAATGAGCCTGAGTTCTATCCGTTCGAGGGTAAGCCGCTCAAGGACTGGGATTACAGCCGTTTCAATCCCGAATTTTTCCGGCATTTCGAGAATCGCGTCGGTGATTTGCGCGATTTGGGTATCGAGGCCGACCTTATTCTTTTTCACCCGTACGACCGCTGGGGCTACCAGAATATGAATGCCGAAACCGATGACCGGTATCTGCGTTATATCGTAGCCCGGCTGGCGGCCTATCGCAATGTGTGGTGGTCGTTCGCTAATGAGTACGATTTGATGAAGTCCAAGACGATGGCGGACTGGGACCGTTTCTTTCAAATCGTACGGAAGTATGATCCCTACGATCATATGCGCGGAATTCACAATTGCCGGGGCTTTTACGACCACACAAAACCATGGGTAACACATGCCAGCATCCAGAGCTCCGACCTTGCCAGGGCACGACTATGGCGAGACCAATACCAAAAACCGATCATCTACGATGAGTGTAAATACGAAGGGAATATCCCACAGGGCTGGGGTAATATCACCGCGAAGGAGATGGTGCACAGGTTCTGGCTGGGAACAATTGCCGGCTGCTATGTAGGGCATGGCGAAACGTACAAACATCCGGAAGATATTCTCTGGTGGTCGAAAGGCGGCGTGTTGCATGGGCAAAGCCCGGCCAGGATTGCGTTCCTGAAAGAAATTATGGAGCAGACACCTTTCGACGAGATGGTTCCGGGCGAGCTTCCCGGCGGCAATTACACGCTTTCAAAAGAAGGGGAGCTTTATTTCGTCTATTCGACACAATCAGAGCCGGTGAATCTGGATTTGCCCGGCCCGGGGGCATACAAGGTCGACGGAATCGATACGTGGGATATGACGATAACTTCTCTCGGCAGCGCTTCAGCCGGCAAGTTCCTCTTTGCTCCGCCAAAGCCCAATTATCTTCTCCGCTTGTCGATCTATGGGCCGGGTGAGAAAATGCGGCCGGAAGTAAAAGCTTCCGCCGGACCAATCGAGGGCATCGCTCCTCTGAAGGTTCAATTCTCGACGTCAAGTGAACTTAGCTGCAAATGGCAGTTCGGGGATGGAAGTTCTTCGTCCGAAAGAAATCCCGTTCATATTTACAAAGAGCCGGGTATTTATACCGCCGTACTGACCGTCACGGCACAGGATGGGCTTTCTTCGTGTATGCCACTTGGCATTGCGGTCGACAGGACCGCCGAGACGCCAATCGTGAGGGTAGGATTCAGACGTGGCGAGAGTTCAGGAATCCAATTGCACGGAAAAGTTATACGCGGTACGGACAGCTCTTATGATTTCGGCGACGGCGAGCCGTGGAAATGGATTTCGGTAGGGGACGGCCCCGTTAAAGCGTTGGAGGGATTGCGGTCGTTTACGATACTCGGCTGGGCCAATCCGACGAGTCTGAATATCGGAAGCGGAGGCAATCGCATTGCGTTCAACTTGAAATACAATCGCTCGGGATTTGACCTTGTCAATCTAAAGGACGGCCGGCTTCGGCTTGCCGTTAACGAATGGCCCGACAGAATCAGTAATGACAGCTCGCCAAACAGACTCCGCATCGGCAAATGGACGTTCTTTGCCGTCACTTATGACGGGAGCAGGCAAAAGGATAATGTCCACTGGTACTTCGGCGATGCGGACAGCCCTGCAGAGCTTGACAAGACAACGAGCTATTCCCGCGGACCGACGGGCAAAGGCGGCGGCACACTTTCAATAGGCAATTATAACCAGAGCATCCATCAGGCCGGCAAGGACCGGCAGTTCCGGGGACGACTGCGAGCAATAGAGATATTCGGCAGCCGAATTGCACATCGGGGGGCTTTGTCGCTGAGTGACATCCGGAAGCATCAGCAGCAAGTGGCTCCGTAATTCTGAGTTTTATATTTCAGATTCTTTCAGAAAGGAAAGCACAGGTGGAAAAGAAAACCATTCGTACGGGAATTATTGGTGCGGGCTTCGCCGCGACTTTTCATTTTGAATGTTTGAGGAAAGTCCACGGCACAAACATCGAGGTCGAGGGCGTATATGCCATTGATACCGAACAGGCTTCAAGCTATGCCGAAAAGCGCGGAATTCGTGCTTACAAGAGCCTGGAAAAGCTGCTCGATAAGGTGGATGTCGTTCACGTCTGCACGCCGCCCGTGGCTCATGAACCGATTGCAATCGCGGCTCTTGAGCGGGACAAGTTCGCCATCGTGGAAAAACCGCTAACGGGCTACTTCGGCGACGGCTCGGAAGATTTCAATGGTGACACTTTCCCCAAAACCGATGCGCTGGATCATTCCCTTGCGAGTATCGAGCGAATGCTGGAGGCCGAGAAGAAAAGCAAGGCCAAAATTCTTTACGCCGAGAACTGGATTTACGCTCCTTCAATTCAGAAGGAGCGCGAGGTTATCGAAAAAACCGGCGCCCAGATCCTCTGGATCTACGGCGAAGAAGCCCACTCCGGCTCGCACGCGACTACCTATGCCTACTGGAAATTCTCCGGCGGCGGCGTGATGATAGGCAAGGGCTGCCACCCGCTTACGGCGGCGCTGTATCTAAAACGCGTCGAAGGCAACGCCAGAAACGGCAAACCGATTTTGCCCAAGTCCGTCTCGGCTCGCACGCACGCTATCACCCGGCTGCCCGGATTCGAGGACAAGGGACATATACGCTGCGACTACCACGATATCGATGACTTTTCCCTCATGCACGTGGTCTTCGAGGACGGCACGATTGCGGATATTTTCGCCTCCGACATTATCGTCGGCGGTATCCACAACTGGCTCCAGGTCTCGGCCAACAATCACCGGACCATCTGCAACATCAATCCGAACACGGCGATGCAGACATACAATCCGGTCGATGCTTATTTCAAGGATATTTACGTCGTCGAAAAGACCGGCACAAAACAGGGCTGGTCGAATCCGTCGCCGGACGAGGACTGGTTCACGGGATACCCACAGGAGATTGAGGCGTTCTATCGAACCATCGCGTACGGCGATGCGTTAGAGACGACCAGCAGCCTTGCCGCCGATTGTATCTCGACGATATACAGTGCATACGTCTCGGCTGAAAAAGCGGGAGCGGAAGTTCCCATTAAAACGTTTTGACTTGCGAATTTCGTATGTCGATAATCGTCTGCGTGTGCAAAATAAATTTTGCACACCCTACGTATGATTTTCGCTGTCTCGAACTCGGTAATCTCATGAAAGGCTGTCTCCAATCGTTTGATCCTGTATGATTAGGGTACAAAGAAAGGAGATAGCCATGAAAAAGATAGATTCAAATGTAGCGTGTG
>Ga0307379_10005686_pt1 | contig 17316 bp, 15 predicted proteins | sample UN2MG_FD_202237 | JGI IMG/M metagenome (GOLD analysis project Ga0307379, IMG submission 202237) | Soil microbial communities from Risofladan, Vaasa, Finland - UN-2 | ecosystem: Environmental > Terrestrial > Soil > Coastal area > Acid sulfate soil | place: Finland: Risofladan, Vaasa | collected... | reverse complement strand
CCCATCAGGCCAACGCCCGCATCCTCAAGGCGGCCGCCAAGCGAAGCGGCGTACCGTTCGATCGCTTCTATCTGAACGTCGACCACGTCGGAAACACCTCCAGCGCGAGCATTCCCCTGGCCTTGATAGAAGCGGAAGAAAGCCTCGCTCCAGGCGACAAGCTGATTCTTTGTTCCGTCGGGGCCGGCATGACCACCGCGGCCGTGTCCGTACAATGGTGATGGGCGTGGATTACCAGAACGTCACCACCGACGACCAGTTGCTCTCGTACTGCCGGGAACTCTCCGAAGCCGACTCCATCGCGATGGATACGGAATTCGTGGCCGAACACACGTACCGGCCCGTGCTCTGTCTGATCCAGGTGGCCGCCGAAGGAAAACTCTCGGTCATCGACCCGATGGGCATCGAAGACCTGACGCCCTTTTGGGAAACCATCGCCGCCGAAGGCCACGAAACGATCGTGCACGCCGGCCGCGGCGACGTGGAGTTCTGCCTGCAAGCCATCGGCCGTCATCCCTCGGGCCTGTTCGACGTGCAGATCGCCGCTGCCTTGGTGGGCATGGAATACCCGGCCGGATACAGCACGCTGATCGGCAGGCTGCTGGGCGACTCGTCGAAGAAACACGAAACGCGCACCGACTGGCGCCGCCGCCCGTTGTCCAATCGTCAAATCGAATACGCCCTGGACGACGTGCGTCATCTGCACCCCTTGCGAGACACGCTCCAAGCGCGGCTGAACGAACTCGGCCGGCTCGATTGGTTCGAGCAGGAGATGACCGACTGGCAAGACGAGATCGAGCGGGCACAGAAACAGGAGCGGTGGCGGCAAATCTCGGGCAACTCGGGCCTCGACCGCCGCAGTCTGGCGATCCTCCGCGAACTGTGGCGATGGCGCGAGGCCGAAGCCGAACGTCGCAACAAGCCCGCGCGACGCGTGCTCCGCGACGATCTGATCGTCGAGTTGGCCCGGCGACGAACGGCCGAAGTCAAGCAGATTCGGGCCGTTCGGGGACTCGAACGCGGCGACCTGCAGCGGCGTCTGGGCGAGATGGCCCGGTGCATCGAACGGGGGCTCGAGCTGCCGGAGGAAGAGTGCCCCGACACCGCTTTCTGCAAGCCCAAGGCGAAGCTGTCGGTCTTGGGTCAGTTCCTCTTCTCGGCCCTCGGCAGTATCTGCCGCGAGGCGCATCTGGCCCCCAATCTGGTCGGCGGCCCGGCCGATATCCGCGAACTGATCGCCTACCGCACCGCGGGCCGGCTCGGCCGCGGCGCCGACCGGCCGAAGCTCGCCCGGGGTTGGAGGGAGGTGTTCGTCGGCCGGCTGTTCGACGACCTGTTGGACGGCAAGACCTCGATCCGCGTCGGCGACCCCTCCAGCGATCATCCGCTGGTGTTCGACCGCGGCGAATCGGGTACACTACTCGAACTGTAAGCGGTGAGTGGAAAATGGGGACTGGCTCCGAGCCGCCAGTGGTGTGAAAGTCGCAAAAAAACGGTGCCGGCTCGGTGCCTGTCCCCTTTTTCCACGGGGTCCCGGCAGTCACCGCCCGAAGAAGGGGACCGGCACATGCGCGTGCCGAAAAGAAGAAAAGAAGTCGTTCACGAACCAGCGGAAACCGCGGGAGGTAACTCGTCATGACCGTGCTGCGAGCGATCGGAAACACGCCGCTCGTGGAGCTGATCGGGCTCAACGGCAAGAGACCGAACGTGCGGATCTTGGCCAAGCTCGAAGGCAACAATCCCGGCGGCTCCATCAAGGACCGCCCCGCCTACTACATGATCAAGGCGGCGGAAGCGTCGGGGGAACTCACCCCGGAAAAGACCATCCTGGAGCCGACCTCCGGCAACACGGGCATCGCGTTGGCCATGATCGGGGCGGCCAAGGGTTATCGTGTCCGGCTGTGCATGCCCGCCTGCGTCAGCGTCGAGCGGCGGAGCGTGCTGGAGGCGCTGGGGGCGGAAGTCGTGCTGACTCCTCCTGAGGAAGGCACCGACGGGGCCATCCGAAAGGCCCATCGACTCCTGGAGGAAAGGCCGGACGAGTACTACATGCCCAATCAGTTCGTCAACGAAAACAACATCCTCGCCCACTACGAAACGACCGGCCCGGAAATCTTCGCGCAAACCGACGGCGAAATCGACGTCTTCGTCGCCGGTATGGGAACGACGGGAACGTTGATGGGAGTGAGCCGGTTCCTCAAAGAGAAGAAGCCCGAGGCCCGAGTCGTCGGCGTCGAGCCGGTCATGGGCCACAAGATCCAGGGGCTGAAGAACATGCAGGAGGCGATCCGGCCGGAGATTTACGATTCGGCCATGCTCGACGAGAAGGTCGTCGTGCTGGACGAGGACGCCTTCAACGTCACCCGGCATCTGGCGATCAAGGAAGGCATCTTCGTGGGCATGTCGAGCGGGGCGGCGGTGGCCGGTGCCCTGCAAATCGCCGAGCGAATGACCTCCGGCACGATCGTGGCCATCCTGCCCGACCGAGGCGATCGCTATCTCAGCACCGAGCTATTCCGGCCGATCTGCGCCAAGTGCCCGCCGTAGGCCCGTCCGGTCGGCACGCCAATCGGCCCACCGCAATCCTCCCGTGGATGCGCCGCACCGACGATTTTGCGAATGCACCGAACGATTTGGTACAGCCCGTAAACGGGCCGCGTAAACGCAGGTAAACGGGCTCAGAGCGCACTTTGTCATTAGCAAGGCAACTGGGACGACTGCCACGGTCGATCTTGCGGAAGCGATCCTACCATGTCGCGGGTGGCACCGTCGATCTTGCGGGAGAGATCATACCATGCCGTTCGACTCATTCGCAAGATCGTCGGTGTAGCCCCCCGCAAGACAAGGGGAAGACGATCACGAAAACGCGAAAGGACGAAAACGCGAAAATGGGAGACGAAGACGAGAAAGTCGCTTCGTCCATCCGGGCTTGTCTTTCGTGCTTTCGTTCTTTCGGCATTTCGTGATCGAGATCGAGAGGATGATCCAGCGAGGCACGACCTCGAACCGTTGGCAGGCGGCACCGTCGATCTTGCGGAGGAGATCCTACCATGCCGTTCGACTGATTCGCAAGATCGCCGGTGTTGCTGGGCAACAAGAGGAATTCACAAGGCCGTCCGATCGGCACGTCGGCCGACCCGCCGCAATCCTCCCGTGGCTCGGCCGCGCCGATGATTTCGCGAATGCATCGAACGGTTTGGCGTCGCCCGTTTCGCAAGATCGCCGGTGTTGACGCGTTGCGGGCTCTCGGCTTGAAATTGGGCCGCCGCGTGATGTATCCATGGGTCTCGTCATGGTCCCTCTTCGCGCGGGATACCTATCCGGGAATCATCACCGAGCACGGCAAGACGTTTCTCGGCGAATCGCCCTCACCCTAACCCTCTCCCAGAGGGAGAGGGGACTTGGTTTGCAGGTCGCCCTCACCCTCTCTCGGAGGGAGAGGGTCCTGGAACCAGTCCATCCACTCGGGGGTCCGCCCCGAGACGGCACCCTGCAAAAGCTCCGTGCTCGTGGCATATCCGGCGAGCAACAAGACAACCACCCAACCCCGCACCGGCCACCGACTCCCAAAGGCCAGCGCCGCCAATATCCAGAAGCTCAGCAAGTGCGTCACCGGCCCTATCAGGCGCAACAAGGCCTCCAGGAACCCCGTCGGGTCTTTCGCAAACGGATCCCTCGTCAACAGCAATACCGTCAACGCGGCCAGGTACGCGGCAAAAACGGCCTTCGTCAGTCCGTGGAGAAACAGACTGCGGCTCGGCGGCGAAGGGCTTTCTGCCCCTGCCTTGGATTCACTCGGCTCTACCATGTCGCTGCCGGACTCCCCGTGGTGGTTTGCCCGTCGCGCTGCCCGACAGACATAGATGAAGAGGCAGTTGTCTCACGCATGTTAGCCAGGTGGAATGGGCAGTCATTCAGCGCTCATAGAAACTGCGTACCGTCTCGCACACATAGTCGACTTCGTTATCCGTCAGCGACGTGTTCATGGGCAGCATCAGACATCGTTCGTAGAAAGCTTCCGTCCTGGGGAGCTTCTGAGAGAAGCCGATCGGTTCGTATTGATGCACGGCCTTGCCGCCGAATTGAACGAGCGTTCCGACGTCGTGCTGTTTCAGATACGACTGCAATTCATCACGCTGATCGGCCTGCAGTTCGTAGTTCTGATAGACATCAAAATGGCGATCGTCAGCTTCGGGTGCCGGGGGCAACTGCAACTGGGGCAGGTTTCCCAAGCGGTCTTGATATATTTCGGCGATCTGGCGGCGTCTGGCCATCTCCTGATCGTACGATTCCATTTTCCGACTAAGGAACGCAGCCTGCAAATTGTCCAAACGCGAGTTGATACCCCAACTGCGGAGTTGACCTTCCCTGTCGCGTCCGTGGTCGCGAAGTTGATACAGTCGTTCATAGACCGCGTCGTCGTTAGTGAACACGGCACCACCGTCCCCGAAGCAGCCGAGCAATTTGGCCGGATAGAAACTCGTCGCGGCTGCGATGCCGAACGTGCCCGCACATTGACCGTTGAACCGCGACCCCAGAGCCTGGGCTGCATCCTCAATGATCAGAAGCCCATGTCGGTCGGCAACAGCTTGAAGTGCATCCATGTCGCAGGTGCGTCCGTTAACCTGCGTAGGCATGATCGCCTTGGTACGTGGGGTGATCGCCGCCTCGACACTTTCCGGATCGATCATGTGGTCCGCTTGGAGTTCGACGGGTACGGGGGTGGCGCCCACGAAATGGATCGACGCGGCGGTGGCAACGTAGGTGTGCGAGCAGAAGATGACCTCGTCACCAGTGCCGATCCCTGCCGCCCTGACTGCAAGCATCAGCCCATCGGTGCCGTTGGCCACGCCGAGGGCATATTTTACGTGCAAGAACTCAGCCAACGCATGCTCGAACTCTTCCAGGTCCTTCTGAAGAATGAACGCCCCGCGACGTCCCACGTTCCGAAAGGTTTCGATATATGCTTTTTCGTCGCGGATAAAGTGAAAGGGGTAGTTGAAGAATGGTACCGAACGCGCAGAAACCGAACTCATGAATCGTTTCCTTCCCAGTGGGAACTTAATCTATCGTGCAGTATACGCTCAACAGAGAACGATCTGACCAGGCACCTGGACCGAGGGTTGCGGATTCCGGTCCGAACGGCCGGATTCCATCGCGGCCCGAGCTGCCACCAGAATTGTGTTTGCGGTGGGATAATAGGCTTGTTCCAAGCGGCTGCTGCTCGGGGCGGGAGCGTCGGGCAAGCAGACTCGCACCGGCGGTGTCCTCAGTTTATCGAACACTCGCGTTGCCACCGAAGCAACGATCTCTGACGACACGCCTCCCGTTGCCCAGGCGCCGTCGGCAACAACCAGGCGCCCCGTCTTGGCCACCGAGTCGCAAACGGTGTGCTTGTCCCAGGGCTTGATGGTGCGTAGATCGATCACTTCCGCGCTCACGCCCTCTTCCTCAAGCAACTCGGCCGCCTTGAGCGACAAGGGCACCATGTATGAACTTGCGACGAGGGTCACGTCGTGCCCTACGCGCCGAACCGCCGCTTCGCCGAACGGCGTTCGAAAGCTCTCTTCTGCAACGGGCCCCACCTCGTCGTAAAGCCAGCGGTCCTCGATATACATCACCGGATTGCCGTCGTAGACTGCGGCGATCAACATGCCTTTGGCGTCTTCGGGCGTGGCGGGCATTACCACCTTGATACCCGGCACGTGCAAAAAAAACGCTTGCAGTGCCTGAGAGTGTTGAGCCCCCTGCTCGCCGCCCCGGTTGATGATGGGCCGAATGACCACCGGTACCCCGCACTGGCCGCCGAAAATGTGCGACCAGTTGGCAGCCTGGTTGATGATCGGGTCCATGGCCAACACCATGAAGTCCATGCGCGGATGGACGACGATCGGCCGCATCCCCGCCAACGCGGCGCCCACGGCGACGCCGGTCGTAGCGTTTTCCGACACGGGCGAATCGATCACGCGTTCGCGCCCGAATTCCTTCTCCAGGTCCGTCATGCTGCCGCCGACGTACCACGGGCTCCAAAGCCCTTGACCGATGACGAAAACACGGTCATCGTCCGCCAGTAATTGCGCGTGTGCTTCCCGAATCGCTTCCGCGTAGGTCAGTTCTCGCATCAACCTTCTCTCCGTTTGTGCAAAACACGTGATCGAGTAGTTCACTTTCATCCGGCAGGGGTGACTGACGCGCAAAGGCTTCCGCATCGGCCACGGCGAGCCGAGCCGATTCATCGAGCGCCGAGAGGTCTTTTTCGCTGGTCCCCAGTTCCAAGAGCCGGTTTTTCGCACGGGCTATCGGACACTTGGGGAGCCACTCTTCAAGTTCGCCGCGCCGCAGCACTCCGACGTCCATGTCCCAACCGGGACCGACGTGACCGCGCCAGCGGAAGGTGCGACATTCCAACAACGTTGGCCCCTCCCCGGCTCGGGCACGCCCAACGGCGGCGGAGGCCGCTTCATGAACGGCTTCGACGTCGTTGCCGTCAAGTCGGAGACCGGGCATGTCATACAAGGTGGCAATCTTGTCCAGATTGTCCGCCGGGCGCCGTTGCGACAAGTGCAGGTGGCTGGCGTAGAAGTTGTTTTCGCAGACGAACAGGACGGGCAGTCTCTGCAACGCCGCCAGATTGACCGACTCGTGAAAATGCCCTTCTTCCGTGGCGCCGTCGCCGAAAAAGGCCACGGAAACCGCCTCGTCGCCGCGGAGCTTGGAGGCCAGGGCGGCTCCGACCGCAATGGGAATCGTAGCGGCTACGATCGGAACGGTGCCAAGGATACCCTGTTCTCGGGCAAACAGGTGCTGAGATCCTCCGCGCCCCTTGGCGCAGCCGTCGACCTTTCCGAACACTTCGGCCATCAGGCCGTTTAAGCTGCCCCCTTGCGCCAGATAGTGCCCGTGCGAGCGATGTGTACCCCAGACAGTATCCCCGAACCCAAGTGCCGAACAGACGCCGACGGCTATGGCTTCCTGGCCGATATAGAGGTGGCAGGGACAGCGGACCTCCTTGGCTTCGACCAACTCGCCGATCCGCTCTTCCGCAAGGCGGATCAATCTCATGGTTGCATAGAACTCGCAAAGTTTCTCTTCGGTCATTATGTCTCCCTATCCGCAAGTTGTGGTCGCTTTCTCCGCGATCAGTTTCTCGACGTCACCCCTAAGCTGCTCAAAGGTCGGATATTCCTTAAGCTCCTTGGGAATCCATTTCTTCCGCACAATCCGCAAGAGCGTATAGACGATGATCTTGAGGTCCACGGCCAGATTGCGCGTATGACAATAGTACAATTGTAACCTCAGTTTTGTCGGCCGGAGGACTCTTTCATAAGCTTCATCCGCATCAGGCGCTCCCTCCAGCACTCCCCCCTCGTCGCAGTTCCAGATCGAAGCCCAATCCGTGATGCCGGGCCGCAGTTCCAGGATCTTCCTGTATTCACCTTGAAGTTCTTCGACCTTCTCGACGATTTCCGGCCGGGGACCGACCAGGCTCATCTGCCCCAACAGCACGTTGATCAATTGCGAGAGTTCGTCGAGCTTGAACCGTCGAATGAACCGTCCGCTCCGCGTAACGCGGGGATCATCATCGGAGGTGGACGGGCCGCCGATCTTTTCGGCATCGGTCACCATGGAGCGGAACTTAAAGATGTAGAACGGTTTCCCCCCGCGGCCGGCCCGTTTGCCCCGGTAAAACACCGGGCCCGGTGAATCCAGCTTGATCCAGACGGCGATTGCCGCCAATAGGGGTGAAAACAGGACCAGGCCTATCGAACTCGCGACAATGTCGAATAGACGTTTCACGATATGCAAATCCTCTCGACTTACGTTGATGTATTCTGCTCGCTCTTTTGCAGCAGGTACGACACTTGGCCGACCAACATCGGCAGCAGCGCAGCAACCAAGAAATAGACACTCGGCAGCCTGGCCGACAGGAACCGGCCGACGGGCGGGACCAGTGCGCCCTTGTGGATTCCAACCACGCGGGTATCTCGGCCAACCGCAAACAGCTTTCGCAATCTGGCTTTCGTCAACGCTTTATAGTTCGCGTCGCGAGGCTTGGGTGTCCGCCAATCCCTCAACAAGAGATAGCCGCCCGGTTTGCAGACACGCACCATTTCGGCGGCGATTCCCGCACTGAGAACATCGTCCGGTAGCGTGGCAAACATGGTAGACTCAAAAACAAGGTCGAAGCAACCGTCTTCGAACTCCATCTGGCTGGCGTCGCCTTGAATGAAGCAGACCTGAGGCCATAACTGCTTCGCCTCTGCCACACACTCGGAACGAATGTCGATTCCCGTGATATTCCTATGACTGTATCGCAGCCGCACCAGTTCGTAAATATCTGCCCCCCCCCCGCAACCGACGTCGAGGATTCGAGCCGTCTGCAGATCATGCTTGATTGCACGGATGGCCCGCACAACCGATGCTTCTGCGGCGAGCGTTTGGAACAGTACTCCGTGATTGGCTCGCAAATCGTTGCGATCGGCGCCACGTCTGTCATAATAGCCTTGATACCACTGTTGCGTATTTGCTTCTCTGTTCACGATCTTACCTCCGCGACATGTGATTTTGGTTTGGTGGTCGCGACGATGTGTTCTAAATGTGCGATCATTTCGGAAAACACTTTCTCTGCGGTAAACTGCGACACGTACAATTTCTCAGAGTTTTTCGACAACTGTGCAAGTCGTTCTCGGTCGTCATCCAGCGCGGCCAGAATCTCCGCCAACTGCTCCGCGCGTTCGTTTTCGTAGGTCACGCCGCATTGGTACCGCTCCAATAAGTCGGACAGGACTCCTTTTAGACTCGAAATAATGGGGAGTCCGGCCGAGAAGTACTCGATTGGCTTGTTCGGCAAGTTGTTGGTGAAATTGGGAATGCTCAAATATGGGGCGAGGCCGACTGACGACATTCGCATCAGGGTCCAGATTTCGGCGGCTTCGACCCATCCCGGAAAAACTACGTTATCCGTATCCGCAGCCATCTCCTGATATCTAGCAAGATTGTCCCCCGCTCCGCACAAGACAAACCTAATCGAGCGACCGTCAGCGCGAAGCCGCCGTGCCGCGTCGATCACAGTGGGGATTTCGAAGAACCTTCCCATGGTCCCGAAAAAACAGGCAACTAGGTTGTGCCCGGTCTCTTCGATTCCGTGGCGTTGCCATAATTCACGCGCGGAGGCGAGTGCTTCCTCTGGTGGCGGATCGCTCTTGTAAGCCATCGGAAAGTTCCTGTCCAAGGCGCTCCGCGGCCGGGCGGCATAAGCAAGCGCCCAGTCAACATAGGGAGCAGTAAGTCCAATGATCGCTGTCGCATTCCGGCTGGCGTACCGCATTCCACGATACATTGAGGAAAGAGCGACTCGCCCTACACCGCGTGCCCAGGAGGGAACCAAATCGAGGACGACGTCAGGCCACATATCTTCGATGTCAAGGACAAGCGGAACACGCCGAGCTAACGCGTATCGGGTCGCCGCCACGCTGAGTTCGATGGTGGGCATCGAGCACACAATCACGTCCGGCGGAGGCTCACCCGGCGCAAACCGCCTAAACTTCCGGGCGATGCAGCGGTGGCTCAGGACGCGGCGCAGCGACACATTCGCCTTGTAGAGCGGGGCGTGAAGGAGGCGCACGCAGTATTCCTTGCCGAATTCGACAACCGTGTCGCGCGGGAACCGATGACATTTTTCTGCGTGGTTGACCGTGGATGTCCACCACACGACCTCATGCCCTCGCGAGACAAGGGCTTCGGCGAGCATCCCCTTCCGGTGAAGACGCGGATTTGCCGCATCTGTGGGCACCGGTTCACCCGTTGCGAGAAGCCAGACACGCATCAATCGATCCTCCAACTACGATTTCGTATCCAGGATGCACGACACGTCGAAATCCTAGGCCGGCTGCAAGCAAAACCGCGACGACTACTTGGCGGACTGCGAGACAGGCAATTCGTCGCTTTTCGGGATCGGACGGGTCATTTTCCATTCCTCCAGTTTGTCCTGGACTTCCGGCAGACTGCCGACGACCTTGACGACGTCCTCGACCGCCAGGCGGAGCGTGTTGTGCGACGTGTAATCTTCGATCTCTGCCTCGTGCATATCACCCTCTGTGAAGTACTGCCCGTACTTCTGGTAGTTCAGGTCACGGTTGTCGGAGCGGATCCGATAGTAGTCGCCCATGTCCTCGGCCCGAGCCAACTCTTCGCGGGTGGCCAGCGTTTCATAGATCTTCTCGCCGTGGCGAATGCCAATCGTCTGAATCGGAACGTCTGCCTCGAAGAGCGTCTTCACGGCCTGCGCCAGGTCGCCGATCGTACAAGCCGGCGCCTTTTTAATGAACAGGTCCCCCTGCTCGGCGTTCTGGAATGCGAAAAGGACCAGTTCCACGGCTTCGCTCAGCGCTAGCAGGAACCGGGTCATGTAGGGAACCGTGACCGTGAGCGGCTTGCCCTCCTTGATCTGCTTGATGAACAACGGGATGACCGAGCCACGCGAACACATCACGTTGCCGTAACGGACCAGCGATACGGTCGTGGCCGTTTCCTTCAGCATCAGCGTAGAAGCCATCACGACCTTTTCCATCATCGCCTTGGATATTCCCATCGCGTTGACCGGATACGCCGCCTTGTCCGTGCTCAGGAAAACGATACGTTCGATCTTATGTTCTATCGCCGAGGTGACCACGTTATGGCTACCGATGATGTTGGTCTGTACAGCCTGCATGGGGAAGAACTCGCAGGATGGCACCTGCTTCAACGCCGCTGCGTGGAACACGAGATCCACTCCGTCCATCGCCTGGTCGACGCTGTTCTTGTCACGGACGTCGCCGATGTAGAACTTCAGCCGCAGGTTCGAATAGTTGATCCGCATCTCTTCCTGTTTCCACTCGTCGCGACTGAAAATGCGGATTTCATCGCAAGCGGTTCTCAGGAGCCGGTGGACAACCGCCTTGCCGAACGAACCGGTGCCGCCCGTGATCAGGACGGTCTTCTTGTCAAGGTCTTTCATCTGGGTCAATTCTCCGCCGAATTCGTGTTGCGTATTTCAGTCTATTATGGTCGGTCGAACGCCACGGAAGAATGGTCGAATCGACAACCTTCTCCGCCGCGGGCTGCCTCTCGTTGGAAACCGCAGCGAATGAAGGCCTCGGGGGAGCCGGAAACTCCCCCACCCTTACAATCCTCACATCTTCCGCCAAACGTATCGATTCACATAGTCGGTATAACTCAAGATAATCCGCACGACTTTCTCCGAAACGTTCGGTACGTCGTAGTCCCGAACGACTCGCAGGGCTCGCTGGTCACCGCGAGGCTGGCTTTCCATTATGCCGAGCGCCTCTTGGATCCGATCCCACTCGAAGCCCGTCAGCATGACGGACGCCTCCTCCATCCCCTCCGGACGTTCGTGGGTGTTGCGGAGATTCAACGCGGGGAAGTTCAAGATCGACGACTCCTCGGTGATCGTCCCACTGTCGCTGAGCGTCGCCTTGGCGTGCATCTGAAGATGACCGTAGTCGGTGAACCCGAACGGTTTGAGGAATTGTACTCTCGGGTCAATCGCGGCTCCCTCTGCCTCTAACCTCTTGCGAGTTCGCGGGTGTGTCGACACAACGACGGGTAGTTCGTATGTCTTGGCCAACTGGTTCAGGACGTAACAGAGCTTCTCGAACTGATCCGGAAAGTCGATGTTCTCCTCCCGGTGCGAACTGACGAGGAAATACCGCTCCGCTTCCAGCCCAAGTTGTTGCAGGATGTTGCTCTGACGAATCTTTGAAAGATAATGGTGCAACACCTCAAACATCGGGCTGCCGGTCTTGATGACCCGATCGGGCGGAATCCCTTCGCTCAAGAGATAGTCCCGCGAGATCTGGCTATAGGGCATGTTGATGTCGGCGATATGGTCGACGATTTTGCGATTGATTTCTTCGGGGACGCGCTGGTCGAAGCAGCGGTTGCCCGCCTCCATGTGGAACACGGGGATCTTCCGCCGCTTGGCCGCAATGGCCGCCAGGCAGGAGTTGGTGTCGCCCAGGATCAGCACGGCGTCGGGCCGGATCTCCCGCAACACCGCGTCGACCTTGGCAATCACCAGGCCGATCGTTTCTGCCGCCGTCGCTCCGGCCGCACTGAGAAAATGGTCCGGCTTGCGAATTTCGAGGTCGTCGAAGAAGACCTGATTCAACTCATAGTCATAATTCTGACCCGTGTGGACAATCACATGCTCAAGATATCGATCCAACGCCGCCATCACTCGGGAAAGCCGAATAATCTCAGGTCGAGTGCCTACAATCGTGGCAACTTTCATGGGAGAGGCCGGGGGTAGAGGTCAGACGGGCTATTTGAACAGGAGGGAACAGAGGCAACGGAGAATCGCTATCAGAGGCTAGGAATCATGGCCAGAGGGCCAAATCACAACATCACGCTGTCAACTCTATTGTACTTCGTCACACATTTTCCTCCGTTCCCTCTGTTTCCTTCTGTTCAACATCTACTTTCAGAAAATACGTATCCATGCGATCGGGATCGAAGACTTCGCTTGCCCAGAAGAGCGTGATCATCTCGCCGCTTCCGGTATTCGTAATCGAATGCGTGTAGCCCGGCGGGATATCGACGATTCGATATTCCTCACCGCGGACGGGAAATTCGAGTATCTCCGTTTCGTCGATGTGCCGAAAACGAATAAGGCCTTCGCCGGCGATCACGATGAACTTCTCGGTCTTCGTATGATGGTAGTGATTGCCCCGCGTAATGCCCGGACGCGTCCGCGATACGAAGATCTGACCGAAGTGGGGCGACTTGACCAACTCCGCGAGATTGCCCCGCTCGTCGCTGTGAATCTCGGGACCGTATTCCCAACGCTCGGTCGGCACGTAGGAAAGGTACGTCGCGTAGAGCTGTTGATTGAACCGAACCGAAAAGTCCGGTATTTGAAGCGTCTCTTGCATCGAGCGGAAGAATTCGATGCGCCCGGCCAGATCGCCCAGTGTCAGGGAGTACGAGGGAACCGGATCGGGCTCGACCAATACGCCGTCCCGTCGCGGCTTGGAGTCCATCTCGGTGATGAACGCCTCGACGACGTCGTCCACGCAGACCAGGTCGAGTTCATGATCGGGATCGGAGATCTGGATCGGCAGATCGTTCGCGATATTGTGACAGAAGGTGGCTGTGACCGAATTGTAGTTCGGCCGGCACCATTTTCCAAAAATGTTCTTGAGCCGGAAAATGGAAGCCAGCGTGCCTGTTTCTTTGGCAAACGCCGCAAGGATCTCTTCGCCATGCCGTTTGCTCTCGCCGTACGGATTATCGAGCACCGCCTGGATCGACGAACTGACAATTATGTGCGGCGTTCGCCCCGAATCGCGAATCGCGTCGACGAGCGTTCCAGTGAACGCCGCGTTTCCGGTCTCGAACTCCTCGACATACTTCGGCCGATTGACGCCGGCCAGATGGAAGACGACGTCCGCCTGCGAAACCCACTCACGGAGATCCGCTTCGGAGTTGTTCAAGTCGAAAAGAAGCAGACGCACATCATCCCGTTGCGAGAGGTGCGCGGCAAGATTACGGCCGAGAAAACCTCCGGCGCCGGTGATCAGTATCCTTTTCACAATATTGTCTTCTCCGTGTTCGGCATTTCTTGTTCCCTTCAGGCAGTGCAGCTATTCCTGCACATTGCCCGAATAGCTGCGATCCCTTGTTCGTCATGACTCTTCTTGTTTCATCTCCGGCATAGCAAACCAGTGTGTAAGATCGGAGTGGATCAGTTCGGCAAGTCCCGCAACTGAAGGCCTGAATACGTCAATCAGGCGCCGACGAGTTTCTTGATCCATCGGCGGATACGTACCCCGTCGAAAATTCAGCTTTCTCATCGAATATAGTACGCGCCTCATTTTGGATGCTAATGGAGCAGGCGCAGCTCTGAACAAATTCAAGAATTTCTGATTGCTGAGGAGTCTGGCAACTGTCTGCAATCGTGGTATTCCGGACGGATTCACTCTAACCCTCAAATCAACATGGTCTGGCAAGGGCGACAGGTCCAGGAACGCACATATTCTACCGAAGAACGACGCCCGATTGTTTTCGAGGTCGTCATACAAGAGAATCAACATCTGTTCGCGGCCGAAAAGGGAAGAGTATCTTTTCAGTTGAACGTCATACTGCGAGCGTTCGACCAAGTGCCCGATTTGCTCATCACCGGAAGCAAGCCCGCCCCCAAAATCAGGCAATTTGCATCCAGCCTTGATCTGTTCCCAGTAGTGCGAATAGGTCTTGTCCACGGGATTCCTTAGGATAACAATAAGCTTCACATCCGGCACGTATTGCGCGATCAGTTGCGGCGATGACGGATCCCAGAGGTATGCTGTCGAGGCGTCTCCGAGTTCTTTCGCATCTCGGCCTGGCGCCAATAGTCTGCGGTAATATGAATAGCCTTTGTTGTGACCAATGCCCCCCCGAACTGCGCGGAAAAACTCGGGTTCCTTTATGTAGGGAATATACACGTCAGGATGTTGGGACAGAATATGGGCTACATAACTGGTGCCGGATTTCTCGGCTCCTGGGATAATGAACGTTGGGAGGATATCTAGCACGGGTCCTCTCCTCTCTGAGAAATTCTAAAGTGTCTTCATGCGAGTCACGCCGGCATTATAAAGACGATGTCTTGAGTTCAATGCACCCGGGACGAGAACCAAGTCCGTTGTACTGATTTACAGTTCAAGCCGAAACTCTGGAAGAAGGACTGCGCTCAACCGATGGATGTCCACGATCGGAGTCGAGCGTTCACGATACCAGCACACTCTGGAGGAATCGCCAAATACGTTCTCCCTGATACGAGCAAGTTTTCTTCTGGAGAACGAAGTGCTTCGCTCGTTGCCCACGTTTGTTGAGTTCGCTTCTGGGTCTGTCGTGCAAGGACTTCAGTAGGTCCGCCAGACCCCTTGCTGTTTCGTCCTCAAGGAGATACAGATGTGGGTGGTATTCAGACGGGATCCCGGGCAAAATGGTGGTGACCACAGGGCGGCCTGAAGTCATGTATTCCAATAGTTTCGAAGGAAAGCTGAACCGAGTAAACCTGTGATTAGACGGGCGAGGATTGATCAACAGTGTGGCTTCTTGTGACTTTTGGAGGATTATGTCATTCGGGACGAAACCCCAATACGTGATCCTCTTGTCCTTGATACAAGCATCTCGGATTGTTTTCTCCATGGCACCCTTTCCGAATAACCATAACCGATAATCAGAGTTTCGGATCAGGGAAAACGCATCTAGAAGCATCTGGATGCCGAACTTTTCCACGAGTTGACCTGCATACATCACAACAAAGGCACCCGCCTCACGATCGCGCAGTTCGGAGTGGGGCGCTTCGTCGGGATGGTCCAAGGAGTCTTCGGCAATTACACCTTCCACCACAAGAACCGGAACGCGCGGCGCGTACTCCGTTGCAAGCTGTGATGTCAAACAAATCTGACCATCCATTGCCCTCATTCCTCGAACGTGCAGCCAATTATCGAATCGTCGCAGCATTCTCCGGAGAAACCACTCGCGGGGACGCTGTCCACCGGGCGGATCCGCGACGATGGAGACTATCTTAGCGCCGGACAATCGTGACGCCAGCAACACCGCGTATGTATGGGCGGTGTGCAAGTTGTAAAGCAGAATAAGGCGCTCCTTGGAGCGTCTATTCCGAAGGAGCCAACGGCAGGTGAACACGAAGCACGCGACAAATCTCGTGATATGCCTGAGAACCAGCAAGTTGACGAATGGCATGCAGACGCCAGTACTGCCATTCTCTCGATCCCATTTGTGGTAGCCAACGAAGAGTCTTCGCGATCCCGGAAAAGTGGTTATTGGAAGAGATGACAGAAGATCAACGGAAGTACCTGCATGCTCCTCGAGTCCCCGAATGATGTTCCATGAGTGTTTGTGCGACTGGACCTGGGGACTTGGGTCTACACGACATATTTCTTCCATTGTTTTATCTGGCACTGTGAATCCGACCATCAGAAGTCGCGCTTCTTGGCATTCCATCTTCTCGTTCGTCATACGCTTTACCTCAACGGTTTCCGAAAGTGCGTTCTTCCCCACGAAGGCGACGCTCGTAGCTCATAGCTGCAAAAGTTCTCTGTATACGGCGTCTATCCGCTTCACCCACTGCGGCATTGAGAAGTGTTTTTCAACGCGGATCCGCCCGGCTCGCCCCATCTCGGCACGATGTTCTTGATTGGTGCTGAGCGAATGAAGTGCGTCGGCAAGCATTTCAGGATTCCCGGGTTCGACCAGCACGCCAGTCTCACCGTCTACCACAAGTTCCGGATTGCCACCCACTCGGGTTGTCAAGACGGCTTTGCCGGCGGACATGGCTTCCAAGATAGAAATGGAGAGATTCTCATGAAGAGTGGGCAGGACGAAGAAGTCACTTATTGCCAACAGTGACCGCACATCATCGCGCCGACCCAGCATGATTACGCGGTGGGACTCAATCAGCGGTTTCATTCGTTGGCTAATCAATTCGAAGTCCGGACCATCGCCGACTACAAGCAGTTTTGGCTTCTCAATCCCACGCGAATGGAGCAGAGCCATGGCCTGCTGGAGGTCCAGTAACCCCTTGTCGCGACTAATGCGTGCGACATGAATTGCAACCACGTCATCCGGAGTGCAACCCAGCGAGGCACGAAATGCCGGATCTGGTGGTTGGAGATCGTATGTAGGGATTGCATTGTGTATGTAACCCAGGCTGTGTCGGGCATTCCGAGTGATGACACGCTTGGTTGCTCCATGTTCACATACACAGTAGACAACGTCCGCGGCACGCACCGTAAGAGGCTCCAACACCTTGCAGATTATTAGCTTACGCCAACTGGCGTAATGGAGTATGTCCTCTGTAAACCCATGCACGCCCAGTACAACGCGCCGACATCGTGCCAATCGCGCCGCCGCCATGGCATGGAACCCTTCGGTCATAAGCCCCGTTACGTGGAATATATCTGGTCGCACCTCTCGAATCCGGCCCGCCATTTCCCTGATTAGGCCGATGTTTATTCCTCGAGCTGGGCGATCTTGGAAACACGTTTCAAAACGATACAAGTCGGCAAGTTCTGACTCCATAAGCAGGCGAAGAACACTCATCGGACCGCCAATCGCTGACGGTGAGGTGCAATGTTGAAGGACCAAAGGTTTCATGGTTCTTTCTTACAGAAGGGAAACGCTACTTCATCTCGTCCCGAGAAGGTGGACAATATGTTTTGGTTCAGCGTAACGTTGAGTTTCGGGTTGCTGGAGTTAGCGAGTTGAACGTGGACTAAAGGCAGTGTTTTCTGGACTGGGGGACCAGTC
>Ga0307379_10005685_pt1 | contig 17317 bp, 22 predicted proteins | sample UN2MG_FD_202237 | JGI IMG/M metagenome (GOLD analysis project Ga0307379, IMG submission 202237) | Soil microbial communities from Risofladan, Vaasa, Finland - UN-2 | ecosystem: Environmental > Terrestrial > Soil > Coastal area > Acid sulfate soil | place: Finland: Risofladan, Vaasa | collected... | reverse complement strand
ATAATAACTATTGTTTCGTATCTTCTCATTTAACCCCCTTTTGGATATTAAGCCCCGGCATTATCCCAGAGCAAGGATTTCTGGTGGGCCGTGTTGGAATCGAACCAACAACCTACTGATTAAGAGTTATCCGGCCATACTAATAAATTCAAATAGTTATATTTGATTGCTCGCATATTGTCCGCAATCCTATCAGAATTTTATACTCTTTAAAATTTTTATAGTGTTTCAAAACTGTAACATTTTCTGAGTTTTTTGGGCTATCGTAATAAACTGAGCCGTACTTTTGGACAATTTGCTTTGCTTTGTCAAGCTGTAAATAAAAAAACTCCTTACCTTTGTTGACCCTGTGTTTTTCATAATTCTTTATGAATTTCATAATCGGATTCAAACACGTTTTTTACTTCAACAGCAAATTCAACCTCTTTGATTTTTAAACAGTTTCATATTTAAGTTTCTGCATTTGTTTTTTTAGTAAATCCTGAACCACTTTTGCGTAAATCTGTGTAGTGGAAATATCTTCATGCCCTAACATTTCCTGGACCACTTCAAGAGGTATCCCGCTTTTTAACATCTGCGTACCAGCAGTATGCCTTAAATGATGCAAGTGGATATCCTCAATACCACAGGCCCTTGCAATTTTCTTGAATGCCTTGGTATATTTTGAAAGATCGTTCCAGTGGATAAACACATATCCGATATCTTTAGTGTTACTAATTACATTAAGAGTTTCGGGAAGCAACGGAATTGTTCGTTCTTTGTCTCCCTTTCCGATTAAACGGCACATATCGCCTCGCATATCCTGCCATTTAAGATTTGCGATCTCGGCTCTTCTTGCACCAGTCCACAAGGCGAATTCAATAATACGATACATTTCAAAATCGTTCTTTTTGGCATATTCTAAAATTCTTTTACGTTCATCGTCTAATAGTATGCGAGGATGCCTTTTGGGGAGCCTGTACATTTCAACTTTAACTTTTTGTTTAATGTCTCCCCACTCATGAGCCTTATTTAGAATACCTCGAATGTGCCGGAGATAAGTATTAACGGATACTTTTTTAACACCACGCATAAGACACTGGCGCTTAAATTCGCCAATCTCGTTTTTGTTGATTCTGGAAAGCAGGGTTGACTCTCCAACAGTATCAATAAGAAGTTTGATGGCCAGCTCATAAGCCGCTTGTGTTTTGTCACTTATATCAGTGTGTTCCTTGAAAAATTTGTTTTTGAATTCCTTTAAAGTAGTTTTTTTACCACTGTCCAATTGAATCAGCCGTCTGGCAAGATATTCCCTCTTCAGGATATTATAAAGCCCGGTGGCTTCCCTTCGATCTTTTGTATAAAGAGATCGAGGCTTGTCACGCTCAAACTCATAATAAAAGTAACCGTTTTTCCGCTGAAACATCCGCATGGTAATCTTCATACTAAACCCTATTGAGTAAATCAAGCGCCTTCTTGTGAAGTGCACTTGACTGTATCAGTCTGTATTCATCCAAAGATTGCCGGTCGAATATCCAGTCACCACGTCCTGAATCCGGGTCTTGAAAGCCTGTAACCTTGCCATTTTCTGCTAATTGCACCAGACGTTTCCTGCCGATAGATGAATATAAAGCTGCTTCTTTTAATTTGAGCCAGCGTCCGGTTGTTTCCTGCGCCAATATAACGGCTGCGACCTGGTTGGCGATCATGCTTGCAAGGGGTTCTATGTCGTTATGTGTTATTTTCATTTAGTCTGGTGTTTGTTGTCAGCTTGGATGTCTGATTAAGGGCCATTCCCAGGCAAGGAGGCCATATTTACGCATCTACTATATGCAGCCAGCGTAAATACCGGGAACAGCCCTGGTGGTTATTTCTTTTTTTGTTTTACCTTCGATTCTTCCAGTTCTTCTATTTCAGCGGTCGGCTTTTCATCGCTCTTATCACCAAGCATCCTCTTAATAGATCGAGGTACGCGATACTCAAGACCGCAAGCCTGAGACATTTTCTCAATCACCGTATGCAGCCGAATCACGACATCTTTGTATTCAGCTAAAAGCGGCAATACCTCATCGGGTTCCATAGTCACCATCAAACGACTGCGTAGCGCACGAGTTGCTTTGTCAGCATGACGTGCCAAGTCAGCCAGGCAATACGTATCAGGTGTATTGCATAAAACCACCCTGGCATTTCTTTCCCCTGCCATTGTTTGCCAGCGGGACAATCCTTCAGTTGTTTTTGTCTGTTGTGTTTGAGTCATGATTTCACTTCTCCTTTGTCGTAGTTGTTTTTTTGTTGCTTTTGTCTATTGGCGATATTGTTTCACATTCTTCTTGTTTGAATAATATATCCTGCAAGCCATTGTTCCATGAACTAACGATCTGCTTCCTCAACTGCATTACCCGCTGAGGCGTTCGTTGTATGCGAACGGCGGTATTATAACGCTCATCCAATAAAGTTGATTCAGTTATCAACATATTATCAGAAAGATCATTCTGACATTCGGCTTCTCTGTAAATATTTTCTTCATTTGTTTCTATATGCGGCCTATATCCGTTAAGCCATCTCAAATGGTTAGTTACACAAACAAACACCCATGATGACAGGCTTGCCGAAGACGAGCAGTCCGGTCTCGACTTAAATCGCGGAAATCCTTGCACTATTGCCATTCTCGCTTCCTGTAGAAGGTCATCGTGATTAAATGCTGCATCTGAACTGTACCGACTCCAAAAAGATCTGATAATTGCCTGTACCAGCGGTTCAGTTTCTCGAAGGATATCATCCAGTACTTTCACAGTTCTTATTATCCTCCGCCGGTATGTTCCACTGTCCCAATTTGCGTCTGAGTTTATTTTGTATGGTTACAACCATATTGCATCGTTGAAGGACTGACTGCGTTATTTTATCTGCTTTAAATCCACCTTTAGTTGCTATATCAATCAGCTCATCAATCAGATCCATGTAATTCAGGAATCTTTTTTCAATATTCTGCGGCAATTCCTCAAGTGGTTTCATTTGTTCTTTTTCTTCCTCCCAGGAAGGCAGCATGTTATCGGCAACAGCTTTCCAGTAAATGGTTTCATATCTGACAATATCTATCAGGCTGCCTCGCTCAACGGTCCCTGACCGATATTTTGGGAAGTTTTCTCTCAGCCACCACCAGATGTTTTTTCTTTCAGGAATTACTCCAGGAAGGTGAGTTGTGATTTCGTCTATAAACTCTACGACTGATGACTCCATGCCCAGAGCCTCGGCTATTTCTTCATGCGGCCTGCCCGCTAAAGGATGTTTTGATGACTGGTTCTGGAATAGTGCAATAACACTGGCTGCGACATTCCTGACAAACTGTTCTGTACGGTCAATCCGTTTTGCAATTTGTTCAACATTCCATTCTGCTCCGGCAAGTTCCATAGCCCGGAGAGCCTGTTTTTCAGAAGGAGTCAGGTGTGGGCGGTCCGTTTTGGGGTTTACGTTTTGGGCCGCTTTTTGGTCTAATTTTTCAAGTTCGGGAATAATCGAACACGGCTCTTTTAAAGAACAGTCATTATTGGCAGTTTCATCCGGTTTGTGTCGATAACCATAGCCTACGATTGATTCCAGATTATCAACGTTGCCCGGCTTAAGCTCTTGAGAGTTATTAATGTTTGTAGAGGTGGATAGAACTAACTTAGGCTGACCTGAGTCATTAGATATTGAGAACTTATCGGAGATAGAACTGCTTTCATCCGATTTTCTCTGGTTAGCAGCAATTCTGGCCGAGATATTCTGGTCTTTTTGGTTGTTTTCTATGTTTTGCGCTATTTTTTGGGGTGGCCCACTTTCGGTCGTCTCCCCATTCCGGGCCACCTTGATGATTCTTTGAACCTTCTGACGAGATATGCTAAGCTGTTTAGCAATCTGCCGTTCAGACAACTTCTGCTCTTTCAGATTGGCAACTTTCTTTTTCAGCGCTTTCTTTTCGGCATCTCTTAACGGCTTAAGCACTCGCCTGACATAGTCTATAGGGTGTTCTATCTTTTCTGCTATTTTGTGGACATCTCGAACGCCATAGACCTCCCAAGTATTTCGGATCACCTGCCTCAATTCTTCAGCCGTTTGCGGCTTGGACGACTTTTCATTCAGTCGCGCTGCAAGCAATAGCAAGTATTGATCTTCCTCGTTTACCAGAAAGGCTTTAATTTTCTGCTTTCCGAAACGTCTCGTTGCTTCGAGGCGATGCTTTCCTCCTACCAGTATGTACTGGATATGCCGTTTGGAATTATCTTTTTTGACATATATCGGAGGAAATTCCTGACCAAACCTCATGAGTTCGTAGAAGTGCTCTATCCGCTTATTATCCGAATGGAAGCGCGGATAGAGCCCTGGAACCTCTACAACTTTGTTAACGGAAACTTCAACTGGTACTGATGTAAACATCTTTTTTTACCCCATATAGAGAACAGTTTGTAACAGCATTTCCATATCCTCAATATCACTTACCTCAGGATCTGGTTCCTTCTTCATGCTTTCGATAGCGACTTTCAACGCCTGGTGCATAATGAACATCCCTCTCAGGCTTTGAAATAGCTCATCTCCCATCCGGCGTTTTTTATTTTGTGACAGTTTATCCCAATTGTCTGGTTTCATCTTTACCCCCCCTTATTTTTTTTGACATTTCTGACTTGAAGTACTGAAGCAAGTTGCATTTTTGACCTCAATCAGATAGGGTGGTATTTTCAGGACATTAAGAAAATACTCTTTCACTTTCTGGCTCTCACGTTCATTTTTAATCCAAAACCCGATAAAAACCGGGCTAACTTTTAGAGTATTGCCAATATCTACAAGCCGGATGTTATGACGCATCATCCAGACTCGGACCTCTATTGAATCTCTCATTTCCTTTTCACCATTCGTAACCATGAAACGTTTAATATTGCATTGATTTCTAACTGTGATATGGTTTTAGTTAAGTATGTACTACAACCTGCGAAAGGGTTATGTTCTCTATTTGCGATAAATGTCAAGGAAAATTCTCTTTGAGCGATAATATTATAGGAAATAATCTCAGAAAAATACGACAAGACCAAGGGTTAACCTTGTCTAAGCTCGCCAAATTGCTTAACACATCAAGTAGTTACATCTCTGAGATTGAAAATGGAAAAAAGTCCTTAAGTTTAAACTTAATTATGTCGCTGAGTGCGAAATGCAAGGTAAATCTAAATTGGCTTCTGACTGGTGAAGGCCCGATGTATAGGCAGGAAAAAGAAAGGCCGTCCAAAGGCATTGTCAATATCGCTGACATACCGCGGGAACAGATAAAACAATGGATAGATGATTTTTGGAAAGACTTGGATGAAGAAAAAAAGGTATGGTTAATGGTTGAAATGAAACGTCGGTTTCCAGAGTTTGTTGAGTGGCTCCAAAAAAATGAAGAGAGTTTGTCGGGACAAAACACCTCTCCTGATACTGTTGCCAAAACAGGATGATTAATTACAAAAAAACGCTGTTTGAGGTTTTTGCAGCATTAGAAAACACCTCACCTCATGCACTTTAAATTGAACAAAAGTGGATTTTCCCCGATTACATATCTATCGTTACTCCTGATCCAAATTTTAATTCCAATCCAAAGTATTCGTTTATTATCTTAACTATTGCAAACATTTAAATTGAGCATGAAAATCAATCAGTCCAATTTACCGGACTCTGATTTTTCCACAAGTGTGTCTTGTTTTCATTGACATACTGGAAACGCTTTTTAAAAAAACAAAAGAAAAACAGCAGCAGCCTCGCGCGCGTGCGCGCGTAATTATATATATAATATTATTATATGCTGTTAGTCTTTACTTTAGTCTAAAGTATGTCACTATAATGGTAGAAACCCCTTTTTCTCCTACAGGTACGATAGTTTTCTTCCAGAGGTACGATAGTTCTCCCCTACAGGTACGATAGTTTTCCCCTACAGGTACGATAGTTTTCCCCTACAGGTACGATAGTTCTCCCCCACAGGTACGATAGTTCTCCCCCACAGGTACGATAGTTCATCAGTTCCAAATTTCACCCTCTTGTTATTATATAAACAGGAGATAATAACATGGGAAATGAGCTAAAACAGGATATAAACTTTCTTGAATACCCATTGTGGTTTCAGAACAGTAAAATGGCTAAATTGCGTGATGAGGGCTATGTCTGGCGGGACAGGAAGGGTTTTACTTTCCGAACCGGCTACAACCCCCCGACCAGAACAGATTATATTTTCTTGTGCTGTCTTTTGCTTAAATGTCAGCAGGTGGACTGGAAAGAAGAAATCGAATTAACGAGGTATGAAGTTTTAGAAACCTGTGGTCTGAATAAAGGAGTTAAAAATTATAACCGCCTGAAAGACAGCTTAAACAGATGGAATATGGTTGGCTTGGAATTCCAGGGTATTTTTTATGACGGGGTTGAGTATCAGATCATGAATTTTGGTATTATAGACGATTGGGATATTGAAAAACATACAAAACGGTTAAGAGTCCGATTTAATCCAAAATGGCTCCTTTGCATCAAGCAGTCGCAGTTTTTCCAGCTCATAAAATTTGAGGACATTAAAAACCTCAATTCCCCTTTGGCTTTGCGGTTGTATGAAATTTTAATCAAGGCTTTCCGCAGCCGCGACACATGGGAAATAGATACGCTGAAACTGGCAGCAAAGATACCGATGGCGCAAAAATATCCTTCTGATATAATACCAAAGATTAAAATTGCTTTAAATAAAATAAGCAAGCATACATCATTAAAAATATCCATGACTGTACGCCGACCTGAAAAAGGCAGGGCAGTTATAATATTTCATAAAGAAAACAAACAGATTAACGCTAAAAATCTCTCTCCGGTTCTAATTCCTGAAGAGCTTATTTCCCTTGTGCCTGAAGAGCAATGTTCGGATAAAGTCAAAAAACTGATTGCATACTGGCTTGACGAAAAAGAAATTGATTACGTTAAACGAAATATTGTCTATACAAATCAGCACTCAAACAAAAAGGATGGTTATTGCGGCTATCTTGCCCGTGCTTTAGAACAGGATTGGGGAGATGCTGTTAAGCATACAAAAAAAACAAAACTGGAAAAGGCAAACAATCAGACCAAGAAACCGGACATGCTCGTCAAGTACAAAAAACAGACACTCCGAATAGACAGTGTGTCCGGCTGTATTTTTATGCCTGATAATACTTGTATGCCGGGAGGTGAAGTAAGGCAAAAACTCAATAATGGCGAAATCGTGCGGATTAATCAGGTAGGGTAGTTTAAATCAACTTTGAAGATATGTACTTTGCAAAAGAACGTATCTGCAAAGTACACGGGCTTGCCAGTAAGGTTTTCATGCACTAAATCTTGACAAAACCAATCTTTCTCCAACTTCTTCTTTAATTTCCTTTTTTACAGCCTTAAGCGAACTGTCATCCAGCGGACAATCTGTTAAAATCACAGAGTGTTTTCCAGGTATCCTGCGAACACAGAAAAACTTACGCCAGGGCAGTTGCTGCCTGAACAAGCAGGATACAAGGTTTCGTGAATGCCGTGAAGCAAATACTTTTACATTAGCGCCATTACGTTCTACTCGAAGTATATAAACCAAAAGAGGCTTTCCTGCTCTGTATTTATCATGTTCTCCAGACACCCATTCAGCCTTAAGCATAAAGCCATCCTGTTGCCCAAAATCAATTTCGACAACCTCGTCATTCTTATCTTTTACAATTCCTTCAACTACAGTGCCGCATTTTGGTTGCCACTCGCTGTATTTTTGAGATGCATCCATATCAAGCACTATACGGGGAAATATCTTTCCACAGTATTTCACGACACCATCAGGAAGATTTAAAAAGCTGAATCTGATTGTAACAACATCATTTTCGACAACGGCAGTATTGAAAAATATAGCCTCTTCTACAGCCATATCAAACGGCACTCGAAATACCCCGGTTACAGTTCTTTCTTCCAGGGACACAATACAGTCGTATGCTCCAAGACAGTCTGATAATGACTGCGTAATTGCTGCTTTTAGAGCTGTTTTTACTGTATTCTCTTGTAATCCGGTTTCTTTGATAAATTGTGTAAACATTCTATTTCTATAATAACAACAACTGAAAATTTCACCCCGTTGCTATTATATAGTTAGATAAACCATCGTTTTCATTCTCTGGCATTTGAATGCTGATGGTGACCGTCCACTTCATAGCCAGAATGATCTGGAACAACGGAGTTTGCAGGATCACCCCTGTAACCGCCCCGATAGCAATTAGCGTGGCAACGGATCGCATTTAGTTTTTTATCCAACCTTCTGGATAATGCGATGCCTGATGTGGTGATTTACTGGTGGATGCCAGGGCAACCGGCGCATGCGGTGTTTGAAGGATTTACAACTATAATACTGACGCTATAACTGCGTCCAGACAAAGACTCAACTAAAAATTAGTTTTCATAATAACGCCTTGATAGAAGCTATTTTATACTCAGGATAAGTAAACTGAAGCAGGCTTCAATTGAGGTTTTTTTATAGTAAGTCCAGGCGTGATGCCGGACGAAAACAACATTAAAACGCATCAGGCGCGATGCCGATGCAAAAAAACAAAGGAGGTCAATCATGGCAAGTTTAAACAGAGTAGAATTAATAGGTTATGTAGGTAAAGATCCCGAGGTGCGTTACACCTCAAGTCAAAAAGCAGTTGTAAACTTTAGCGTTGCAACTACGGACAAATGGACCACAGATGGTGAGAAAAAATCTCACACAGAGTGGCACAATATTGAGGCCTGGGACAAGCTTGCAGAAATTTGCGGAAAACTCCTCTGCAAGGGAAGCCAAGTTTACATCGAAGGAAGTATCTATATTCAAACTTGGGAAGACCAACAAGGCAATAAACGATACACACCAAAAGTTCGTGCCCGAAGCATGCAAATACTGGGCAACGGCGCTTCATCAGAAAACAAATCTCAATCGGAACAAGTTCCGAAGAATAATCCAGATGGTGAAATAAACGATGACATGCCATTCTAACTGACCAAAAACATTGTTCAGGCAAAAAGCACAATTTAAGCATTTATATGCTTTTCATAAATTGTGCTTTTTTTATGCCGCAATCAAACCCCAGTCTGTGGGGTGGATTAAATACACCCGCAGACAGGGTAAGAGGACTCTCCCTGGGTGTATTATCTTAATATTCAGGAGGATCCAACATGGTTAAATTACTGAAGTTTATAGACAACGAATGGAGAGTCGTTGATTATGGCGTGAAATCCAAAATCAATATTTACACAGCCCTTGGTTACGTTGTTCAAATATTATAGCCAATAAATAAAATATACAAAAAGCCTTAAAGGAAAAGACCTTTAAAGGAGTGAATCATGGCAAAACAAGACTATATGCAAATAACAGAGCGGCGTGGTTACCCCTGGCCTGCATCCGGCTTAACAGGAGTTGAAATGGCAGCCCTGGCTGATTGGAGAGAAAAAACAGGAATACCGATTTCTGAATTGTTACGACAATCAGTTGAGGCAATAGGGGGAATGATTGCCCGCCAACCTGCAAATAAGGAGCAATAAAATGTATGTAATTATAGAGTTTGATCCGGATAAAAAGACTGCCCGGCTGGTTAGCAAGGATATTTTTTCAGCAAGGGTTTTTGATGATTATGACAAGGCTTACGAATATGTGTGTGATAACATAGAGTTGCCATACAAAATTGTGAGTCTCGGAACAGACTGTTAAATAAAAATAAATGATAAAAAACCCATCGTAGAGGGGACATGGTTATATCCCCTCGATGGGGTAAAACTGCGTCCTCTCTTTTATTCTGGAGGACACATAATGACCCAGATAAAATTCAAGTTCTCATTAAGGCATGATCCAATATACGTATATCGGATTAATCTTGTGAGAGAAAAGCAAATTGGCTATGGCGGTCAAACCAGTAATTCTAAAAGTGCCGCAGAAATAGCAAGAAAAACAATAGTTGAAATTGGTCAGAGTGATCGAGAAAATCTCATTATGATTGCTCTTAATACAAAAAACGAAATTAATGGAATAAATATTATATCGCAAGGCGGCTTAAACTCTGCGCCAGTCTATCCGCGAGAAGTTTTTAAACCTGCGATTTTAATGAACGCTGCGGGTGTCGTTATCAGTCATAATCATCCCAGCGGAGATATTAACCCTTCGCGTGAGGATAAAGCTATTACTAAAATATTGGTTAAAGGCGGTGATCTGTTGGGCATAATAGTTCATGATCACATTATTGTTAATATAGACAATGAACGTTATTTTTCGTTTCGCGACAATCAATTAATGTAAAATTATAGCATATAAAACAATACACAAAAAAAGGAAGTATAGGCCAAAATTGGTCTGCTTCCTTTTTTTTGTGCATAAAAAATGAGGAGACTAATCATGCAAACCAACGAACTAAAGAAAAAATATGACGAATATCTGCAAACCCTTATAGAAGAAATTAAGAGCGAAAAATCAAGCGAAACGCTTCTTGGCTACCTTGATTTTTGTTCCAGATTTTACAGGTATTCTTTTTATAACAAAATCCTGATCTGGATACACATGCCGGATGCAACGAGGGTTGCTGGATTTCATTCATGGAAAAAACTTGGTCGGTCGGTTAAAAAGGGCGAAAAGGGAATTCCCATTTTTGCTCCAATAAGAGTTAAGAAAAAACTCGAACCGGTAGACAATAAAGGAATCACAGAAGAAGATGAGAACGCATATCAAGAACAAGACAAGTTGTTTTTCAAGGTTGTGTATGTTTGGGATGTTTCTCAAACCGAAGGCGAGCCGCTTCCCGAAGCGCCTGATATTATGGGTGTGAGCGGTTCGGCAGAAGACGTATTTCCTCTGATTGAAAAACATATATTATCAGAAGGAATAAGCCTGGAATATGCAAATGACCTTGGAAATGCATACGGAGTGTCTAAGGGCGGGAAAATAGTAATTTTATCCTCGCTCACAGATACACAAAAATTTTATGTTCTCACACATGAGCTCGCTCATGAATATCTGCATAAGAATATAGAACGTAAAGAGTATTCAAGAAAGCTAAAGGAGACTGAGGCTGAAGCGACAGCATATATTGTGTGTCGCCACCTTGGATTAAAACCGAAGTCCTCTACTTATCTGGCTACATATCAAACCGAGGATGTAGATATCCAGGGTTCCTTTGGCCGGATAACCAGCACTGCTTCAAGAATACTGCGTGGCATTGAGAACGCGGCAGACGTGAGAAAAGCAGCATAAAAGAGACTAAAATATAACGCAAGGCAAAGAAGAATAACGAAAAGGTCCTTTTTTCTTTAAGAAAGGAGAAGAAATGTGGAATACACCGACAGAAAACGATCTGAGTAAAATTCCGGGTTTATATAAAACAGAGAGCGTTTCCTTGAAAAATAAGCTGATATACCTGCACTTTTTTATTGGAAATTGCGACTGGTATATTGCCGAATACGACAAGGAGCAGGATCTATTTTGGGGTTTTACAATCTTGAATGGAGATTATGATTGTGCTGAATGGGGTTACATCTCGTTTGATGAAATGAAGCAGATTAAAATTAATCCGTTTGGTCTTGAGATTGATTGCGAACGAGGAAACGGATGGGAACCCAGGAAAGCTTGTGAGATAGAAAATATCAAAAAAGCACAAAGATGGTAAGAAAGGAAAAGTAACAATGCAAAACACGCGAAATAATATTAAATTTATAAGAGATTTTGCACCCGGATATATCGGAGGCAAAGAAATCGTAAAAAAGGCAACAGATAATGAAATTAGGTATCTGATCGGGCTAAACAATCAAATTGCTGAACTCGATGGCACGTTGCTGGATTTACGAAAACAAGAGAAAAATATAATTGACTGTATTAAGAAAAGAATCTGTTTAAATAAGCATATAAGACAGAGAAGCAGCAAACCGCTTTGTTCTTCTTGAACTGAAGCAACAATAACAGCAAGTTTCACCATAAAGAGCGCTCTATAATAGAGCGCTCTTACCCTTCCTCTCCTTTAGGGCTTTAATCTTTTAAAACCTCAAGGGAGGGGAAGGGTAATTCCTTCCTGCGAAATCAACCTACACACAGGAGGCACAAAAAAAATGGTGAAACTGCTGAAATTCTTAAACGGTAAATGGCAGGTCGTAGATTATGGCGTACCCGAAAAAGTCGATGTTTATATCGCTATGGGCTATGTCGTAATGTATTGAAAGACTGCCACAAAATATCAAAAGGGCGGCGGACCTGATCTGAATCAGGATTCCACCGCCTTTTTTTTGTTTTTGAACACGGATTTCACCTCATCGCTATTATATAAACAGAAACTTAATCTTTTCAGAAAGGAATAGAAATGAACAACATCTTTATCAGCACTACAGAGACCCTTCAGGGTTACTCAATAGAATCCTATCTCGGCCCCATTGTAATTTCCAGCGTTGGGGCAGGAAATATCATCAAGGATTGGCTTGCCGGGTTTACCGACTTTTTTGGCGGCAAATCAAAGGCTTATCAAACAACTTTTGATGAGCTGATATCAAAAGGCCTGACACAAATGACTCAACAGGCACAGCAACACGGAGCAAATACTATTGTGAGCCTAAGGATAATAACAACAAACGTATCAAAAGGGAAATCCCTGTTGGCTGTTATATTATATGGCACTGCGGTAATCGTTAAAAAAGATTAGAGGCAACCATGTTAAAACGAAATATTCTTACAATATTGCTTGTAACCGGAATATGTTTGTCAGCGATAACAGGGTTGCAGGATATTACTCAAAACTCTGCGTGCGGAACGCAATCATGCAAAATTGTGCATCTGTCTTCTTTTGGCAGCGTGATCGGCATACCACTGGCCTTGTGGGGAATGCTCGGAATGATCATTGCCATAATCTTTCACACATACGGAAAGACTCAATTGTTAAGGTACAGCCTATCTGCAATGCTTGGTTGTGAGATTTATTTCACTTTCATTCAAATATATTTTATTCAGGCCATTTGTTTTTCATGCTTGGCATTTTTTGTGCTTTTATGCTTGTGCGCGGTTTTAACCCTAAACAAGCCCTTGAATTTCAAGATATTCACGACCGTATCTCTATCGTTTTTATCCCTTCATTTCTTTTTTTTCTTCCCCAATATTGAACCAAGAGCCGAACTCATTCAACCCTCACCAAACAACAGGGTTGAAATATTCAGTTCTGTGTCGTGTCTGCATTGCGAAGAAGCCATTGCTCAGTTGAAGGATATTTGTTCACTTTCTAATGCCGATCTGGTTATCAGGCCGGTACCGCTATCGAACAAAGATTATCAGCCGATATTAAGCTATATCTGCAACCATTTCTTTAAAACAAATACAGAAGTGGCGAAAAAGTTTGCCGAAAAGGTAATATGGAAGAACCTCCAGGACTTGAGGAAATTTGAGAACACTGAAAATACAGAGCTGCCACTGATTGTTGTTAATAGTCCATATAATGGCAGGAAAATTCTGAGAGGCTGGAATGAATGGTCCAAGCAAACAGTGCATCATCTGCTTTTGGCTGATACCAGTACAGCAGGTATTGATTTTACAGGCAATCCAACAGGCGCAATATGCACGCCACAAACATGTGGGCAATGAAAAAAATATCAATCATTTTTATTGCAATATCAATTCTTGTTTCTTCTGCTTCGGCAATGGCGGGCATACTGGAATGTTCTTCTTCAACGATGTGTCAGATCTCAATATTCCAGAGCAGCCTGCCGAATACATATCACAAATACAGCATTGAGATAATTCCTCCGGTTGATGGAAGCGGAAATCCAATTCCGATTCCTGCCGGTAACGAAGTTGAGTTCCAATATGAAGGTGTATCTGTAATTGTTACCTGTAACGATACGTGGCAGAGATTATCACTAAATGCTCCTAATGATGAAATACAGAATCAGATAAAATGCACTGTCGGCAGCTCCCGGACTCAGGTTGATGTCTATTTAAAAGTGCACGATCAGGATACATATATAAATACTTATCTTTTCCCTCCGTCTATCACGTATTCTGAACTGAATAACGCAGATGAAGCCTCCCCTGTCTGTACTCAAGACAACACTCTTGCAGCATCCGCTGCGTGCAAGTGGCAAAAACAAAATGCCAACAACAACGTGCTGACTGAGCAGGGAATACCGCTCAATGCCTGGGTTGTGTATGCCGGAACAGCAGTTGACGGACTGAGCATGGGTTATTCTGTGGAAAGCGGCAATGCAAATTCATATCAAACATCAGACTATGTATGCGTAGTAGATACAAACAGCAACGGAAACCTTGAACCCGGAGAAATAGGAAGATGTGTCGAGATAGATGAAACTCAGTTCTGTCCTGTTGATGGCGTAGAATGTATTGCTACATATAGTGATGTAATATGTCCTCTCGGCAGCGCACTGAATGTTGATACAGATAAGTGTGAATCTGTTCCGGATATATTTTGCGCATTCGGCTATACATATAATTCTGATGTTGATGCATGTGTCAGGAATGTAACCTGTTCTGACGGAGGAGGGCTTAATCCTAATTCCGATTTGTGCGAGATTGTTGTTGCAAGCGATTTATGCCCTGCGGGATATGCCTATGACGGTAATCTTGATGCCTGCACCAAAGCGGTTGTGTGCATGGAGGGGGGCGTTTATAATTCTATCAGCGATAAATGCGAAATCGCCTATACACCGACCTGCCCGAGCGGATATACATATAATTCTTCAAGAGACAAGTGCGAGGCTAATCCCCTATGCCCAAGCGAGACCAGCTACAATACGACTTATAATGTTTGCTTGAAAGCGGTAAGCTCAACTACCTGCCCAAGTGGATATATATACAATTCGTCCAGGGAACGATGCGAGAAAGAGCCTGACTGTCCGGTCAACAGCGCCTATAGTGCTTCTACAGACCGTTGTGAAAGCATATTAAACTGGACTTGCCCGGAAAACGATAACACATACACAAGCCAGTCAATTTGCGATTCCAGTTGTGCGCAGGTAGGAATATGTAGTCAGGCTTCAGCTTCCGTTACTGTTAGCGGCACAAGTGGGGGCGGTGTGCGGATTAGTAAGCTTAAAGGCTCTGGCAACAAAATAACGGGTTACAAGTACCCAAACAGTTCTACAGGATCTTTAACGCTTCAGGGAGTGACTGTTAGTGGCAGCAGCAACAGTGGGGATAATGCACGACTTACTCAGCTTGTGGGCCATGGCAACAAAATAGACATTTACAGGCGTTACTATACTTCAAGCATACTATCAGGATCTTTAACGCTTCAGGGAGCTACTGTCAGTGGCAGTGCCAGTGGGGATATTCTTGTTAAGCTTGTGGGCAATGGCAACACAATAAAGGCTTACTTTGCGAACGGTAGTACAGGAACCTTAACGTTCCAGGGAGATACTGCATACCTCTGTTCTCTCACTAATATATCTTCCCCCACTCTTGCAGACTGCCAGGCCAACTGCGCACAAAACATATCATGCTCAAGCACCTGCCCTTCCGGTTACACTAATACCGGCGGGTTGTGTGTCATCAACGCCAATTGTCCTTCTGGAGGCACTCTCAATGCCGAGATTGATAAATGTCAATATGCGCCGACCTATAACTGTGATTCAGGCTATACATACGATTCGGCAATAGGATATTGCAAAATAAATGCAACGTGCCCCGATTCAGGCACTTTGGACACATCTGTTGATAAATGCCGGTTGACTTTTACTTATTCCTGTCCTGCGGATTGTAATTATGACAGTTCCACAGATAAATGCGAAAGTGATCCTGTTTGCGATTACGGCTATTTTGATGGTTCAATAGACCTGTGCAGACTCTCTGCTTCGGGAATATGCCCCGGTGCATATACCTACAACAGCGATCAAAACAAATGTCTTGCTGACCCCCAGTGCCTGTCGGGAGCTTTGTACTCGACCACTCTGAATCAATGCTCAATCGACGCTATCCATAGCTGCCCGACAAATACGGCATATTCTTCTCTATCGCGTTTGTGTGAAGCGTATCCCATGTGTGAAACCGGAGCTTATGACCCCAGTGCAAACAGTTGCTATGAGGGCGACAATACCTGCCCTTATGGGGCGCAGTATCCCTGTCTAAAATATCAAGGCAAAAATCAGTGTACCGCTCAAGAATGTGTGCAGTATGGCGGCGCCACAGAAACAGGGGGTGATCCAACAGGCGCAAATGACAAGCAGAATGATGGCCAGTACAGTAAAGACGGTGCCTGCCTTGGGCAAATCTATGTCTTTAACGGGAATGACAGGCGGTGCAGATCAGGCGGTCTATCCATCGGTTTTGAAAACTGCTGCCAGGACGAAGATTATCTGTTTGGTCTTGGTCAGTGCAAGCAAGAGGAAATACAGCTTGCAAAACTCAAGGGCAGAGGTTTGTGCCATGAAATAGGCGAGTATTGCTCCCAAACTTTAGAACTCCTTTTTACGGAAATTTGTATAGAACATTCAAAATCATATTGCTGCTTTAATTCAAAGCTCTCACGAATTACCCACGAGCAGGGAAGGCCGCAGATGAGTACTGATATTAATAATTGGGGCTCGCCTGAAGGCCCGTTTTGCCGTGGTTTTATTCCCGAAGAATTTCAGATGCTCGACTTTTCAAGGATAGACCTGTCTGAATGGTATGGCGATATTGTTCCCACAGCGCAGGGGCAGGTTGAAAACAAAATGCAGCAATCAGTTCAGAGATTCTATGACAAGGTTAATTAATAACAAAATGAGATTAAAAAATATTCTGATAATAGCTTTGTGTATTTTTCTGTATCCCTGTCATGCAATTGCCTCAACGCATGTGCTTGGCACTTTCGGCAGAACCTATTCTATTATTGAAAGAGATGCCCTGGAAGAAATCAAAGAGCATGCAAGTAAAATAGACTGGCATAAACATTTCAACAAGGAAAAGGCGGAAAGTGCTGTCAAGAATTATCAACCTGAAAATATGACAGCGTTGCCAAGGGCTACAGAGGATAGAACATTCAGCGTGGATATGACCTATACGCTTGACTTTGACATACCGGACGGAAAAGGCGGTATCCTCTACCCTAAAGGCTATACTTTCAACCCGCTGGATTATGTGCAGTTGCCTAACATCCTCGTGGTAATAAATGCATCGGACAGCAAACAGGTCGAATGGTTTGAAGCATCACAGTATGTAAACGACTACAAAACCATGTGTCTTATCACAGGAGGCAAATTCTGGACTCTGTCACAAAAACTGCAAAAGCCGGTATATTATGCTGACAAACAGATCATACAGCGATTTAAACTAAAAGCCGTGCCCTCGGTAGTTCAGCAGAAAGGGCAATATATGGAG
>Ga0307379_10005680_pt1 | contig 17324 bp, 15 predicted proteins | sample UN2MG_FD_202237 | JGI IMG/M metagenome (GOLD analysis project Ga0307379, IMG submission 202237) | Soil microbial communities from Risofladan, Vaasa, Finland - UN-2 | ecosystem: Environmental > Terrestrial > Soil > Coastal area > Acid sulfate soil | place: Finland: Risofladan, Vaasa | collected... | reverse complement strand
TCGATCCTGCAACAGGATTTCTGGTGCGGCCTCGCCTTCACTGTGATCAAGTTCCGAGGTGTAGACGGCAATGGCGTCTTCCACCTTCTTGAACAGATCCTTGTAGTCGACGATGTAGCCAAACTCCTTGTCCTCGCCATCCAGACGATTGACACGGCAGATGGCCTGGAACAACCCATGATCCTGCATTGACTTGTCGATGTAGAGATACGTACACGGCGGCGCATCGAAGCCGGTGAGCAACTTGTCCACCACGATGAGCAGCTTCATGTTGGCGGCCTCGGTCGTGAAAAGCTTCTTAGCCCACTCCTCATAGGTCTCCGTCTTGGACATGCCCGGCTTGGCATCTACTTTCTCCAGCAGCTCGGTATACGTGCTGTAGATAAACTGCTTGTCGGTCTCGGTATGGGCGCCCGTTTCTTCCAACGTGATGTCCTTGGCCTGCGGGTTGTACGACGTCACCACCGCGCACCGGCCCTTGAACGGCGTCTTCTGGAACAGCGCGAAGTACTTGCTCGCTTCGTAGATGCTTGACGCCACCAGAATGGCGTTGCCGCGTTCGCTGGACAGCCGGGGCTTGACACTGAAGTCAAAGACAATATCGCTTACGATGCGGTCCATGCGCGATTTGGAGCTGAGCACGTGTTGCATCGTGCCCCACTTGCTCTTCAGCTCGTCCTTCTGCCAGTCGTTCAGTCCCTTCGTCTTCGCCTCGAACCAGGCATCGATCTTCTCCTCGGAACCCAGGTGCTGGTCAATGTCCCGCGCCTCATACACAAGATCCAGCACAACCCCGTCCTCGACGCCCTCGCTGAATTTGTAGGTATGGATGTACCCGCCGAAGACCTCCATGCTGGTCGCCTTGTCCTTGGCAAGAAGCGGCGTCCCCGTGAAGCCGATGAAGATCGCGTTGGGCATCAGCGCCTTCATCACCCGATGCAGACGGCCACTCTGCGTGCGGTGGCACTCATCTACGAAGACGAACACCTCACCCACCGTCGGGCTGGGACTCGACTCCAGCTCCTGAATGAACTGGCTGAACTCCTCGTCGGTCTTCTTGGGCCCCTGAGGGCCGAACTTGTGAACCAACGAGCAGAGCAGGCGCGGCTTCGCTTGGCCAAGCTGGCTCATCAGGTTACGTCCACTGCTGGTTCGATAGATGGCCTCTCCGACGCCCTCGAATACCCCTTTGATCTGCTTATCCAATTCGTCGCGATCGGTAACAACGGCCACACGCGCGCGTGGGTTGTTCTCCAAGATCCATTTGGCCAGCAGCACCATCACAATGCTCTTGCCGCTTCCCTGCGTGTGCCAGATGATGCCGCCCTTCTTTTCACGGGCGTGCGCTTGCGCGGCCTTGACACCGAAGTACTGGTGCGCGCGTGGCAGCTTCTTGATGCCGCCGTCGAACAGCACGAAGTCGTGCATCAGCTCGATCAGTCGATCCTTGTTGCACATCTTGAGCAAGTACTTGTCGAGCTTCAGGTGGCTATCGTCGGCCTCGTCTTCCTTCCACTTCAGGTAGTACTTCTCTTCCGTCTTGATCGTCCCGTACTTCAACCCCTCCGAATCATTGCCCGCGAACAAGAACTGCACGGTGCTGAAGAACCATTCGTTGAATTCCGGTTGCTGATTGGAAAGGTTCTGGCGGATCCCGTCACCAATACTCACCCGGCTGTTCTTGAGTTCGATCACACCGATAGCGATGCCATTCACGTACAGCACCAAGTCGGGCCGTCGGTCGTGGCCGCCCTTGAGCGTCACTTCCTCCGCGATGGCAAAATCGTTGGCTTCCGGGTGCTGCCAGTCGATGAGATGGATGGTTTCCGTTTCGGCACCCGCTTCGACCTTCACCTGAACGCCGTAGCGCAGGAGGCTGTAGACGGCTTGGTTGTTGCCATACAGCCCACGCCCGTGATTGTCCGCCTCGGTGTGGAAAGCATAGAGGGCTCGACTGATCTGCGGCCCGTCAACGCCTCGTTTCGTCAGCCAGTCCGTGAGGAGGCCTTCCTCGATGTTGCTGTTGCCGAAGCGATCGGTCCAATCGCCGAGATACCGGTAGCCCAGTTCATCCCGGAACAGCCTAATGACACGGTTCTGAGTGGCGCGCTCGGGTTGGCCGATGAAGGTCATGAGTCGTTTCTCCCTTTACGTAGCAGGTTCAGTCGGGCCGCGCCTGCAGCGGTGAGCTGGTATTGTTGTAGTCGGCTATTGGGTTTGTCGGGGATGGTCATCTCGACATTCCGTTCCGCCAACAGCAGCCGGACGATCTTGTTGAGCTGACCTGAAATCTCTTTGTGCCCCAGTCGATTGGAGAGCTCGGACTTCGAAAGGGGGCCGTCCACCAAAAGAGACAGGACCCGCGCTTCAAGTGACTGTGGCTGCAACTCTGGCCATGACTCTGGCTGGCCAGCCAGAGTCTGTCCATTCTTCCGCTGGATAGTGATTACAAACCCGTCGGCTATGGCAAAGGTTGGCTCCGGCAGCCCCGCCTCGCGGCACCGGCGGATCATGTCACCGATCCCGGTCCCCATGCGTTCAATGTACTTGACCAGGTACATCGGTTCGGCCAGCAACGGATTGGCCGGCACCGAGCCGTGAGGCAGACGCAGCTTGGCTAACGTGAGCGACGGCGGCAGCGCACCCGGATTCCACACTTCCAGCCGGTCGACGAACAGCATGACTTGCACGCTGCCGTTGCTTGTGTAATCACGATGCGCGACGGCATTGACGATCGCCTCGCGCACGACTTCCGGGGGAATTTCGTACGTCACCGGCGCTTGCGTGCTGGTGGCACGCGTCCCCACAGACAGATTGATTTTGGAGAGAACGAAGTCGACGGCTTGATCCACCACATCGAAGGAGGTTCCCTTGTACACCTGATACGAGGGAATCGGCTTGGCCGGTTCCACGCCATGGTAATGGGCACACTTTACCTCCGACGAGATCAGAAACCGTTGCGGCATTCGTCCGAACAACAGCACGGCCGCGTTCACTGGCCTGCCGTCATCGAGCAGGTTCAGATGCGTCAACAGATCCTCGGCCGTGCCGTCCTCCCGGAGGGGGAAGCCCCGCGCACGGCGTGCCTCCCGAATGAAGCGCCGCATCTTCTCGTCGTCGAGATCCGCCATCGTGGCATTCGGGCACGCTGCCGCATCGAATGGACCGATGCGAATCAGCTCGCGGTCTTCCAACACCTGTACGAGCGCGGCATAAACAGCGGCAACCAACTCGGCGCTGGAAGCGAATCGCCGACGGATTAGCTCGCCCCCCGCGCGGCGGATGAGTGCCTGCATCTTGGGGTGCTTGGTGTTGTCCTTCTCGCCCTTTACGAAGATCAACCGATGCTTGGAGAAATCGGTCGCCCGGTTGAACTCCCGCTCTGTGGGGGAGAGACCGTCTGCGTCCTCAAAGCCGTAGTCATCGCCGAACAGCCCCAGATAGAGGCCGCACGCCTCGACTTCTTTCAAGTACACCTCGTCCGCCCGGCGATCGGCGGCTGGGACGTCCTCAAACAGGAACGGCTCGAAGAACCGCCGCATCAACGCGTCGCCACACAAGTAGTCGCGCAACGCCGCCCGTTCCGCAGCAAACTCCTTCTGCACGCTGCTGATGAAGACGCGGATTGGAGTCATACGAGACGAATCCTCCTTGGGAATGGAAAGCTGAAAGGAGAGAGTGGAGAGTTACTGGGCATGGATCGCCGCCTTGGTTGTCTTGACGATGGAGACAAGTAGCTTGACAAGTTCCTCGCTGTCCTCACGGATGGATTCGAAATCTCGGTCAGCGACGTATCCAGATTGGTGAAGAAGATCTAGCCAATACAGCTTTTCATTCGCCTCTTTCAACGCGATGTTCATCTTGTGAGCGAAATCAGGGTTGCTCTCCGCATGCTCCGCTTCACGAATCAGGGCACCAATCGCCGTCCCGCTACGCAACCCCTGCTTCGAGAGTACGAACTCCCGCTTCTCTTCCTGCAGGAACTTCGCCAACTTCACCACCCGTAATGCAAACGCGAACGCACGTGCGTTCGTGAAAGATTTGTCTCTGACGATGTTGTCCTTCATTCTCCATTCTCCATTTTCAACTCTCCACTTATTAACCGGATTCGTCCGGTTAATAACTCCTGCATCATGCCGCCCTTGATCTGGCGGGCCTTGACGAGTTTGGTTTCCAGTGCGGCAATCTGCGCATCCATGTCCGAGAGGATCTGCGTGATGGCGGCTTGCTCCTTCCTGTCAGGTATAGGAAGAACGAGATCCCGCAGTGCGGCTTTTGATACACCGAAGACCTTCATCCCAGTGGCAACACGAAGGAATTGCTCGTGCAGCGATTCTAGATTCGCAAGGTGCCCTTTGAATCCGGGAACGAAGGTATCAGACTTCTCTCGGAGCAAGAATGTGTGGAGCCCAGATACTGCATCGACCCCATTCACGAGTCCTTGAATCTCTATGGACTTTCCGACACCGTCATAGTCTTCAGACGCGTCAGCCATCACCAAATCTCCGTTCCGAAGAAGTGCAGCATTACGGCAACGAGAGCGGAGAATCCGGGGCGGCTGCTCCACACTAAAATCAAGATGGTTGTGAAACCTCATGTGGATATCGCCGTAGTGGATGTAGTAGGTATCGCCTGCAGGATCAAGATCGCTACGGGAGTTCGTCGCAGTCGGGTAGTAGTCAAAGATCTCGCCGAAGGACTTCTCCCCCCACTCCCCGCTGAAGCCGGGGAGGCGGGTCTTGCCGGTGAGGAGTTCCTGCATCGCGCCCTGCTTGATCTGGCGCTTCTTGGCGATCAATCCCTCCAGGGATTCGATCAGGGCATCCGCATCGCTCAACGCCTCCGCAACCGCCTCTTGTTCGGCCTTGGTGGGGGGAATGGGAAACAGGAAATCAATGATGTCATTGACACTCAGATTACCTTGCGCACCACCTTTGGCTTTCCCCATCATGGTAACCTGAAAACTGTTCTCGCTCAGCAGGTGGAATAGAAATTGCGCATCCACGTTGGTCGGCACTAACTTACCTACTCGCTGATTCAAGACGCAATGGGTGGCTGTCACTCGGCAAACACGTCCGACATTCCCCGTCATCGAAATCAGGACATCACCAACTTCCAACCTGTGATGCGGTTGGACATCGTTTGGTAGACTGGCAATCCGGTTGCACTCTAAGATATCCATGTAGCCGTCTTGGACATTCGCGATTGTCACTACCTTGAAGCCACCGAGAGGCGTATATGTGCTGCTCTTGAACGCATAGCCGTTCTTTAGCTGCGCAAGGCCGCCGAGCGTTATCACATCCCAGTCCTCCGGGATCACACCCACCTCGGTCTGCTTATACCCGGGCCGGATGAATGGAGAGTTGTGAATGGAGAGTTGTGAATGAGGGGCAAAGGTGGTTTCGTTGTTCACTTTCCACTCTCCACTTTTCGCTCTCCACTTGGCGAAGACCCCATCTTCTCCATCTGCATATTCACCTTGTCGAGTTCGCTGAACGCTCCGCCATCGCCGCAGCGCTTTTCTTCGAGTTCAGCCTCGATCTCGTAGAAACGGCGTTCGTCAGCATTGTCGATGCTCAGCAGGGCCACGTAGTGCGACCAGCCAAGGGAGAAGTGCTTGATCAATTGATTAGAGATGTCCTCGGGAAGATGCGGCGTTTCGGCTAGGCCGGAGAGCGATTCGTCCGACGCTGTCGGTCGAATCCCAGGTTGGCCTTCAAAGGGAAGCAACATCGCCAATTGGTCCGACACTGTCGGACCAATTCCTCTGTGCTGCTGATAGAAAGCTCGGTACAGCTTCAAGCGAGTCGGTGAACTTCCCCTTATCCCGATTTCTTGCAGGCGCTTAGAAAGGGTGACAAGAAACCGGCGGCCATACTCGGCCCGGTCAGCTCCGTTCTGCTCATACTCAACGATATACCAGCCAAAGAGCCAGTTGCGAACCACCAGAAAGGTATCCACGCTACGGCCAGCCCGGCTCTGCATCTCTTGGTGCGTGCGTTGGCAGAGCTCGATAAGCTGCTGAAACCCGAAGCCACTGTTCATGTCGTGAACCCCATCCTTTCCAGGTGGCATTTCACTTTCTCTTCCAACTCGGTCGCACGCTCGGCCAGCTGAGGTAGCGGCGCGGCATAGCGCTCGGCCAGCTCCTTCACCCGCTTCGTTAGTTGCTGGCTCACACGATCCATCTCGCCATGAATCGCAGCTTCCAGTGCAGCCATCCACTTGTCATTGACCACCAGTGCCTTGATCTCGGTCTCGCTCAGCTTGGGATACTGGGCATAGGCTTGAGCATCGAGTGCTGCCTCTGCCACCTTGAGTCGTTTCTTGAGGTCGGCTTCATCCTTCTTGAGCTTCAGCCAGTCCTCCAACAAGTCTATCTCTTCCGTTCTCAACCATCCATTCTCAATTCTCAATTCTCCCAGCCGCGACGTAACCTCTGCCTTATTGATCTTGTCCATCTCACCGAATGCTCCATCTTCGCCGCCATGCTCTTCTTCCAGTTCGGTCAGCTTGGCAGTGACTGTCTCCAGCTTGGCAGCAAGCTTGTCAATGGACGCTTGCTCTGTGCCGAAATACCGGGCGATGATGAGGGCCTTGGGAATGAGGTCGCAGGTCCAGCCCTTGTCCTTCTCCCTGCCCTTGGTGTCCTTCTCGATCACGCGAGTCGTCTCGGCCTTCCAACCGTCGGCGGCGATGACGTAGGCGTCGTCTTGCATCGTCTCATCCCAGTAGTCCGTCAAGTGCTGGTAGATGTCGTAGGCATCGATCAGCGGCAGCTCTGCATAGTGAGCGAGCAGACCTTCGGCCAGCGTCTTGATCAATGCCTTGGGCTGGAATCCGGGTTGTAGGTTCTTGAGTTCGCCTGCCATCTTCCTACGCCACGCGGCGAAGTGTTCGTTCATGCCGCCGATGAAGCTGGCGAATTCGGGATGCTCGTAGATGGATTCCTTAAGTGGAGAATGAAGAGTGGAGAGTTGAGAGTACCCGGCGCGGCAGGGTGAGAAGAGCGCAGACTTCAAGCTGGGGAATACGGCCCAGTATGGCTCCAAGGCGTCGATATCGCGGTTGGGAATGCCGCCTTGCAGGTGCCCGGCGATGTCTTGCAGATCTTCAGGCACTTGGCTGTCGATGTAGCGCGGCAGGTTGAGGTTGAATTCGTTGCGCTCGATTTCCTCGGTGGGCACCATGCGTGCGTACTTGGTCACATCAAGATGCTTGCCGAACACGTCGACGATCTTGTGGATGTCCTGAGCTCGCAGCCGGTTCTTCGGGCCATCCTTCATGAATCCGTTACTGGCATCGATCATGAAGATGCCCTTGCGCGACTGAGCGCCTTCTTTGTCGATCATCACAATGCAGGCCGGGATACCGGTGCCGTAGAACAGATTGGCAGGCAGGCCGATGATGCCCTTGATGTAGCCCCTGCGCACGAGAGCGCGCCGTATGGCTGCCTCGGCATTGCCGCGAAACAGCACGCCGTGAGGCAGAATACACGCGCCTTTGCCCGTCGACTTGAGCGAACGAACGATGTGCAGCAGATACGCGTAGTCGCCTTGCTTGGCCGGCGGTACACCGAAGGGCTTAAAGCGTTCATGCGGATCGTTCAGCGGATCGAGGCCTGTAGCCCAGCGTTTGTCGGAGAATGGTGGATTGGCAACCACATAGTCGAACGTCTTGAGTACGTCACCATCCTTGAACTTGGGATCGGTCAATGTATTGCCCTGCAGGATCGACGCGGTGGGGTAGTTGTGCAAGATCATGTTCATCCGCGCCAGGCCGCTTGTGGCGGCATCTTTCTCCTGCCCGTAGAGCGTGACCGGCGGCGTGCCTGCTTCATCTCCCACCTTGAGGAGAAGCGAACCCGAGCCGCACGTGGGGTCGTAGACCGTAGTGGCTGCGCTCGTCTTCGCATCATGAATGCCGAGGATCTGCGCCATGATGCGACTGACCTCGGCGGGAGTGTAGAACTGGCCCTTGCTCTTGCCCGACTCCGTGGCGAAATGCCGCATAAGGAACTCGTAGGCATCGCCGAGAATGTCGTCGTTCTCGGCACGATTCTTCGAGAAGTCCAGCGCCGGGTTCTCGAAGATGGCAATCAGATTGGTGAGCCGATCCACCATCTCTTTACCACTGCCGAGCTTGGTCGGTTCGTTGAAGTCGGGGAAATCGGCCTGGGAGAGTTGCTGATTGGCATTGGCCAATGGAGCGATGATCGTCTTGTTGATCTGATCGCCGATATCGGTCTTGCCCTTGAGCGCAACCATGTCCACGAAGCTCGCGCCTGCGGGAATCTTGATCGCCGCATACCGTTGCCCCGCGTACTTGTCGCTGATGTACTTAATGAACAGCAGCACAAGAACGTAGTCCTTGTACTGACTGGCATCCATTCCGCCGCGCAACTCATCGCAGCTCTGCCAAAGCGAGCTATAGAGTTCCGATTTCTTTATCGCCATTCTTCAGCCACTCCTGCCCAGCGCAGAACTGCCGTCTATCACGCTGCCTCTTCCTTGCTCGGTCCCGTTACTGCAGTCTACAGTCACTCGAAACCAATCACACGACGCGTAGTCACTGACCAGATTCTCTCGAAGCGCGAATACATCCGGCAACTTAATCTCCCTCGAAGCTCCCTCCGTATAAACTCACCGTCTCTAAGACTTTACCAGATCTTACGCTTGAGACTGAGGAGTGGCAAGTCTAGCGCAACATCGGCTACTTGAGCGCAGTAATCTTAGCGAACTAGCTCAGCAGGTTTGGCGGCTATCGCGCCTTCGATCGTTCGCATCGGCGGACATTTCAGCGTTCCGCTACCGCTACTTCTGCCATTCCTGCAATGTGCACTCCCTCCCTATTTCGCCTCCTCGCGTTTCAGGTACTCGATGATCGCTTCAACAACGAGGTAGTTGAGAGACCGGTCGTTCTTGTCGGAGAGCTTCATCAACCGCTCCACTGGATGCTGCTCCATCTTCTTCTGCGGGATGTAGATTGACAGCTTGTCAAGTATTTCCTTCTTAGGCATCTATGGTCACCTCCCTTTTTCACCACTCATTGTACCCGCTAAGGCAACCAATGAGAAAAGACTGGTTGATGCGGCGCGGACCCTCATCTTGATTTGGATCGTGTTGCGCAGTCACGTTGACAGCGCTATGATCCCGCTCTCATGAGTGGAGAAATACGGGACAGATCCTGGAGGCGAACAAGCCTCCTTTTCCTTGGGCATTTCATCAACGATGGATACGGCAGCTTCTTCGCTCCACTCCTTCCCTTGCTGATAGACAGGCTCGATCTGTCCCTTGCCATGGCTGGCCTGATGGGAACCACTCGCATTCTGATCAATTCCTTCACGCAGCCGGTATTCGGACATATCGTCGATCGCACTGACCGCCCGCTACTGGTGGCTGTCGGGCCGGTGTTGACCATCTGTGCGATGTCACTAATCGGTATGGTGACGACATCCGCTCAGTTGTTCCTCGTGTTGATCGTTGGTGGGATCGGCACGGCTCTCTTCCATCCAGCCGCCGCTGTCCTCGTAGGGGGGCTTAAGGGCGCGAGAAATAGCGGATCGCTGATGGCCTTTTTCTCCGCGGGTGGAACGATGGGCGCTGCGGCGGCACCTGTCTTGATCATCCCGTTCATCGCCGCGTATGGAAGTGCGCGGACGCCACTCCTCATCATTCCTGGCCTGGCAGTAGTCCTCGTCTTCGTTCTTCTCCTGCGAGTCAATCTTCCGCTCAGAGAAGAGAAATCACGGGAGAAAATGCGGATCAAGAACATCCCCCGTCCACTTGCCGTGCTGTGGGGAATCATCGTCTTGCGAGGAATGGCTGGTGTTGCCTTCTCCGACTTCCTCGCTGTTCTCGTGACCGAGAAGGGAGGATCTCATCTCGTCGGTGGGGCAGCGATCTCCACCTTTCTCATCACCGGGGCGCTCGGAGGCCTACTAGCGGGCAGGCTCTCCGATCGGTTCGGGCGCAAGGTGGTGATATTCACTACCATCCTCCTCGCTTCCCCGTTCCTGCTCCTCTTCCTCCGCGGCCCAACTTGGTCCATGCTCCCATCACTTGCCTTGGCCGGCCTGTTCCTCTTCTCCTCAACGCCTGTGGGGATCGTGGCGGCTCAAGAGATCCTCCCCGGAAAGTCTGGCCTCGTCTCTGGCCTGGTAATGGGAATGGCGTGGGGAGTCGCAGGACTCACACTGATGCCCGTGGGTTTCCTCGCGGATCGCTACGGGCTGGTTAGCGTAATGACATGGATAGCTCTCATCCCCCTAGCCGCCGCGATCCTCGCTCTGTTCTATCACGACCCTAAGAGGGAAGACGTCTGAACAGAGCTCGCTCGTTCTTGCTCTTTGCTCAACGTCCTCCACATCTCTGCCAGAAGACGAGACTCTTTTCTCGCCCGCTCGCTATCGCTCACTCAAGCAGCGATCTCAGCTCTCAGCAATCAGCCTTCAGCAGTCAGCTAAATGCACAAGATTCACTCGCTCCGTCTCTTCACTCATTACCTATCACTGTGTTTCTGCTGTTCTTTGCGTGAGAGTGATTTTCTGGCTTCCGCATCACTCATCACTCATTACACATTACTGTTTCAAGCCGCTAGAGGAACCTGAGTGCCTCACGTGCCACGTGAACGCGGCGCTCATCTTCCAGCCAACGAGCGAGTTCGGGACGGACTACCTCCGGCTTCTTTCGCCCCAGTTTCCACATCGCGGCGGCAACAGCTCGCCACACGTATCGCCGCTCATCGAGGGAGAGCTTGCGCAGTACAATCAGCGCTCGCTTTACAAGCGGGGGCGCAGCCGAGGCTGAAAAGGCCATCGCCACGTTCCACAGCGTCTGCTCGTCGGTATTCGTCGACCAGTTCACCAGGTACTCAAAGGTGATGCTCGGATAGTGGCTGAGCATGGCGCTTCCCAGGGCAAACGGACCCAGGTTCCTCCTCACTACCACGGCTCTGTCAACAAGGAGCGGCTCGATGAGTTTCAGGAGCGGTTCTCCCCACCCCGGAGTGCGCGACTGCGACGCCTTGATCACGGCGATGAGGATCGCTCTGCGCACGCTGTCTGATTGATCAGTGCGCCATTCGCGCAACACCTCACTCATTCCATCAAAGTCATTCCGCAACGCCCTTCCGCACGCATCCCCCGCCGACTCACGCACGGTCCAATCGGGATCGTCGACAAGCCTGTAGAGGAGCGCAACCGACTTCTCCGGATCCTGCAGGTAGGCTTCGGCGATCAGCCCACAGGCAACGTGGCGCGGTTCCGCCTCTTCGCAAGAAGCGAAGCGCTCCGCAACATGCAACAACGGTTCATCGTGATCGCTCATCCGCACAATCCGCTTCACCGCGTAGTAAACGTCCGGCATCCCCGCTCCCTGGAGCACAGAGGGCAGCTTCTCTAGCTCGCCTGTTTCGATCACTCGGTCTATCGCCTCGCGCATTCCTCTCCTCCCAGAACTAGACTTGCAGCTTCATTTAACCTCCAATCGACTCGCTCGTCAAATTTCTCGGCTCTTTGTTATTTCAAGTGGGTAGCCAAAAAGGAAGGTTCAAGAGACAAGACTGTCTCAAGAGACAAGGAACTTTCTCACCACGAAGGGCACGAAGACCATTTGGGGGTGTAGTAGCCGGTGCTGTTTGCTGCACCACCTCGAGGAGTCAGAAGATGAAGCGCTTGATCCTGCTGCTAAAGTTGGCGACATCGCACGGTAACTCACCGCACTCTGACGGTTCACCCCGTTACATTCTTCGTGTCCTTCTTCTCTTCGTGGTGAATCCTTCTCTGACCTCCGGTCTTGCTTCGCAACCGGCATCAGTCTTGTGCCGAACCGCAATTACCGGGACCTATCGGCTCGAAACACCGAGGGACCGATTTCCCTCGGTTGTCGAGGTTCCATCTTTCCACTAACATCAACATTAGTAGGAGGAGGGACATATGCGTAGATCAGTCGTCGTATTCACACTCGTGCTTGTTCTCTTTTCGCTTTCGGTTGCTCCCCTAGCGCAGGATACTGATGAGAACCTCTCTGACGGTCGCGGCTTCGGGGTCGGGATGCAGGTCGGGCTTCCGGTGGGAGGCCTGGTGAGCGCACGCTACTGGTTCAATCCTAGCGTTGCCGTGGAGGGGATCATCTTCGCCTGGGGAGAGGCTAACGACTACTTCGGGGTCTTCTCCGGGCGTGTCCTGTACAAGCTGAGCGACACACCGACCGTTGATTTCTACATCGCTTCAGGTGCCACGTTCCCGTTTTCCGCATACGGGCATGATCCTGTGCTCTTCTCCGCAGCGGGGGGGATCGAGTTTAACTTCGCGTTTGGTAAGAATCTGGCGTGGAACGTGGAGTTCGGGGGTACGATATCGAGCACGGGAAATCTTATGATGGCACTTGGAACGGGGATTCACTTTTATTTCTAGTAAGGAGGTACCGGGTGGAGCAATGGGAAATCTATAAACCGTATCGCATCAAGATGGTCGAGCCAATTACCGTTCCTAAGCTTTCCCAGCGCGTGGAACGAATCCGCGCCGCCGGATACAACGTGTTCAACCTGAACGCTGATGATATCTATGTTGACCTACTGACCGACTCTGGTACTGGCGCGATGAGCCAGGCACAGTGGGCAGCGATGTTCCTCGGGGATGAATCCTACGCCGGAAGCCGTAGCTACGCTCGCTTCCAAGAGACAACGCACGACATCTTCGGCTTCTCGCACATCCTCCCCACGCATCAGGGGCGTGCCGCGGAGAATGTCCTCTTTTCAGCGCTAGTCAAACCCGGGGACATCATCCCCAACAACATGCACTTCGACACCACGCGCGCGAACATCATCGCCAACGGCGGCGAGCCGGTCGATCTCGTGATCGATGAGGCGTACGATCCCCAAGCCGATCTCCCGTTCAAGGGGAACATGGACACGGATAAGCTCACCGCACTGATCCATGAGGTAGGCGGTGACCGTATCCCGCTCATCATGATCACGATCACCAACAACAGCGGTGGCGGAGAGCCAGTCTCCGTAGCGAACATCCGCGCGGTGAGCGAGATCGCCCACGAACACGGCATCCCGTTCTTCATCGACGCTTGCCGCCACGCGGAGAACGCATTCTTCATCCGTGAGCGCGAGGACGGATACGCACAGAAGGAGCCGATCGAGATCGCACGCGAGATATTCTCTCTGGCGGATGGGATGACGATGAGCGCAAAGAAGGACGGCCTGGCAAACATCGGTGGAATCCTGGCGATGAACGACGAGGAGATCTTCGCCGCCGCGCGTGAACGGCTGATCCTGATGGAGGGGTTCACTACCTATGGTGGCCTGGCAGGCCGTGACCTCGACGCCATCGCGGTCGGTCTGCGCGAGGCGCTCGATCTCGACTATCTGCGCGATCGCATCGGGCAGGTGCGTTACCTGGGAGAGTCCTTGGTAGAACAAGGGATCCCAATCATCGAACCGATAGGCGGACACGCCGTCTACGTCGACGCTCTCGCCCTGTTGCCCGGCTTTCCCCAGTCGCAGTTTCCAGCGCTCTCCATTGTCGTTGCCCTCTATGAACAGGCAGGGGTACGCGCCGTGGAGATAGGAAGCGTGATGTTCGCTCATCCGGACGACGAGGGGCATGTAGCATATCCCAAGCTGGAACTCGTGCGCCTGGCGATCCCGCGCCGCGTGTACACCCGCGATCACCTCGACGCCGTAGTCGATGGCATGACGCGGATTGGTTTCATGAAGGAGAATTTGCCAGGATATCGAATCACTGAGGGCTCCGGCCCGTTGCGGCATTTCATCGCTCGCTTCGAGCAGGTTGCCCGCACGCAGAGGTAAATCGTCTTTTTTAGAACACTTTGTTTCAAAAGAGGAGAAGTATGAAGATTCTGATACTCACAAGCAGCCCAAACAGCGATGGCCTTACATCCGCGTGTGGAGAGGCGGCCCGTCAGGGAGTGATCGACAGCCGCAGTCCCGCTCGGGTGGTCAACCTAAGTGAACTGAGCATTTCCCGCTGCGCCGTGCACAACGACGGCTGGGGGACCTGCCACACCAAGCACCACTGTCAACTGCAGGATGATTTCCAAGACCTGCAGGAGACGATCGAACAGGCAGAGGGGTACGTATTCGTTACCCCCGTCTACTTCGGGGAACCGAGCGAACCGATGAAAGCGATGATCGATCGGTTGCGCCGCTGCGAAGCGACAAAGGACGAGAGCGCGGGGGAGAAGAGCATCTTCGCCGACAAGCCAGCAATTCTCGTCGCCGCCGCCGGTGGGACCGGCCATGGGGCGCTCTCATGCTTAACGATGATGGAGCGCTTCGCGCTGCGCGTCGGGGCGAAGGTCTTCGACACGATCCCAGTGACACGCGACACACGCGACTATCAACTGGAAACTATCCACGACGCCCTTGCGACAATGGCCGCCGCACCCACGATTCCGGAGCTGAGCCCGGCCAAGAGAGAAGAGCGCCACCCTACGCATCGGCGTAGGCGGCGATCGTAATAGAGACCAGCTTTCAGCAGTCAGCTTCGGATGCTCTGAGTACAGGAGGCTGACTGCTGGAAAGCTGAACCCTAGCGCAGGTCGTAGATGTCGGTGTACTTGTCCACGATGTAGCGCACAAAGTGAGAGGAGTCAGGGGCATGGCCGGTGACGCGTTCGATCAGCTCCTTCGGCTGGTAGATCTTCCCGTACTGGTGGATCTTTTCACGCAACCAAGCGAGCAGTTCCGAGAGCTTCCCTCGCGCGATCTTCTCATCGAGATCTGGGATTTCCTTGCGCACTGCGGCAAAGAACTGTGCGCTGTACAGGTTTCCAAGCATATACGATGGGAAGTAACCGAAGAGACCGCTTGACCAGTGCACGTCTTGCAGCACACCGCGCGCGTCGTCTTCAGGAACCACACCGAGGTAACGCTGCATGGCATCGCGCCACAGCTCCGGCAGATCAGCGGTATCTATCCTGCCGGTGATCAGCCCTTCCTCCAACTCGAAGCGGAGCATGATGTGTAAGTTGTACGTGACCTCGTCGGCCTCGACGCGCACCAGGGACGGCTCGGCGATGTTCGCCGCGCGATACAGGGCCTCAGCAGGAATGGGGGCGAGCTGTGGAACAATCTTGCCGGCGATCGGCGCGAAGAATTGCCAGAACGGGCGGCTGCGACCAACGAGGTTCTCCCACATCCGCGATTGTGACTCGTGAATCCCGTACGACGCCCCCTCATCGAGCCCGCTCCAACGAAGGTCGTCGGGGATCCCCTGATCGTAGAGGGCGTGTCCTCCCTCGTGCATGGAACTTGCCAGCCCGGAGAGGATATTGTGAGGCAGGAAGCGAGTCGTCACTCGCACATCCGACGGACCGATGGTGGTCGTGAACGGGTGCACGGTCGGATCCAATCTCCCGGCGTCGAAGTCATAATTCATCGCCGTGAGCGCTCTCAGGGAGAGTGTTCGCTGCATCTCTTCGGGGAATGTCCCCTGCATGAACTTATCGTCAGGTCGTCTCCCCTCTTGCTGCAGGCGCTTGATGAACGGCACGAGCTCGCTGCGCAGTGGCTCGATGATTGTTCTCAGCTCCGCGCTCGTCATCCCCGGCTCAAATTCCTCAATCAGGGCATCGTACGGTGAGTCTTCGTACCCGTAGTACTCAGCGAACCTGCGAGCATAGTCGATCATGCGAGCAAGGTGAGGTTGGAAGAGCCTGAAGTCCGACTTCTCTTTTGCCTCCTCCCACACCGTCTCGGAACGTGAAGAGGCAATGGCGTACTCCTCATAGAAAGCAGGAGGGATCGCCTTGTGTCGTCGATACGATTTTCCGACCACCCGCACGCTAGCGCGTTCCTCGTCGGTCAATCCTTCCCGCCCCTGCAGATCCTCCAGATACTCTCCAAGCTTATCCGATACAGACAGCTCGAAGACCATCTTCGTCAACTTTCCGATCACCTCGGCGCGCGCAGGATGACCCTTGCGCGGAAGATTAGTGCGCTGATCCCACCCCAAGAGGGCGAGCGCCGACTCCAGTTTCCCGATTTCACGCAGGTGTTCCTTGTAAGCGGCAAGTGTATCCAACAGACATCTCCTCCCAACAAGATATGCGGAGCCGAGTCGCGCCCGCCGTAGGGATTATAGCGGAAAGGCATTGCCAACCTAAAGCTACTTTAGAAGAGTGGATCGAGGACCGACTCGGTCAGTCGCATTGGGTGATCGACGAAGCGGATGATGCCGGTGCGATCGATGACGAACGTGTGCGGGATCGCGCTGACTCCGTACGTTCCCGCCACTGCCTGTGACGCAATGGCTGACTCCCACAGTGCAATCAACCTGTCGTAATCGTTCTTATTGAGGAAGGAGCTGGCATCGATTGCGCTGCGATCGAGACTCACTCCGATTAGCACCAGCCCCTTGTCATGGTACTCGGCGGCGAACTTGTCCAGCGTCGGCATGGAAGCTCGACAAGGACCACACCAACTCGCCCAGAAGTCAAGGATCACCACGTGTCCTCGAAACTGATGGAGAGAGACGCTATTCCCGTCAAGGTCCTTGAGCGTGAAGTCGGGCGCTGACTGTCCGACTGATGTACCAACCGGAGCAACTGGAGCTGCCGACGGTTCCGGCGTGGACACAGGTGCACTGCTCGCAGGTGTAGTGCTTGCCGGTGCAGGCATCGCTTCGTTCGTGGACGTATCCGTGGTCGCCGCATCTTGCGGTGAACCTGTCCTACGTGAACTGATGCTCCACGCAACCACCGCCGCAACCGCGACCAGTACCGCAACGACAAGCACCATCAACCAACGGCCGCTATCACTCTTCTTCTTAATCTGTCATCGCTCCCCCTCCACTCATTGCCGGATCATGTTACATTGTCAGCGTACAATAGTATAATATCATGATCTTGTCAACCGAGAGGAGCATGGCCGGTGAGGAAGACTGGCTGCAGTGAGCGAGGAGGAGCTAGAATGGATCAAGAAACCTGTTTGTTGATGTCGGAGTTCATTGCTGTCCTCTCCAATCCCTATCGCGTCCGCATCCTGTGTGCGCTCTTTGCGGGAGAGAAGAACGTCAGCGACATCGCGAAAGAAGTTGGCCTACCTCCAGCGCACATCTCCTCACACCTGCGTGTCCTCTACGACCGCGGTTACCTAACACGCCGACGAGAATGGAAACAGGTCTTCTACTCCTTGCGATTGCCACAGGTACAGGAATTCCTCAAGATGGCCTCCAAGCTTGCCAGCCACGATCCCGGTTCTCCCTCCACCGTCTCCCACTGATCCGCGAGGTTCTTGTGTGTTTGAAGTGTGCAGCAACCCGACAGCGAGCACTGATTACTGCCATTCTC
>Ga0307379_10005677_pt1 | contig 17334 bp, 12 predicted proteins | sample UN2MG_FD_202237 | JGI IMG/M metagenome (GOLD analysis project Ga0307379, IMG submission 202237) | Soil microbial communities from Risofladan, Vaasa, Finland - UN-2 | ecosystem: Environmental > Terrestrial > Soil > Coastal area > Acid sulfate soil | place: Finland: Risofladan, Vaasa | collected... | reverse complement strand
GTGAGCCCGCCAACCTTCGGACACAAGGAATCCATCCTCACCCGATCGAAGCAACTTCAGATTCGGGCCCTTGTGGCCAGGCGCGAGCACTATCGCAAGCAGCACGGGACCAATCAAGATGCGGGAGCAGGGACACCAAGGCCGTACCTTAATTCGTCCCCGGAATTGTCCCCGGATTGCTGAAGCTCGACAATGCAGGTGTTTGTGCTCGTCACGCCGGAACTCATAGGGCGTGCACAGCGCAGTGGAAGTCAAGATGCTGTCGTGTCGGCGGCCGTAGCGCGAGCGGAATAGGCGCAACCGGGGCGCGCAATTCGAGCTGCATGAAGTCAAACTGGTGAAAGACTTGGCCTGCGCAATGTGTGGGACGAGTTCGCGTTCCCCGTCGCGGAGGTTGGGCGCTGGCGGCTGGAGGTCAGCAGCGACACGCATCACGCGGGCACGGAGGGAGCGAGAGTGTCAACAAGCAAAGCACGGCCCAAGGTCATCTTGGTGGGGCTGGACGGCATGATACCGGAGCAGGTCTTGCGCTACGCCGGCCGCGTACCGGAGATTGCGCGGCTACTGGAGGATGGGTTCTTTTCGCCCGCCATCCCGGCGCTGCCCACCGACACGCCCACCAACTGGACCACCATCGCCACCGGCGCCTGGTCCGGCACCCACGGCATCACGGGCTTCGGGGTGCATCCGCGAGGGGCGGCGCTCGGGGAGTACTTGCCGACCTTCAACTCCCGACTCTGCCAGGCGGAGTACTTCTGGCAGGCCGCCGAGCGGCAGGGAAAGCGCTGTTTACTCCTCAACTACCCGACGGCGTTCCCTCTCAGCCTCCGGGAGGGGGTGGTGATCGGCGGCGACGGCCTATCCTCGCGGCAGTGGACGGTGCGGTGGCCGGAGCTTATCAGTTCCTGGCGCGATGCGCGGGACGTCAAGCCGCTAGTGCTGCAGCCGGCGCGAGGCTGGAAAAACATGCCGGCGGGCTGGAGGGTGTTATATGAAGGGCTGGTAGATCTGTCCGCCCAGCGGCAGTTCGGGTGGGGCGCGGCCGGTGCCACCGACGAAGGGCTGACGAAAGGCGGCGACCGTGATCGCCGCTATGTGCTAGCCATCATGGAGGGACAGACTTCTTCGGTGCTCTTCGCACGCAGCCGGGACGCCGCCCACCCCATCTGGCGCCTGCGAAAGGGGGAGTGGAGCGACTGGGTGCAGGAACGACTGAGCGGCCGCCAGTGCCTGCGGCGCTACAAGCTGGTTGACCTCGATGCGCGACGCAAGCGGATTAGCATCTACGGGACCACGGGTGCAAAGGCCCGGGGATGGGGTTACCCCAAGGGCATCGAGCGAGAGATCCTGCGGCAGGCGGGCGCCTACGTCGAGGCTTTGGAGTTGGAGCCGGACAGTGCCTTTCGCGCGGACTGGTTTGGCCGGGAGGACACAGGCGCGATTCTCGATGTCATGCAGCTGCAGGCAGATTGGCTGGTCAACGCCGCGGCCCACCTCACCCGCACCCGGGACTGGGACGTTATGTTCGCGCAGTACCACGCCCCGGACGGAACCAGCCATGACCTCCTGGGCGACCTCGAGCATCGGCATCCCCGCGTGCGCCGACAGGCCGACCGCGTCCTGGGCGAGGTCTACGGGATGCTATTTCGCATGGTGGAGGCGATCCGCGACCGGTGCGCAGACGACAATACGCTGTTGTGCGTGGTCTCCGACCACGGCAACATGCCCGTCCGCCACTGGGTCAACATGTACCGCCCTTTGCTCGACGAGGGGTGGACGCGGTTCGTTCGCAACCGCGGCACTGGCAAGTGGGGCCTCGATCCGGCGCGGTCGAAGGTCTGGGCATGCACTTCACAGCCTGGGATTTGGGTCAACCTGAAGGGGCGGGAGAAGCACGGCTGCGTGAAGCCAGGGGCGGAGTACGAGCGGCTGCGAACCGCGATCATCGAGCGGCTGCAGCAGCTCGTACACCCTGAGACCGGAGAGCCGGCGTTTGCGCTGGTTGGCCGCCGGGAGGACTTCGAGGGACTGGGGGTATGGGGGGAGCGGTTCGCGGATGTGCTCGCCGTGTGCAATCCTTACTTCCTCGCCTATGGCGGGGCCTACCCCACCACCAACGTGGACGCCCAGACGGTGGAGGCCTACGCCAAAGGGCCCGCGGTGATGCCGATAGCGGACGCTCCGGGAGGCGAGGTGCTCCACAATCTCACCGCCGTTCACTGGACGCTGCCGTGGGCATCGGTGGGCTACGCCTCGAACCGCGGTTGCCTCCTGCAGAGCGGGCCGGGCGTAGCGAGCAACCGCCGGGCGGCGCGGGTGAACCTGGTGGATGTCGCGCCGACGCTCGCCCATTTTCTCGGCATGCGGCCGCCCGCTCAGTGCGAAGGACGGGTCATCCACGAGGCCTTCACAACATGAGCGTGGCGCCGGATGGCGCCGCGGCCAGAAATCCGGCCCCTGATAGATGAGGGCGCGCGATGAATGAAGCGGTTAGACTCAAGGATGGCCGCAGCGCTCGGTTGCGGAGGTTGCGAACCTCGGATACCGAGCTCTTCGTCGCCTACTTCGGCGGCCTCTCGGTGCACAGTCGCTACTTCTTTCATCCCTTTGCGTTCGATCGTGAACACGCCGCAGCCGAGGCGCTGAAGGCAAGTGCCGCCGACGGTTACAGGCTAGTGGCGGTGACCGCGGAAGCGGAGGACGAGAGGATCGTCGGGTACGGATGGATTGACGGCCTGCAAGGCCCGGAGCTGCCCATGCTGGGGATCGGCTTGATTGACGAGTACCACAACGCCGGCCTCGGCCGGGCGCTCTTGGCGGCGCTGATTCGCGGAGCGCGCGAGCTGGGTCTAAAGCAGGTCAGGCTGGGGGTGTTCGACGACAACCCGCGCGCCATCCACGTTTATGAATCCGTCGGCTTTCGCCGAGACCCGACCAAGCCCTCGCGCGCCGAGGGCAACCACCTGGAGGTTTACATGCTTCTGCAGGTGGGCGAGTGAAGAAGATGGCGGCCTCTTCACACAAGCATAAGCGCGCGCGGGCACCCGCAACCAGATGCTGAGCGCCACGCTTGGAGTATCCGCCCCTGCACATGGCCGCTGGGCTTGTCGGGCGGATCGCATCTTCGACGGCCAGCGCGTTCGCGCCGACGCGGCGGTGATCGTTGACGGCGACCGCATCGCGGCCCTCCTACCCGCCCGCGACGTGCCCTCGGGGCTGCCGACGCTGGCCGCGCCGGGATGCACGCTCCTGCCCGGGTTAGTGGACTTGCACACGCACTTCACGCGCTGGCAAGGACCCCTCTTCCTCGCCCATGGCGTCACCACCATCCGCGACGTCGGCAACCAACTGGACTGGATCCTCGCGCGGCGCGGAGAGTGGCGCTCCCACCCCTGGCCGCGCATCCACACCCTGGGCCCGCTGCTTGACGGCCCGACGCCGGCGCACCCAGGCATCTCGCTGGCCTGTGGGGACGCGGCGGCGGCTCGGCAGGCGGTGGCGCACGTGGCTGCCACCGGGGTGGACGGCATCAAGCTCTACGTGGGGCTACGCGCCGAGTGGCTCAGAGGGATGGTCGAGGAAGGCCACAGCCACGGTCTGCGCGTGGCAATGCACTGTTCCGACCAGACCCCGGCATCTGCCGCTGGCACCGCTGGCGTGGACGAGTTCTTTCATCTGGACGGGCTGCTCACGGACATCTGGCCGGACCATCCTGGCGGCTGGCTGCGAGCGTGGGGGGAACCGGGCGCGGCGCAGCGGCTCGATCGCCAGCAGCACCTCGCCGACCGGATCAAGCAACTGGGGATGATCGCAACGCCGACCCTTGCCTTCTGGGAGGGCAATTGCCACGCCCGCGCATCCGGGTACCCACGGCCGGAGGCGATCGGCGCCGACACCGCGGGAGGCGTGGACGCCTGGCGGCGCGCGCTGACGGCGGCGCAGCGATTCGTCGGGCTGCTGCTGGCGCGCGAGGTACCGGTGCTGGCGGGCACCGACGCGCCCTGTGCGCTTCTCCAGCCGGGGCGCAGCCTGTGGCGTGAGTTGTCGCTGCTGGTGGAATGCGGCATGGCGCCGATTGCGTCTCTGTGCGCTGCGACCTCCGGGGCCGCCGCCTGCCTCGGCAATGAGCGCATCGGCCGGCTCGCCCCGGGTTGCGCGGCCGACATGGTCGTGGCGAAAGGCGATCCTACCCGGGAGCTCCCCGCGAGCCCCGAGGTGGCGGCGGTGGTCCTCGCCGGACAGGTGCTGTCGCCCGCGGTTCTGCTGGCTCAGGCCAGGCGGCAGCTTGCCCGCAGCGCCCCGGACCCGCTGGAGGATGAGATCCCGCGCCCCACCCGCGCGGAGCTCGACCTGTAGCTCGTGTGCCACGCGCATATCGGCCGCCCCTGTCCGCCCCACCGCCGCGCAAGTGATAAGATATACTATCGCGCACGCGCCGACGCCGCCCCGGCGGCGGGGGCCGTGCTATGATCAGTGTGTGAGGACACCGGCGATGAGACGCGATTTCATGTCTATCCCAGATTATGCGTTGTCAACGTGAGGCCCTCACCCAATGAGTGTGCCATCCCGAGTGACTAAGCTCGGAGAGCCGCTGGCTAGGCGGCTAGGTCTGCTCTGCAGACCGCCGTGGCGGTGGCGGAGCCACCTAGCCACCTTGGGCCGCCATTCCGCTCTCCGACCTGGTGCTCCGTCAAACATGTTTTGACTGATCGCCCAAACCGTGTTTGTCGCTCTCTGGGGAACCGCCGACGAACGCGGATAAACGTGGCTAGGTCGCTCCGCGACCGCCACCCCGGCGGCTTCGCCGCCTAGGGGCCGATGAAGGAAGGAGGAACGCCTCCACCGCCCAAAGCAGCTTCCCTCAGTCCATATCGGCGTCAATCGGCGTGTATCGGCGGCTTCATTTATTACTCACATCAAAGCTGATACAGCACTGGACCGCGCTTCATTGCTGCCCGCGTGTCAACACTACTTCCTGCTGGACCGACACCGGGGGGCTGGCCGCCGTCTCGACGCGGGGCACGTTTGCTCACCGAAGCACTCTGGCGTCGAACTTCCTCACCTCGCCGCAGTCCTTCTCACCGGCTGCCTCTTTCCGAAAGGGGGATAACGGCAAGCCACCGAAGAACATAGGAGATCGAGGGCGAGTTGGCATGCAGCTGGTCCCGCTGATTCAGCATCCGGTCGGCCGTTCAAAGAGTGCGCTGGACCGCCTTGGCGGAGGGATTCGCCGAATGGCTGGTCCGCCCCGAGGGGTGCACCGCACTGGAGCGGCCAGGACTGAAGCCAGGGCGCCAACCGCCGTCCTTCGACCGCTGCTCATGATGAGGGATCCTGTTGTCCGACGCTCCTTCCGCCTCCGAACCGACAGAACCGCAGGCAACGCGCTGGCCCGTGGCCCTGCGTTCGCTTCGCCACCGGGACTTTCGTCTCTTTTGGATCGGCATGATCATCTCGGTCACCGGCACTTGGATGCAGAATGCCGCCCAGGCCTGGCTCGTATACGACCTCACGAGATCCCCGCTCTACCTGGGCATCGTCGGTGCCATAGGCTCGGCTCCGGTACTGCTGTTTGCTCTACCAGCGGGCGTGATCGCCGACAGATACAGTAAGCACAAGATCATCTTCGTCACCCAGACCGCCGCGATGATCCAAGCCTCCATCCTCGCCCTCCTGGTCTACCTGAAGGTGGTTCAGGTGTGGCACGTCATGCTGCTGGCGGCGTGTCTGGGGATGGTGAACGCTTTCGACATGCCGGCGCGGCAGGCGATGGTGATGGAGCTCGTGACCCGAGATGATGTTTTCAACGCGATCTCGTTGACCTCGTCGGCCTTCAACTCTGGGCGTATCATCGGGCCTTCCGTTGCCGGGCTCCTCATCGCGGCGGCGGGTATGGCCGGTTGCTTCTTTATCAACGCGCTCTCATTCCTCCCGCTGATCGTGTTCCTCGCCATGATCCACCCGCGCCCCCCCCAGCGGACGCTGGAGATGCCGATGCTGGGAAACATCTTCGGAGGGATGCGATGGGTGGCGACGAACCGGGTGGCGACGGTTCTGCTCATCATGACCGCCGTCGCCAGCCTATTCGGAATGCCCTACGCGACGCTGATGCCGCTCTTGGCCAAGGCGATCTTTCACACCGGGCCGCGGGGATACGGGCTCCTGCTGTCCGCCCCGGCGGCTGGATCGCTGATGACGGCAGTGCTGATGGCGCTGATCGGACATCGCTGTCGGCTGGGCGTGATCGCGGTACTCGGTTCAGTGCTCTTCCCGATGGCGTTGCTCCTGCTCGCCGGGGCGCCCACCTACGCGGCCGCGATCGGCGTGCTCTTCTTTGTCGGGGTGGGCATGATGTCGTTCACCGCGGTGTCCAACACCATACTCCAAAAATCAGCGCCGGACGAAATGAGAGGGCGGGTAATGGGGTTGCGCGTCTTCGTCCACGCGGGCATGGCGCCGCTGGGGAACTTGCAGATAGGCGCACTCGCCCAATGGTTGGGTCCTCGATTGGCGGTTACCGCCGGTGCCGTGATCTGCTTGCTAACCGCGCTCGTCTCTTGGTGGAGAGCACCGGAGCTGCGCGCCAGCGAGTGATCGCAAGTCACAGGGACGATCGCCTTGACCGAGCAAGCCGACCTGTCATCGAGATCCCCGACCCGCTCCGACGCCGCGCGGTTTCGACGGCGGGCCGTCTTCTTCCACCACCTGGTCGGGCCGAGCGGCGCCAGCCCGGGTTATCCGGTTGCGTCCTGCGAAGCGGCAATCAGCGACGACCAGGCTTGGTCGCGGGTTGAAATCGGGTGACAGCTAGAGCGCCGTCCCTGCAAGCTTACCTCGATTCGAACCCGCGACCTTGGCATTCCGGGCTGTTCCTGCGGCGCTTGCGGGCCGGGGTTCCGGTCGCCCCTGACGCCCCAAGTCACGCTTGAAATCGAGACTGAAGGGCACTTCGCGGCTCCACCGCCAAGCTTCTGTGGCGCCTGGCGAGAGACGGACGAGTTCCTCTCAGTGTCAAGCTGCTGGTGGTGGGGACGGGTATCTACCTTGCCATCCCGTTTGATGTGTTCCCCACCAGGATACCAAGGCATCGCGGCGAAGCACATCTCTCAGGAAGCCCGGATAGCACTTCCAGGGGTACAGAGGGCGTGGACAAGAACATGACAACGACTTCGCCAAAGATAGTGGCAGTCGGGGCGGGCAGCGGCTTCGGGAGAGGCACGATTGTCGATGTCCTGGGAGCGCCGGAGTTCGAGCAACTGGGTGGAAGCCTCGTCCTGATGGACCAAGACTCGAGGACGCTGGAGCGCATGCACAGGTTCGCGCTGCTGGTCAAGGAGCACTTCCGATCGCGTGTCACAATCGAAGCCACGACGAGGCTTCGCGAGGCTCTGCCTGGTGCGAATTACGTCATCATATCCGTTGCTGTCAAACGGTACGAGCTTTGGGAGCAAGACTTCAGAGTGCCGCTGGCCTTCGGCTTCAAGCACGTGCTGGGAGAGAATGGAGGGCCCGGCGCTCTCTTCCACGCACTCCGCAACTTCGAGCTAGTCATCCCCATCTGCCGTGAGGTGGAGGAGCTGTGCCCGGACGCGCTCGTTCTCAACTACACCAACCCAGAGTCTCGCATCGTGCGAGCGATCTCGGATCTAACTAAGGTGCGGGCCGTCGGCCTCTGCCATGGGGTCTTCGGTGCGCAGGAAGGTGTGAGCCGAATCCTGGGTGTGCCATCAAAGGATATCGACTTTCTGTCGGGCGGCCTGAACCATTTCTTCTGGTTTCTGAGGATCGCAGACAGGAGAACCGGCAAGGATCTGTACCCCGAGCTCCGCCGGCGAGCGCTTTCAGATTCCGACTGTCCCGCCATGCCCCCGCTGGTCAGGAAGATGCTAGAGGTCTTTGGGCACTACACCTATCCCTCGGATGATCACATCGGTGAGTATCTCTCCTTCGCGTACGAATTCACAGGTCTAAAGTGGCACTACGGCTTGGAGAGTCACAAGGTGCCGCCGGCCGCTCCATCCCAACCGCGTGGCCGATCAGGCCGGTACGTTGCAGGCGAAGGGCCACTGGATGAGAATGCGCTCGAACCAAGCGGGGAACTAGCGGTACCCATCATTCTGGCGATCGAACTCAACCGCCGCCTCTGGGCAAGCGCCGTGAACGTCCCCAATGCCGCCGGCTATCTGGATCAGCTTCCGCAGGACGCGGTAGTTGAGTTACCGGCCTGGGCCGATGTCGGCGGAATTCATCCGCAGAAACTGCCGCCGATGCCGGAAGCGCTTGCGGCCTTGTGCCGAACCCAGGCCTCCATTCAGCAGCTCGTCGTCGAGGCTTACCGGCAGCGGTCGCGTAACCTGTTGCTTCAGACGCTGTTGCTCGATCCGGTTGTGAACTCGGTAGCGAACGCGGAGAAGATGCTGGATTACATGCTGGAGCTGCAGAGTGAGTACCTGCCGAAGTTCGCGTGATTAGGACATCAGCAAGGGGGGGAAGACAGTTGTTTGAGCGGTTGATGTCAGTCTCGGGGGAATCCGCCTGCTAATGCTGAGAGAGGGCTAGGAGCGCAGCGCTTCTCCAGGTCTCTGCGCGCGGCCGCTCACATCGGCTGAGGCGGAGGCGGCAATCTCATGCGCAAGCGACCTCGGGTTGACAGTCGTAAGCGGCGCCAGCCCGGCTTTGGTGAGTCCGAAAATCGTGATCGCGCGCGACGGTCGCGTGTCCATCATGCGACTGACGCCGGGTCTCGCGGAGATCGCGCGCGGGCTGCCAGGAGTAGCGAGCCCGGGGGCGGCCGGTGCTGAAGCCGGTCAACCGGAACGCGTCTGGAGCGCTCGCCATTCGGTGCAGCCAGGCTGGGTCCAGGTAGGCGTAGTCGTGCTGGCCGTGGAGCCCACCGACCTCGAGCGCCTGCCCGTGGAGCGTGATGACGGCCTCCGGCTTCACGCCACGGATCACCGTCGCTCCCGTCATCTTAACGAGGTCGACCGTGGCGAAGTATGGCGCCGTGCGGAACACCCGGCGAACCAGGCCGTTGCACAGCGCGATCTCATTGCTGCGCGGCTGCCGGATGAGCCGCACCGGCTGCTCGAGCGGCGTCACCAACCAGTCAGGCCTCATGCGCAGGCCCAGGGACTCGGTTTCATATCCTGTCGACATGTCTGCGCCTCACGGTCAACAGCGACACCCTCAGTTGTCGGTCATCGGCGAAGCTGGCACGAGATGCATCAGGGTGCAGCTCAACACATCAGCGATACCCGATGCGCGCGGATCATCCACCGCAGGATTGTACGGCAGCGTATATCGCCTCCACGTTCTCCAACGGCGTGTCGCGATCAAAGGACCATGCGCAAAGCGTGACCCCCGGCGATGCCTGCGTAGCGAAGACTATCTGCTCGACCTCGTCCCGGACCCTATCCGGGTCTGCCTCCAGCACCATAACGGGATCTATCAGCGGCGCTATCCTGGCCGCCGGCATCAGATGCGTGCTCGCCGCCAGGTCGGTGCCTGGCCCAAGTTCAATGTATGTCAGATTCGGCACCAGGGCAAAGTCGTGGAGCAGATGACTGGATGGCCCGCACGAATGGTAGCTGGCTGACTCGAACGCGGCTGCTATTGCACGGTTGGTTGGCAGTACTACTTCTCGATAGGTCCTGCGGGACAGCATTGAAGCCGCGCAATCACCGAGATGTACCCGGGTCAGATGGGCGCCGGTGGTATCGGCAATTCGGCGGAAGATGGCCCGGTAGATCTCCCATACCTTATCGAATATGACCCTCGCGGATGCGGGGTCGGTCAGCATCAAGACGAACAGCTCCTCTCCGCACAGCTGCTGCGCCGTTGTGTACGGCGTGTGCACGTTCATGACGCCGGACCTCGCGGAGAGCACGTCTGCACGGTTCCCGTACATGCGCTCCATCACCCTGTACTCAGCGAGGATGTCATCTATCACGGGGTGATGCGCGGCCTCGTTCGCATCTATCTTGGCGATCCCCTCAGGAGTCATCGTCTCCCAGGGAGTGTTCCAGCTTTCTACACAGCCGTCTTCCGGAAAGCGCCACTCCGCGCCCTGAGTCCGCATGACGACATCCAGCGGCTGGATGAATATGTTGGCGCTGGGCTCTGGATCCCGGCTCCCGACACCGTAGCGGCCGAGTGCTTCATTGAGGAATCTCCCTTCCGCCCGCTCCACCTCAGCGCGATGGGAAGGATCGAAGTAGTACGCCTCTCCGTATCGCACTCCGATGTGCTTGTGGTAGAAGGCCGGCATGAAGTTCAGGCTGATCTCTACACGCTTCATCGCCGATATCTTCGAGGACGGCCTCCGAACACCCGCTCGTCCTAGGCTACCGCTTCCGCCGCTCTCATCGCCTTCTGACAGACCTCGAGAGTCCGCGCGACGTCTTCATCGGTGTGAGAGAAGTTCACAAACCAGTGATGATTCGGATGGAGATATACGCCCAGTCTCGCCGCCTCGGCGTAGAAAGCCAGCTTGACCCTGTCGTCGCGATCCTTGTCGGCGACCTGGAATCTCAGGAAGGGCATCGGTGGGACGCCCGCCGGTTCGACATCAAGCGCGGTGCCCGAGCATATCTCGGCCAGCCCCTGCAGGAGAGTTCCGCCCTTCTCCCAAATGTAACCTATGACATCGTCCCGCCTTATCACGTTGATAGTCGCTAAGGAGGCAGCCATTTCCAGAGAGCTGACGAAGAAGGTGGTAGAGAACAATCCCTTCTCCAGTGACCTCATTACCTCTCTTTGGCCGAGGACCGCGGAGATGGCGTATCCGTTGGCCATCGCCTTGCTCACCACCGCCAGGTGCGGCGTGACCCCCAGGTACTCCTGCGCGCCACCCAGCGATACCCGAAAACCGGAGCGCATCTCGTCGAATATGAGCACCGCGCCGTTCTCCTCGCACAAGGCCTTGACGCCCGCGAGGAACCCGGGATTGGGCAAGTCAAGCTCGAAGGGCATCATGATGACGCAGGCGACCTGATTCGGCCATTGCTCGAACAGTTGTCTCAGCGATTCCAAGTCGTTGTAATCGAATGAACGCACCAGGTCTTTCGTTGATTGAGGGACGCCGGCGCTGAAATCGGGTATGGTCGCCAGCGACCAATCACTCCAGCCGTGGTATCCCCAGCGCCCGACCATGTCCCTGCCTGTGTAGATGCGGGCGATGCGCACGGCTGCGGACGCCGCGTCCGTGCCCGTCTTCATGAAATAGACCATCTCTGCACAGGGCATCAACTCTATCAGCGTCTCAGCCAAGGTGTTCTGGATGGGGTGGCTCAGGAGCGATATGAACCCTTGCTTCATCTGCGCCACCACCGCATGGTCCACTTCTTCGTGCGCGTGGCCGAGAATAATGCAGCCGTATCCCGACATCCAGTCTATGTACTCGTTCCCATCCACATCCCACACGTGCGAGCCGCTTGCCCTCTGCATGTAAATGGGATAGCGGCCCGGAACGTGCGGTACCCGCGCCTTGCTTACCCCTCCCGGAATGATCCGTCTTGCCGTCTCGAAGATGCTATAGGACCTCTCGTATCTGCTTTCCATGTCCTACAGTCGCTCCTGCTCCAGGGCCTGCGCTTCGCCAGCCCCGCGTGCCCCGGTCAGCACGCGCTTGGGCGTGCCTACCAGCATGGTCCGGATCTCCTCCGCCGTCACCCCACGCTCCTGCAGCATCGGAACGAATGTGTCGAGCAGATGGGAGTATCCGTGTCCCCCACGGCACTTCAGGAACGAGCGACGCATCATGTCCTGAGACAGGGTTATCTGGTGAAGATAGCCGCGGTCTATCAGAGCCTTCACCATGTCGGCTCGGTCTGCATCGTCCCAATCGCCCAGCACGTAGCCTATGCAATCGATGCCCAGGTAAACCCCGGTATCCGCGATTCTCATCACGCGGTCCAGGAGCCCGTGCGCCACTGCGACATGGCCTATCACAATCCGTTCGGGCCGGACGCCTTCTTCGGTCAGTACGCGTATCTGCTCCATCGCCAGTCCGCCCTGCCAGCAGTGCGTTGATATTGCCAGGCCGGTCTCCAGGCTGGCCCTGGCGCCCGCGCGAAAGACCTTCTCCTCGTTCGAGCTCAGGCAAGCAGCCTCAAACTCCGTCGCCAGTTCGGCGATGATCCCGGGGCGGATCGCCGTGCCGTCAAAGCCGTGAATCCAATCGCTGATCATGCGCGTGGCGAGCTGGTCGCTGTTCTCCTCGCTTACATACTCGGGATAGTACATCTCGCGGTAGAAGCCGGTCGCTGCCACGATCTGCACGCCGCTCTCTTGGGAGATCCTGCGCAAGGCCTCGACATCCTGCCCCAGCCCGCGGCAGGTCAGCTCCGTGATTGTGCGCCCGCCCGCCGATAGGAACTCCCGGACTTCGCCGATCATCTCATCAGGATCATCATACCGTCGATCCGGCTCCCGGTCGGCGAGCGTGTCGTCGGCGATGAGATGCTCGTGCAGGGAAGTGACCCCGAGGTCTGCGGCCGGGACGGGGCCCAGGAGCGTCATTGCACTGTCGCTCAATGTGGGGGCATGCCTCCCCCCTTCGCAGTGTCGGGCATCGGGCGCCAGCGTGGTAAGAATGCTCCCCAGCCGGGCTTCACGTCGGTGACGGCGTACTCTTCACCTCCCGGCGCCGGCATCACGTACAACTGGCGCGTCCCGGTGCGATTCGACACAAACACCACCCACTTGCCATCCGGTGAGACTTGTGCGCCGTAGTTCTCTATGCCTGTCTTGGTCGGGCCGTTCCGCACCAGGGGCGGATGCTCGAATGTGAAGTTCTCGTCCGAGTGGGTCAACCGCTCCACTGTTCCATCGTCGACACGAACGCGCATTACCTCCACGGCCTGGCCGAACTGCGCTGAGTAGTAGAGCCACTTCCCATCGCCAGACCAGTCGAAGAGATCGCTGTCGCCGTTGTGAAAGTGGAAGATGTCATAGCGGTAGGCGAAGCCCCGGTAGCCGTTCCTCGGCCCCACCTTCCTCACTCCCGTGCCGTCACGGCGGCATACGTAAACATCAGAAGGGGGATTGCATCCGCTCAAGAACGCCACCCATTGGCCGTCCGGAGACCACCTCGGCCCGAAGTTGAACGGATTGCCCGTATCTACTTTCGTCCTGTTGCGCCCATTGGCGTCGGCGATATAGATCTGGTACTCCTCGTGGTAGGAAACCAGTTTGCCGTCCGGCGTAGAGCTGAAACCGTAGGTGAAGCCCGATCCGGGTGCGAGAAGGTCCTGCTTGTTGTGTCCGTCGCGATCCATGATGAACGGATGAGAGACCCCGTCCACCATCGCCGTAAAGCCGAGCTTCCCCGACTCCCCGCCGATGAAGAAGAGCCCACCGTTGTAGATGCTCACGCGGTCAACGGCAGTCAGGTTGTCGAGCTTGCCGGTCCTCATGTCATACAGACAGGAGTCCAGAAGCCAGCCCTCGGTCATGCGGTAAGTCAGGTTCTCCATCTCCCATGCCGCGTTCTCGGGGCTTTCCCACTGACTGAACAGGATCGCGTAGCGACCATCCGGCGACCACCCGCTCAGCATGGTGCCGGTGTCGGGTTTCTCGTTCAGCTTCGGGGTCAGAATGCGCCGGCCTTTGCCGTCGGCCCGCACCACACATGCTCGGCTCGAGGCATCGCACTTCTGACCCGTAGCGAGATTGGTGCGGTATTCATTGTAGCCAATCATCATGCCCTTGCACCTTTGGTGCCGCACCTTCGCTGCGTCTGGCACGGCCCCGCGCACGCCTGTGATCAGTGTGCTCAGGGCCAGTACACCTGCACAAAGACTCGTCGGTAACCTGGACAACACTTGCCTCCCGGCGCTGCCTGCGACCTAGATTATCCCCCAGCGCAGTGTAAGGCTTCGCTCTGATCGGGTCAAGCCCGAAGGGTCGGGCGACTCTCCGCGGTACTCTAGGCCGCAAGGCGGCCCTTGTCAAGACTTGAGGCAGCGTCTCCGGCGATCGGCTGCTGGTCGAGCACGAGCCGCTGTTTCCTGTGAACTGAGAGCGCCTGCCCGCGATCTATTGGGGGGCCGTCCACCAATCGGTGTGCCGAGCTTTGTGACCGGCCTGGGTACGCCCTACGACAAACCAGACTACGTTGCGTTCCGCCGTGTCCAGGAGTCTTGACACCCCTCACTCCCGTCTCTATACTGGCTTCAGCATAAGCCGTTGAGGCGAAAGGAGGTAATGACGATGACGGAGATCATGTGCATCCCGAGGGAGATGGGTCGTCGCCTGCCTCTTCAGCCTGAGGCGCCCGTAGTCAGCTGACGCTGCGAGTCAACCGTCCTGCCCAAATAGCCTGCCACAGGCCAAGAAGCCTGTGGCGTTTGTTATGGCCGCCTCCTCGGGATTCCCGTTTCGCGTCAATAACTCGAGGAGGTCACCGATGTACCGCACATACTGTGCTCAACCGGTCGAGAAAGAGGAAATCCTCGGCTTCCTGGAGGCGCGAGGGCGCCTCGAGAATGCCTGGCTGATCCGGGAGGTCGCTGACACCTTGGACTATGGGTTCACCCAACAAGAGGTAGTGGCTTGTCGGCACGATGGCGAACTGACTGGTGTTGCCTGGATCATGCACCAGGACAGAGTCGCACCGGGCTATCGGCCGAGCAACGATTACGATGTTCGCATTGATGCCGCCGACACGGCTTCGTTGGAGGCGTTGATAGAATGGATGCCCAGCGAGCAATTGGGAGGGTTCTGGCTTTTCTGGCCGATGATCCGCCACCACTTCGCAGGTCTGCCTGACGTCACTTGCCGCCCGGGCGACCCATACTTTACCGTATCTCCGGAGCGCTTCCGCTCGGTTGCGGGAGAAGAGGTCGTCCGGGTCACAGCGGCCGACGCTGCCCTCTTCGAGGGTTGCGAACGTCAGCCCCACTGGGAGCATGTGCGCGAGGATCACCCCATATACGCTATCCTCCAAGAGGGTCGGGCGGCCAGCTCCGTTGGGACTTTCCCGCTGACGCCGAGGGCGCACAAGCCGCGAGTCATCGGGATCTCCGGGCTGTATACCGAGACGAGCCATCGTCGCCGAGGTTTCGGCGGGCGATTGATCTCGCACGTAACGCGGACGATTCTCAGCGAAGGCGACCTCCCGATGTACTGGAGTGAACCAGAGAATGCTGCCTCACAAGGCCTGGCAAAGAGCCTTGGCTACTGGCAATTCGGCGAATATGTTCGGTGCTTCTGGCGAAAGCCGGCGGGAGAATGGGAAACCACGCGATGAACCGCTCACAGTCGGCAATTGCGGGGACACACACCTTAATCCCGGGCGGGTCTCAATAATCAAGTCGTGTGTCCCCCGAACTACCGTCATCTAGACCGTACAACTGCGCGAAATCCTCATCGCCAAACAACTCGCGGCCATGGCGCGCCAGAAAACCATAGCAGGTGTCCTCACCCACGAAATGCAAGCATGGCTAGGCCCTGTGGGTCGCCATTTCGGCTCCGACGAGTCGGCGCCTAGCCATTGGGCATCGGCGGAAAACAGGTTGCTTTGAGGGGAGCGCTTGCCTAACATCGTGGCCTCCGCGAGCAGCTTGCTGCAACAGCATCATCTTCGACAAGCAAGCGACCAAGCCCTTGTAATTGAACCATCCGCAGGCCACTTTTCGGCCAGGCTGTTGGACCATGATAGAGCTCAACCCGACCGTCAGCCTGCACGCGCGGCGAAGAACCGCGCGGTCTCCAGCAGACCATCCTTGAGGTCAACCTGGGGCGTCCAGCCCAGCGCCTTCTCCGCCGCGCTGCCGTCGAGGGCGATGCGGTTGACCTCGCCCGGCCGCAGCGGCAACAGTTCGGGCGTCATGGTGTAGCCGAGTGATTCCGCCAGGATGTCGAAGACCTGCTGCACCGAAGTCTCGGCGCCGGTGGAAATGTTGAGACTTCCCGCGGCCAGATCGGACACCATCGCCAGATGGTTGGCCCTGGCGACGTCGCGCACGTGTACATAGTCGCGAGTAGCTTCGCCGTGGCCGTAGAGGCGCACGGGCTGATCCCTAAGCATGGCCCCGCAGAAGATCGCCACCACACCGGCCTCGCCGTGCGGGTCCTGTCGCGGCCCATACACGTTGCCGTAGCGCAGCGACACATAGGGCAGATGGTGGGTGGTGTTGAAGTAGCGAAAATAGTGCTCGCAGGCCGCCTTGGTGATTCCATATGGACTGAGCGGGGCGATGGGATGGGATTCCGCGCACAGCAGATTGGCCGGGTCAGGTTCACCGTAGAGGGCGCCTCCGGTACAGGCGAACACCACTTTCTTGACAGCATGGCTCACACATGCCTGCAGCAGGTTGATCAATCCGAGAATGTTGACGCTGGCGTCGAACGCCGGGTCGGCAACCGAGCGCACCACGCTCATCTGCGCCGCCTGGTGGGACACGAAATCCGGGCGCTCCTTCCCTAGTATCCCGTGCAGTGCGGAGTCGCGGATGTCCATCTCATAAAACCGGCAGGCGCAGGGGAGGTTCTCCCGCTTCCCCGTTGACAGGTCATCGAGGACGATGACCTCCCACCCCAGGGACAGCAGCAGTTCGGCGACATGAGAACCGATGAAGCCAGCGCCGCCAGTCACCAGTGCTTTGGGCATGCTAATCACCTTCGTCGGGTAGTGTACTGGGCAGGGCGCGCACCGTCAAGCGCCAGGGCTTGCGTATCGCCCACCCGGCCCAGTGCAGGAGGACGTGACGGGAAGGCAGAAGTCTCTCCTCACAAGTGGCAGTCGCGCCCAGCCACCGTCTGAATGTGCTCCAAGGGAGGACCGTCCGATGGACACTGGGGCCGTCTCCGCGGACAGGAAACAGCAGCTACTGGAGGAGATAAGAGGGCAGTGATGGTGGCAGAGCATTCCTATCGGGGGGCTGCTGACCCCGGGCGCCCGCAACTACGAAAACATCATGGCAAGCACGTTGTGGCAAGTCATGCCGGACTTCAGCGGGAAAAGCGTGCTTGACGTAGGATGCGCCGAGGGCTTCTTCAGTTTCTACGCGGAGCAGCACGGCGCGCGTCGGGTGGTCGCCGTGGACGTCTCTCACGGCGCCACGCACCGCTTTCTGCTCGCCCGGGAATACCTGGGCTCCCAGGTCGAGCATCACCTGATGGATGTATGCGAGCTATCTCCCGACCAGCTGGGGACCTTCGACATCGTCCTCCTCCTGGGTGTCATCTATCATGCCCTGCATCCTGCGCTCGCCTTGGAGAAGGTAAAGGTGATGGTCAGTCAGGATGGGCTGGCTGTGGTGGAGACGCACGTCGTGGGCGTGCCTTACGGGGTCCCGGAAGCCATTCCGCTGATCAGGTTCTGGCCGGGCT
>Ga0307379_10005675_pt1 | contig 17334 bp, 7 predicted proteins | sample UN2MG_FD_202237 | JGI IMG/M metagenome (GOLD analysis project Ga0307379, IMG submission 202237) | Soil microbial communities from Risofladan, Vaasa, Finland - UN-2 | ecosystem: Environmental > Terrestrial > Soil > Coastal area > Acid sulfate soil | place: Finland: Risofladan, Vaasa | collected... | reverse complement strand
GAGGAGTGCGCCCTACTCAGCGTGTGGTTCACGGCGCTCTGAAACAGCCTTCACGTATCGCCAGGGCCCAGACTGTCGCTCCTTGCCCGGCTCAAGACAATCGCTGACCACCATGAGCCATCGCTTATCTACTTTCTTACGCTCTACCACTTGTTCAAGGACCTCGGCGATGAATTAGACGAAGAACGTGTCGTCAAGTCCGCTACCGGCGTCCGCAACACCACCGTCTGGAAGAAGCTCTTCAAGTTCCGAGACCATACGAATTACCAGTACCATCGCCCGGTGGCCAGCATGCGCGGCGTTGCTGGCCAGATTGTTGCTACCTGGAAGTAGTTGTCGTCGAGGTTTATAAGGCTTGTGGTCTCTTCTGCAGGTGTTCCGCAACGCTTGGGCCAATCCTCGGCGAGATGCTCCGTATCAGGATGTGGCACTTGTGATCCGGAGGGGTGTGCGAGCTCGCAGTAACGCCTCCAATCCGGTCCTGATACTCTCCACCTCTGAGGAAGAAAGCCCCAGGCCGTCACGCAGGATCAAAGTGTCTGCGAGAACCCTTGCTCCCTCTGGGTCGTGTTGCGCCAACTTCTCTTCGGCTGCACTGACAGTGTGTTCTACACGGCCGTCCTCCAGACTCGGCAATGCAACAAGCACTCGACGAGCATCAGACGGTTCGATCTTCAGCGCGCCGCCTCCATAGGAGCGCCCCTCAATCTCAATGCTAAGCCTACTTAGACTTGACAGAAACGAGAGAATTACCAGTTGCGGGCTTGGCATGACCGCCGACTTTGCCCACAAGACGCGGTGGATTGCATTCGTGCAGAGGGCTCCGGCCTCGTTCAAAGAGAGTTTGGGTATGGTTCCGATTACGTACGTCAAGAAAGCATCAGGGACCTCGGTGTCCTCAATCCTGTACCACTCCTTCCGAACACAACACTTCACTCTGGATCTGATAGCCTTGCCCAGTGGCCCGTCAATGTACTCTTTGACCGGCCGTGCGATACGACTGTACGGCACAACCAGAAGCTTACACCGCGTATCCGTCGCTTCAAAGTGGTTCATCATCTTCCCGGTCAGGCACAGGGATGTGAGAGCCCGCGAGTGTGGGACCACGGGGCGAAGATACCTTTCGGGAATTCTGAGACTCTTGGCTTCTGATGGTCGGAGAACGAAGAAATCGTTGGCTCCAGTCACAACCCCGATCCGAATAGCGGCAGTTTCGCCCAACGCTCTGACAGCCGGTAATCCGCGAATCTCCCGGTACAGTTCCAGCGTACTGCGGGGCAGCATCGCCTCCCGCCATGACTCCCCTTCAGTACGTTTCTGCACCGCTGGAGCTGCATACTTCGTCGAACAGGCATGGGCAAGTCCCCGTATGCTAGCCACAACTCGAACTTGTGTGATGTGCCCAGAGGCGCGCCATCCCTCCGCTAGCACAACGATAGAGCCTTCTTCTGCTTCTGGGAACAGCCTCTGCCGGATCAGGACTGCCTTTGCCTGTCGAAATTTGGTGTCCAACACTTCTCGTATTGGGGCAGCGTAGTCCGAAGACAGCAGCGAGAGTGGCAGAACCATGGCGAGTCGGCCCCCCTCTTTGAGGAACCCAAGAGAGTGAAGCATGAAATACGCCCAGTAGCTCGCCCTTCGCGAAAGCCGATACCCCAGAGAAGTAGCCGCCCTCTGGGCGGTAACCATTTGTTTCGTTCTGAGTCTGTGATGGCGGATATAGGGGGGGTTCCCAACAACGACCTCGAACTGCCAAGTCGACTTCGTATCAGGTTGAATGCTCAGGAAATCTACTCCGATCTTGAAGGATCCCGAGCACCAGCGGTATCCCGGCAGCGCCCTCAAGTACGTCAGAGCGCCATTGTCAACATCAACACCAGCCAGTTGGGTGAACGGCCTCTTGGCCCCCAGGCCGCAAAGCGTGTTGATTGAGGCGGCAAGGAATGCGCACGCGCCAAAGCTAGGGTCCAGTACTCTCTCTGACTTGGCTCGAATGGCCCAATTTGTAAGGCATTGGGCCACCTCAATCGGCGTGTAGAACGCAGCGAAGCTCCTGCGACGATCAGCGATAGTCTCAAGGCTGTTTCTCATGCTATTGGTGAACCCACATATGCTCCAGGAAACTCGATTTGCATTGCCGAGGAAAGGCCGCCGACCTGATTAGGTAGCGTTGGAGGTAGCCTTTCTGTGCAACTCCCAAACCATGCCGCCACGACGCCTCCTTAGACAGCGGCACCAACGCCTCGGGGTAAAAGTGCCTCACAACGAACTCGCACGCCATGAGCAGATTCATGGGATGGTGGATGAACCGTGGGCGGCTCAGGTTTTCTGGCATACGGTGGTGCTCGCTAGACATCTGCCGACCTCCAATCTGAAGGTGGCACCAGGGGTGTTCATCGTCGGGATCGTCGAAGTCAAAGCGGAAACGAAGCATGACGCGGCGACCGCCGACCGCGACAACCTGCTCCTCCATGGCGGGTGCGTCGAGAAGGGAATCGTACCACAAGCACTTGTCCAGACACCAAACTCGGACCGTTATTGATTGCTTGCCCTGCGGTATCCCAGACGATGGCTGAAACAGCATCCCGTAGATGTCAATCTCCATCTTGTGTTTTACGATTTTGGGGTCGGTTGCCCTGAATGCCAAGGGGCAGTCCCTCCCTATCTCGTATTGCCATTGAGCTCTAGCCTCCTTCTTCTGCATCTTGAGCACCCGAAGACCGTTCTCGATTGCGGCATGTCCCTGCGGCGCCAGTACCTTAACGCTGTCAAGACGGTCCCTGATGACAGTAAGCTCAGAGATTGCCTGGTCGAGATTCATCTGCTCGTCGCGCCTCTCTGGATACCGCGAACCAGGTGCCTTGAATCGGGAGCAACAAGCTCCTCATCGAACTTCTCAGACTCCCGAATTGCCTTGAATGAGACTCTTGCCTCGTCCATGACGTCTGGCCTACTGTCAGGTCGGTAGGGAAGCGAGAATTGCCGCAGGACGGGCTGTTGCTCCAGATAGCACACGCAATCGGCGCCCGGCTTCTTGCTCCAGAGGCATGTAGAGCGTGAAAGGTGCGACCGCTTCAGCTTGCTCCACGCAGCTCCGAACTCCGTGTACTGGGTTGGTGGGATCTGCGCTTTCTCAAGCAATGAATATGCCAGATCGAGCACACGACCTTTCCACCATGCTCCTCCGGGGGGCTGGAAGGGCCTAGTGTACTTGGCTTCCACAAAATACGCCTGCACAGGGTGTGACGCGAACGACTTAACAGAGAGCCCTAACGCAGTGGACACAAACAAGGCACTGTACAGAATCCCGGGATAACCAAGGAGGATTTTCCGAATCCACCGTGCAAGCTCGCTGGTTCGCCATTCCCTGTCTGAGACCGGCAAGATGGGAGGGGAAGCCCTTTGTACGAGGTCTTCCTCGTCTTCCCTCGCGCCAACGATCGCAAGGAGCGATTTCCAGTCTCGCCTTCTCTTTGACGCAAGGATATGAAAGCCGGTGACGAGTGAGATGAGCGTTTCGCGAACCTGCTGAGGGTTGTTGCTGATATGATCCTTCCGGACGACCTCATCGAATGCCGCGGACAGGTCTATTGCGCTGCCGAAGGCGGCAGACTCTATCAGGCTACCTCGAGTTACAAGGACAATCGGCTTATCCGGCAGTTTCTCCCTTAAGAGTGCGGCGAAGGTCGAACCCCTGCCCGGTTGAACCCGATTTTCCGGCCTCCCAATTATCAGTTCGTAGTCGAGCAGCACCACATCAGGTCCAGCCTTGAGGATTTCCGACACTTCTGAACCGTCGCCCCTGAACTCGAGCGGCCTGACGTCAAGAGACCGTGAGTGTGTAAGCCGCTGGGCATATCGGCGGCGGTCACTTGCATCATCCTCTAGGAAGACGGCTCTAACCGTGGTTGGCATGTCGAGCCTCCGGAATATCGACTATGATGCAGGTCTTCCAGGGATCCTCGGGATCTTGGAAGGCAGCCGTGCCGCCGTAAACATCCACGAAGTCCGCGACTATCTTGAGGCCAAGCCCTGTGCCTGCCCCGAGTATGGGGTCTGGTTCACTCTCGCTGTAGAACGGTTCGAAGTACAGCTTCCACTTGCTCTTCGCGGCTCCTCTGCCTGTATCTTTGACATATATCCGAATGGATTCATTACTTTGCACTGCCGTGACTTCGATTTGTCGATGAGCAGACTCCTTCACGGCTTTTATGGCATTCGTCAGCAAATTGATGAGGATAGCACTGAGTTCGCACCCAAACATTGGGGGGGTCCTCAGATGAGCGGGGACCTCGTTGGCGAAGACGATGCCCATATGGGTCATGTAGCTTCCAAAGGCATTGGCTATCTTCTCGACCATTGGGCGAATCACAAGATGGCGCTTGCGAGAACGGGCTTCCTTCCCCAGGAGCAGCCCGAGTAATCTGCCTTGATGCTCTACGTCGGTGATGGAGTCCTGAAGCTCAGAGAGTGTTTCGGCGAACGTCTCCCGGTCGGTCGCGGGCATGGATGCCTGAAATCGCCGAAGAGACCTGTAGCTCTCTCGCAAGCGTTCAAGGGTTCCGAGCAGTTGATGGTCAAACACGATGATCATGGTCCCCGTGGATGCAAGGACCCGGAGCATCTGAAGCTCGCCGATTTGGTCCTTCTCTTGTTCCTCGATGGCCTCCAGAGCCATGCCGATCGCCTGCCATGCCTCCTTACGCTGTTCAGGCGTTGTCTTCTCGGATGGGGCACTAATCAAGTCTCTTGCCCGAGACAGCAACTCCTTCGGCGTCTGCACCTCCGCCTTGCGCGCCTCCCGTTCTTGTTGCCGCCTCTCTTCCGTATGTCGGGCATACATGACAGTTAGCCAGTCGATTCCACGCCGGACAAACGTTCGAATCTGCTGGAAGGCCTCGTTCTCGCGGAATCCCTCACGGCTGGCGAGCTGCCTGATATCAAGGTTGTCAAACCTTGAAAGACTGACCCGCCCAAAAAGCTGGTTCGAACTAGGCAGGAGCAGCATTGGGCGGTCTATCGAGCTGGCGAGGTTACGGAGCTCGACAGGAATGTCGGTAATACGTCTTGCCCTGTCGTAATCGGTTCGGAGCCAGTCGTTACCTTCGTCACCATATGGTGGAATGCGGAACCCATCATAGGTGATTTGGACACCGCCGTACTCGCGCCCCACCGACTGAACCGCTCTCACGCTGAAATCTGTGTCCCCGTAGAAACCGGACCTGTGAACGAAGTAATGCACCTTAAACGCAGCCTTGCCCACACCAGTGTATTGGGCATCTGGCTCGAATCTGTGAGGCTTCGCCGTCTGAGGTTCGTCTCGAAATCGCAGAGAGTACGAGGGCATTCCCGCTTGCGTCAGAGTGCCTTCAAGGACAGCGTAGGCTTGCTCAAGGAAGTCCTCCGACAGCGCGCCAGAGAACTTCTCTAGTTCCTTGTCAGGAAACTCGAAAACAATATCGAAGCCGGGGTCTTTCTCCTTGGCCCCTAGACGTTTCTTGACGCTCTTGGGCAACGGGCTGATCAGTCGCACGAGGTCTGCGCGGAGCTCGCCGATGTCATCGGCCGTCCATGCATCGCGTGTTCCGATGAGGCGTAGGAGAGTCCCTGTCGGCTTAGCTGCTGGCACGGTCCGCCGCTCGTACTTCACCGGCACTGACTGTATGTCCTTACCTACTTGGAAGTCTGCCCAGACGAAATGCATCCGCGTTTCTTCCTTGCCCAAGGAGGGCTTGCTGGGATCCAGGAACGCCGTCGTTTGGATCTCGACTTCCTCCGCCAAGCGGCGTGTGGCAAAACGCCCGATGCCCTTTGCTCCGGCTCTGGGACGTCCGTACCGCGCGGAGACAGGATTCTGCTGCTTGTCCGTGGTGGCGATTCTCATCCACGTGCGCTGAAGACTGTTGAAGGGAATTCCCGACCCCGAGTCGAGGATGGTGATCTCGCCGCCACTCGCGGATACGTTCTTGAACTCAATGATTACGTCTTCGGCGTCCGCGTCGTAAGCGTTCTTGACCAATTCGGCTACGGCAACGGACCGCTTGGCGACCAGTTCCTCGCCCAACTGGAGCAAGAGGGCGCTATCCACCTCAAACTGCAGGACGCCTGTGGTGGTTTTCACCGGGCCTTCATCGGATTGTCGAGGTGCTCTCGCCATTGTGTTTCCCGTCCTCGCGCTACCCGCACGTTGCCCCAATTATGACTTTGAGGCCCTGTGTGTGCAATGGTGCATCGTACTCACACGAAGCCGCATCTTGCGGCTCACTTACCTTGCCTCGTGTAACCAAGTGCTACCGGGCTTCGCCGATGGTTTGGCTGCACCATTGCCGCCACCCAATCTCCGGCCCGGATCAACTGGCATTAGGTCGCTTGTCACCGAGCGCTCGCGTGAGCACTTCGCCAATGTTGTGAACAGGAGTCAAAGCGACCGCACTCAATATGTAGGGCGGTAGGCTTTGCGTGTCCTTCATGTTGTCCGCCGGCAGGATGACCTCCTTGACGCCGGCCTCGAAGGCCGCACGAATCTTCTGTTGAATGCCGCCGACGGGCAGGACCTTCCCCATGATGGTGATCTCGCCGGTCATCGCCAGGTCGTTGCGAATCGGCCGTCCCAGCAGGGCGGAGACAATCCCCGTGACAATAGTGATACCCGCAGACGGGCCTTCCTTGGGCACTCCCATGAAGGTCGCCAGCACGGCCACGTCGAAGTTCTCACGCCAGTCGGCACTAATGCCCAACTCCTCAGACTTGGCCTTGATAAACTGGGCCGCCGCCTCGATGCTCTCACGCATCACACGCTGAATCGATCCCAGAGGCACGATCCGTCCGGTGCCCTTGGTGGCCTGCATCTCGAAGTGCAGCAGGCAGCCATGATCGCCATCGACCGCTAGGCCGATGACCTCTCCAACGGCCGGTGCCGGAGGCAGAGTGATCTTTTGGACGCGGTCGGCGTCCGGCAACTTGGGAACAATCTCCTTGCCTGAAGCGGGCAGTCGCACGCCCAGTTTGATCCGGTCGTACTCGCCCGGCGCCATGAGGTGCAGTTGCTCGCGAACGCGCTGGCGGAGTTCGCAGGACAAGGCCAGCACCTCCTCGAGTTCAGCATCGGTCACCCGCCCATCCGGATAGAGAAGTTTCAGCAGGCCGGATATGGTCTTCATGGTTGCCCGCTGGTCGCGGCCGGACACTCCTTGCGTCGTCCTGGCAAAGTCGGCCAACTCGAAGCGGGGCCGCATTGCCGACACCACGTCCACCCGCCGCAGTTCATGCATGATCTCGCAGAAGTAGTCCGTGATAAAGCCGTAATCCTTCGAGTAACTGTCGGGTGCCAGTTTCGGAATCTCCCATCCGGGCAAGTAGGCATGGATGCGGTCCAGGAACGCAATCTCCTGGAGAAAGTCGGGCAGCGGCTCAAAGAGGTGGTAGTACTTCTCGTGCGGCCTGTCGCCCTGAACGTCCAGGTTGCCCACGAAGACGAGGCTGGAGAACGCCAGCATCTCCTTCTTGCCGCGGCTGAACCTGGCGTCCTGCATGTACCCCTGCATGATGCTCACCAGGGCCTTGGGGTCGGTGAAATCGGTGTTGGCGATTTCGTCGAACACGACGGCGTCGCGGGAACCGACCTCGCCGATCTTGCCGGTGTTCAGGTTGATGAACAGTTGAGCCGGAGTCGCCTTGCCGCCCGAGAGAACGTGGGCGTAGTATGAGACGTTGCGGTAGAGATACGTCTTGCCGGTCTCGCGGGGCGCGAGTTCCACCATGTTCACGTTGTTCTCAACCAACGGTACGCACCGGCAGAGGTAGAGCAGTTTCTGCCGGCGCGTCATCTTCTCCGGGTTCAGGCCGCAAGAGTTGATCAGGATGTCGATCCACTCGTTGGTCGTGAACTCTTTCCGCTTCTCCAGGAACTCGTCTAGGTTGATCACACTCACCTGGAACGGCGTGAAGGCCGTGACCTTAAAGGGCCTGATCTTCTTCTGGTGGACCTCGGTCTCGTCGTAGGTCAGGTCGATCGTGCCCCACATCCCGCCGGCCAGAAGCATGGGGTACTGGCACACAATGCTCTCGGGGATGTTCACGAAACTCTCATTGATGGCCGAGATCGCCGCCCAGTACTTGTCCTCGGTCTCGACCAGCCGGACCTCCAGGCTGGCGATGAGCGAATGGCGGCGGTTCTCGCGGATGAAGTGCCGAATCCTCTCGGCCTCTGCCCCATAGACAAACGTCTCTTTCAGGCGGCGGACGACCTTCTCCATGTCCTCGTGGAACGTCGCCTCCTGGCAGTAGTTGTCGATAAGGTACTCCAACACGTAGCGGGGGAACTCGTCCACGCCGGTGTTGATCGTGTGGGCCTTGTTGACAACCTTGCCCTTGAAGACCTCCTTGAGCCTCTCGTTCATTCCTCTGCCTCCAACTTCTTTCGTCGGCCACGCTTGGGTTTCTTGTCCTCGCCGCCATTCCTGCCCAGCATCCTCACGCACACCTGATAGTCTTCCTCGACGTCCACCATTGTCTCTTCCGGGAGCCTCTCCAGGTTCAACCCGCCTTTTTCGTAGAGCAACTTGCCCTGCTCGTACAGGCCGCTCCGCTTCGAGTGCCGGATCCACTCCGCCAGCGTCGCATCATTCGGCCGGATCTTCTCGGGGATCGCCAGGCCCTGTTCCAGCAAGGCCACGTACCGCTTGACCTTGCGGTTCGTGCCCGCCTTGCGGCCCTCGGCCTTGAGTTTCTGCTCTTCCTCACTGACGGGTAAGCGGAACGTGCCCTCGTCGGTCTTGTAGAAGTAGTCGAGGAGCCACTCGACCAGCGGCCGGCGGGGCTTGTCCTGCACGGAGTAGACGTACTGCTCGAAGAGGTCACTGTAGTGGACGCCCTCCTGGTCAGGCTTCTTGTCGAGTGTCTTCTGAATGAAAGCCCCGATCTTCTCGGCCGCGGCATCCTCTTTGGCCGACTCGGCGGCGTCCGTGACCTCCAGTTCCCGGTCTTTCAGATACCAGCGGCTGACTGCGTGCGTGCCCAGGAGGTTGGGGTCCTCCTTGCGGAAGAGGTCCTTCATCCGGGGCTCCTGGACCTCTTCGGCGACCTCCGAGAGGATTTCGTCGAAGTTGTGGGCCTCCATTGTGCCGGCCCGGACCATGCGGGATACCAGTTCATCGTAGATGTGGTCCTTCGTGGCGCCGGGATGGGCCAGGAGGTACTCGCGGATGATCTGGCGGGCCAGTTCGCGGAAGGTCTTTGTGTCGGCGTCGGCTGGGATCAGGAGTTGCGCGACCTGCCAGTCGCCTGGCTTGGGCTTGCGGAAGTTGATGACCAGATCTCGCTTGTTGACCTTGTCAGCTACCCTTTGATTGTACGTGTTGCCTCCAGTGTCAATATACAGAGCCCTCTCTCCCTCTCCCACAACGAATCCGACCTCAGCCATGATGTCCTGAACGAGTGCCCAGGTTCCCTCGGAGGTGTCATGGTAGCAAAGGGAGAGCCAACGGCCGGGTTTCAGAACCCGGTAGCACTCGGCCATGGCCTGCCGCATCATGTTGGCCCAGTCTGTCTCCGTCTTACTGCGGGTTTCGTTGACGATTATCTCTTGGCTGTGCCAGGACGTGTCAAATCCAAGCCATACTTCCCAGAGAAAGTTCAATTCGGCATACTGGACTGACCCGCCGTATGGCGGATCGGTAAAGACGTAATCCACTGACGACGACGGAATAGCACTCAGGTCCGTGGCAGATTGTGTCGAGATACACACTTGGTGACCAGTCAGCAGTTCCGATAGCACCTGCTTTCCTGCGCAGGTCTTATTGAACACCTTACGTAAACTATCCAAGACGTTCCTCTGCTTGGACATCGGCGGCAATGCCCAGTTTCCAGGAATGTACCCGCCTCCCCCATCCAGATGTTGTGCCTTGCGACTGACCGCCAACATGCCAGAGGTAATGACAGCCCTCAGGTCATCATCTCCGTCGGCGGCTTCCATCAGTGCCGCGAGAGCCCACAGATTCCGGTAAGTAAAGAGCTCGGATATCTTGCGGAAATTCCGGCTGGGCCGCCACTCATCTCCCCATGGCGCCTTTGGGTCGACTACATTCATCATGAACTGCTGGGGGTAGGGATGAGGAATCTTCTTAGATTCGATCTCGTGTATCTGTCTTATATCCAACGCCTCAAAGGCATGCCGCTCGCTCGGGGTCCCGTTAATCGACCTTAGCATCCGACTTGGCCTACAGCGTCCATGACACGAGAAATTGACCCCAACAGGCCTAAGCCCTTTTATCTGCAGTGAGGAGTTGATGGGCTCCTCGACCTTGCCACGCTTCATGCACTCGGGGCATTGGGGCGGATCATACTGCGAGGCTGCAAAAAGGGTCACTGGAGCAAGACATCGCGGGCATACGTACTCATTAGAGTAGATGACATAATGCACTGTCGCAGGGCCGTTACAGTGATGGCAGCGAGTCTGGTAAAGGAACGCGATCTCGTCCGCAACTCGCGCCGCCATATTGTCAAAACGGGCCTGCAGCTCTGTTGGTGCAACCGGCGTAACGTAGAATCGCGTAATGAACGTCGCTGCAGGTGACAGGTCGATGGCAATGGCCTTGCGATTCCGACCGAGAGCCGCAACCGCCGTGCTACCAGAGCCACAAAACGGATCGAGGACGAGGTCCCCGGGCTGGGTGTAATGTGCTATGTATGTCGCAATGGCATCATGCGGTTTCTTTCCCAGGTGATAGGCGTGCATCGAAAAGACAGCGGAAGTCTTTGTGGTTTCTATCGGTGTAGTGAAGGCCGCGACGTCGTACTTATCGGCCTGCGGATCGTAGGGGCGTTCTTTGAGGTGCTGTTCCGCAAAGGCTCGAAGATAACGGTTAACCTTGTCACCAGAGTAGAAGCCCTCCGGCATTTTGGGAACCGCACCGTGGAAAAGCCCGGCCCCTTGTGCTTGCGCCTTCTTCGCCATGACATTACCTCATGCTCTTGGGCGTCAGCCCAAGGATATTGCCCAGGTGGGCAGGCACGCGTCGGATGATCTGCTCGGAGTTTAGCCGCACGGTGAACCGATGGGTCCTAGCCTTTCGGATGGTACGGCGGCCATCCCGGCAGACGACGGTGATCGTTAGCGTGCGTTCCATTGAGCCCTGGCGGCGCTCATCATCAGTAGCATCCTGCGGGTCAGGTTTGAAGCGGTAAATCGCCTCCGCGCCTTGCGGCGACACGTATAGAACCTGGTCACGGAGGCACTCCCGCTCCGGATCACGAGCGTAAGATGCCGTCACATCCACCCGGACCTCTTCAAACAGTTCGGCCTTGGGGGAACACACAAGCCGCAGGCGGAACTCGGCCTCCTGGCCCTCGACTACCTCGGCTGGCCCAACGATGTCGTCCAGGATCAGCAGGCCCTCATCCTTCTCCCTGACCCTGAGAACGACCATTGGGATCATCAGTTCCTGTATCGAGATACCGCCGTGTGTGAAGGCATCCGGGTTGAAATGGGCGCTGGGCCTGGACAGGGCATAGCCTGTCTTTGGGAAGATGATCGTGGCATAGTGCTTCTGCCAGGTGGTCTTGGTCCTGGCGTCTTTGCCAGTATCCGAGGCGGGCATTCGCAGGTCGGCGACAGGGAACTCCCAGGTGTTTTCCCTGACTCGCGTCGGTGCGTGCAGGTCGTCCAGGCTCTTCATGAGTTTGGCGTTGAAGTACGAACAGTCCAGCGGCTCGTTTACCCAAGCCAACTCGATGCCAAGCCTCTGGCGGGGCACGTGGCAGAACCCGTGGTCAGCCGTGATGAAGACCTTTGTGCCGGGCGCCAGGCCGCGGACGATGGCCAGGACCTCGGTGTCGATGATGTTCTTGAGGTGCTGCTGGTAGATGAACGCCAGCGGCCGGGCGGGGACTTCGCGCCCATCGGGGAGTGTCTTGCTCTGGATCTTGTGCAACTCTCTGTCGCAGAGCTCGAAGATGAACAAGTCCAGGTTGCCTGCCCGGTAACGCACAGTCTCGCCGGTGCCCATTCCCTCGGGCGGAATCACGTCCACACTACCCTTGTAGCCAAACTCCTTGGCCAGGCCGCGTCGCAGGAGCTTGTTTTCCCCATCCCGGCTGTCAAACTCGTCAGGCAGCGCGCCCGCGCTGATCGCTTTCCGTGTGACATGCGTCTCCGAAGGTAGCAGGGACGATGCGGGGTACTCCTGGAGGAGTTGCATGCGGTCCTCAAGCATTGGCCGCAGGAACTCGTCCCAGATGTCGTAGCGCAGCCCGTCGAACACCAGGACGACGGCCTTCTCTTTTTCCGGGTCCCAATTCGGCTTGAGGCAGCGCCGCAGGAACTGGCTGGTCAGGCGGACATCGGCGTCCTGTGTGAGCCAGGTGGAGTACTGCGCGACCACCATCTCCTGGAAGCGGGCATTCATCTCATCCAGACTCGCCTGTGCTTCCTCGGACATGGTTCGCACACTCTGGCGAACGCGGCTGAGGGCATTCCCGAAGGTCGAAGGGAGTTGGTCTTCGGGGCGAGGCAGGAAGTCGCCGCTTCCGACCAGCCGCTCCAGGGCGGAAAGGTAGTACTCCAGCCGGTTGACCCTCTTCTCGTTCCAGAAGGCCTGGAAGTCTTTGTAGGTGAGTTGGTTCGTCTTGCGAACCTTCAGGGTCTTGACCGCTGAAGCCAGTTCCTCGCGCAACTGCTTGCACTGAGCCGCGAGGGTGTAGGCTTCCTTAAGATGTGACCAGACAACCGACGGCCGTTTGTCCACGAAACAGACGTCGGCCACAGGCGTGTCCGGGAAGAGCACCTTGGAGATCGCTTCGTGCTCTGTCTTGGCCGGCGCCTTGGACAGGAGATTGTCCAGGGCCATCAGAAGGGCCAGGGATCGGATGAGCGTTGAGTATTGCTCCTGCTTCACGACGGCCGCGAACTGAGGAGGTTGGGTGAGGTTCAACTGGTCCAAGAGCAACAGGTTCAGCGCGTCTTTGCCGAGCGAACTCTCGACGGCCTCAATGTCCCTTGCCGCCTGGTCCGGGTCGAGACCAATGAGTTTGGGGGCGGCGTCCTTCAGGATGTCCGGCTTGATCTCGCCGAGCGGCGCCAGCGAGGGATCAATCTTAGCGAGAAGCAGGTTCCAGTGCTCGACGTGCTGGGCAAGGATGACCGACAGGTAAAAGGCCCGAAGTACGGTCTCGGCCGGGTGCTTGGCGAACCACGAAAACGGTGCGGGAGCCTTGCCGAGTTCCTCGCGGATGGGCTTGGTGATCTCGGGGGCCAGCGACTCCAGTTCCTCGAGTTGCTCGTGGCCTAAGAGGCCGATCCGCCAGTAGTCCTCGGCGTCCAGTGTCTTGAAGGCGGATTCGGCGACGCCCAGCGACGCATAGGCAACGATGGTCTTGAAGTCGTGGTCGTTGAACCGCTTGGGGTCGGCGTTGCGAAGGTTCTCGTGTGCCCGCAGGATCGCCGGCAGGTTGCGCGAAATCAGACGAGCATGGCGCGGATCGTTGACCTCGGTGGGCCAGTTAGGATCTCCCGTCTTCTCTTTCAGGAAGTCCCTGAGGTTCAGGTTGATCCGGGCGTGCTCCGGGATGTCATCCAAGAGGTCCGGGTAGAACGGCGGCGGGGCCTTGGTGGCCGAGGGGCTCGTCCGGCGCCTGGCGGGGGCACGGTCGATGACCAGCAGATTCTTCATCTCCGGATCGGCAACGGCCTTCTCGTACAGTTCGCGGAACACGAGGTTGGTCGCGGACACAATGACCGTGAACCCGTTGTCGCGCGCGAAGGCGTGGACCATGCCGTCGGCGTCGGACAGCAAGCGCAAGGGGTCACGAAGAAGGACGCGGTCGCACCCCTTGACAGTCTCCAACTTCGATTGCGTCCAGCGGCTCAACATGCCCCGCCTCCTTTACTCGATCTGAAGCACGGGGAGGACATCGCCGCCCTTATCCGCCTCGGCGATGGCCTTCTCCAGGAACTTCTGGAACTCCTGAGCCAAGGCCGGAATCTGGCTCTTCTCCACGGTACCGATGCTGGGCTTAAAGTCCGACAGCCTCACCAGCTTGACGACGATCTGCTTGAGGTAGCGGTTGATGATGTCAACAATCGATTCGTCGTCCAGGCATGCCTTCACCAGCACGCTACGAACACCTGCAGTGTCCTTGGCGGCCAGGATTGCGCCGATGACTCTCTCAGACTTGCCTTGTTGGAGGCGGGCTTGCACAGCCGGATTGAGGAATACCTGGACCTTGCTGTTCATGCCCGTGTCGAAAAGCTTCCGGGCCTGGTCAGCAAGATCGCTTGCTCGTTGGATAACACCGTTCGCATTCTGGAACGATAGGCTGCACACATGCTGGGGATGCCGCTTGAGATGGTCCTCGACCGAAGCGCGCGAGGGCGAGGGACACGCGAACACAGCCGCGTCGAGGCCGGTGAGATGCTCCGCCAACTGCCCGGACATGGGTGGCTGAAGCGCTGTGACCTTCTCGAGAATCTTCATCGCCCGGAACTCGTCTCCGGCCAGGATGTCCTGAACGGCCCGCCTGGCCTGGTCAGCACGATCGGTGACCGAATCGTGCAGAGCCATGTAAGCGGTCGCGTACTCCCTGACAAGACAAGCCAGGGTTCCCGACTCGCCCGCGTCCGGCGGTGTCTTGCCAATGAGTTCCGTCTTCAGTTTGATCTCGGAGTCGACAAACGGCTGAATCTCGGCCATCTTCTTCGCGAGCTTGCGCTGCTCCCGTAGCACGGGGCGCAGCGTCTCGTCATCGGGGATAGCCTCCGCGCAGTACTTTGTGGCCGTAAGCAGTTCAGTCTCGTAGCCGATGAACCGCTTGACATCCTGGTAGTTTCTGAGCCGGTTCGCCAGGTCGTCCACCTCAGTTTGCGAGGCCGCATTTGTGTCAAACGCCTGGTACCCCATGGCCTCCTTGAGGGCATACAGTATCTGGTTGATGTCGTCGGTCCCGCTCACCTCAGCCGAGAACAAGGCGGAGACCTGTGTGAGCTCCTTGAGGTAGGGGTTCGGGGCCTTGAGGGCTTCGAACAGCCCCTTGGCCCTCTCGTTCAGACGGGCGGCTTCATCCTTCTCCGCGGCAAACAGGGCCAGCAGCCGGGAGCGGTAGCCCGAGATCACCGCATCATCGTGCGTAACCGGAATCTCCTCCCCGAGCAGTTTCCCGGCATAGGGCCGGAGGACCTCCCAGTTCTCTGGCTTCGCGACTTTTTGAACCTCGGTGAAGGAGTCCAGGATCTTGGCGGAGAAGTCGATGCCAGCCAGGTTGGTGTAGTCGACCACAGGGGAGGGAAGGCCGGACTTCGGCCCTACCGAAATCCTGAGTTTGCCCTCGCGGACCAGGCACAGCAGAAAGATCTGAACCATCCGGCGCGTCAGGCCGTAATCCTTCGGACCGCCGATGCCCATGAAGTTCTTGTAGACAGTCTCGATTTTCATGGGCTGGCCTTCGTCGGCCAGTTTCCCGTCGATGAACTGCCAGATGTCTCGAACGTGGTCGTTGTCGGAGCAGTCGAGTTGCCGCTCGGCGCTCTTCTTCATAACCTTCAGCCCGAAGCCGAAGTTCTGGGCTGCGCTGATGTTCTGGTTCGGCTTGCTGCCCTTCGGGATGCTCCCCGTCTTCACGATCCCGTTGATGACCTTGACGCCCTCTTCTTTCCTGAAGATGAACGGCGGCTCGAACTGAATGTCCCGCGATTCGTAAGCAGAACTCAGCACCTTGTCCACGAGCGGTGTTACGATGCTGGCCAGTTCGCCGGCGACATGGAACTCCATCTGCGAGTTGTTGAGTGCGTCAACGCGGCCACGGCCGTAGCAACTGTCGACGATCTTGACGATCCGACCCATGTCTGTCTGGAGGCAGTTGGCGACCCAGTTGATGACCGCTACGGCATCCTCAGTCTCCTTGCCCTGCCAGTCAGAGATCAGTTTTCGGTAGGCCGCGAAATCTAGCAGCCGGTCCTGCTCTTCAGTCGTCAGGTCGCCGGGAGACCACAGCAGCACCCGGGGGTCTTTTCGCTGGTCGAGGAGCTTCTTGATGCCCTTCGCGGGCACGGTCTTGGTTGAAACGAAGACGGCAAAGTCCAGGTCCGTCTGGTCGCTATCAACGGGGGGAAGGGGGGAGTTTTCGCTGGCCACCCGCAACAGATCTCGCATGCGGACCATGCCCGCTGTGTGCCGGCCTTGCCAGACGACTTCCAGCGTCTGATCGTCATGCTTGGAAGATCCACGATCCTCCCACGGTCCCAGGAAGGGCGCGATGTCCCTGAAGATGGACTTGACGCCGCTGGAGAGGTCGATCGTCATTTGCCGCGTCTTGACGGGCCATTCGTCCAAGGCCAGCAGGTGCTCCCAGGCCTCCTGCCGCATCAGTTCGTTGGCCTCGGCCTCATCCCTGGCCTTTTGGAACTCGGCCCGTGGATCGACACCCGTGAAGACTGGGTCAAACTTGTATCGCGGCTTCTTGTCTTCGTCGAACTTCTGGACGATCTGCCGGAGTTCCTTCTTGAGGTTCTCGGCTAACGTTTCATAGTGCTGAATGTTCTCGTCGATGTTCGCCTCGGCATCCCGCTCGATGAGAACTGAATTGGCAATCTCCTCAGCGCTCAGGCCTTGCTGGCGGGTCTTGGCGATGTGATAGAGAAAGAGCGTCTGGATGGTCTTGACTCCCTTGTCGCGGTGGACCTTCAGGGAGCCTTTGGTCAAGGCGTCGATCTGGCGCTTGCACTCCTCGTAGGCCCTGTAATCGTCCGCCCGCTTCGTCTTGATCGCCACCAGCCCTGCGTGCACGCCGCTGGGGTCCTCCTCGTACTGAATGGCCTCGTCAAAGAGTTCCCAGAGGCGGATCAACTCCTTGCCTTGGTGTTTGATCTGGTGCCGGAGCGTCTGGTGCATGAAATGGATGGCCGACCGGGCTGTGGTGAGTTCATACGTAATCGCGCGCAAAACCTCCAGAGCCGGTTTGTGGAACGGGAAGAAGTGCCTGAACTCCTCCTCGCCGATACTCTTGGGCCAGGAGAAGCCCCGCTTGTAGTGCAGGTAGTAGTTGGCAATGGCCGACGGGTCCTTGATCTCACGAACGCGGGCCAAGACGATCTCGTAGTAGTCCTTGTCTTCCTCAAGCAGGTTGACCAGTTTCAGGCGGTCGTCGGCATTGATATTCTTGACGCCCATCTTGCTCTCGATGGCCTGCTGCGCTGCACAGACCGTCCACACCGGCAGGTTGTGGATCTTGGCCAGCCGGTTCGAAAGCACCACGAGCGTCTTCTCGTCGTCGGTCCGCTGGTCCTCGCTGCGGTTCTTCATGAACAGGGAGACTTCATCGAGCATCAGAAGCACGCCGCTATAT
>Ga0307379_10005674_pt1 | contig 17335 bp, 9 predicted proteins | sample UN2MG_FD_202237 | JGI IMG/M metagenome (GOLD analysis project Ga0307379, IMG submission 202237) | Soil microbial communities from Risofladan, Vaasa, Finland - UN-2 | ecosystem: Environmental > Terrestrial > Soil > Coastal area > Acid sulfate soil | place: Finland: Risofladan, Vaasa | collected... | reverse complement strand
CGTCTTGACCACATTTGGCCGGTCAGATTGCAAATGGTATATATAGCTAAAAACCAAATATTTAACTCCGGCCTTTGGTGGTCAATTTTCCCCGGCCAACTATGGTCAAGGTTACTGGCTTTTCCAGTCAGCTACGGAGAACGATGCAACAATTGGATGGAACCGGAACATGAACTACAATAACAGCAATGTGAACAGAAATAACAACAATAAGGAGGATGGCTGTTCTGTTCGTTGTATAAAAGATTAATGATACAACCCATAGAATGAGGTTTTAAGACCTATTCCCCAGAGTATCAAAAAAATAATTGCACTTTTTAGGAAAAAATATTGCAAAATACTTGACTTGTATTATAGTTGTCTCGTACCTTTGATACTGCGATACAAAACTTGCACCGTGAGTTTTTTCAATGTCTGTAAATGTCTAACTAATTCTAAATTGTTATGGCATTCTACTATTCACTTGACAGGTCTAAACCTGTCGATAGGAGGATTGCTGAGCGATTACTCCTATTAAAAAAAGGGATTAAGGCTCCATAGAATTTCCCATTTAAATATGCGTGAGATGTCAAATCATTTACCAAAATGAAGTGAGATGAAGAATATTTTAATTGATAAATCAATACGATAACAATTGATATATCTACTTATATAATGTGTTAAGTTGTACAGGATGATAGTACAAAAAGGACATATAATATCAGCCTTGTTTATATTCTTCCTGAGTCTTCAGCCATTGCTGTCACAGTCTTATTCAAGCCGGGACAATTATACCGGTGCCTGGGAAAACCCTTCGAGCTGGAACCCGTTATGGCCAATGCCACTGACCAACCTTAATGGTAACAATATTACCATCTACGGTTACATTACAGAAAATGGTTCACTCTTTTTTAAAGGAACTGCCAATAAACTGACCGTTAATGACACGCTTGTTATTAAAGGGAATTTCGTACTCGACAACAATAATGATCTGATAATCAACGATAATGGAATCCTTGTTGTACTTGGAGACTTTACCGTCAACAACCAGACTGTTGTAACAGCAAACGGCTATCTGATCGTTATAGGCAACTTCACTAAATACAGTGCTCAGGGCTCATTATTAAGCAATGACAATCCTGTCAGGGTTTTCATTGGAGGAACAATCACTCCCGTGGAATTAACAGATAATAATCCTGCATTCCCTGCACTCAATTGCACAACACCGGCTACAACCCGGTATCCCTCTTCTAATTGCAGTTATGGTAATCTGACAGATATTATAAGTGATCCTGTCTATCCTTTCTTGCAGACAATATGTATGGTGCAAATACCAACAATTACAGCAAGCGGGCCGGCAACATTTTGTGAAGGTGAAAGTGTAACTCTGACGTCATCCCCGGGGTCATCATATTTATGGTCGACAGGTGCAACAACCCAAAGTATAAATATAACTATTTCAGGCAGTTACACAGTAAAAATAACAAATACAAATGGATGCCTGAGTGCAGAATCTGTACCTGTTGAAGTTATTGTTTACAAGTATCCGGTCGCTTTCGCAGGACCCGACCAGGAGCTTAATTTTGTATTTGAGACCAGGATGGAGGCGGTATTATCGGCGGGAGAAACAGGTGAATGGTTTTTGGTTTCCGGTTCAGGTAACATTATTGATAAAAATTCTCCCGTTACTATGATAACTGAATTATCGATCGGGGAGAATAAATTTTTATGGAAAATGCAAAGCAACAATTGTGAATCGGCTGCAGAAGTCAGAATTATTGTTCACGATCTTGTTATTCCATCTGTGATCACCCCCGATGGCGACGGGAAAAATGATTACTTCAAAATAAGTTTAAATGCAGATAAGGTTGAGCTGATTATCTTTAACCGGTGGGGGAATGAGGAATATTCAAACACAGATTATTTAAATGACTGGGACGGTAGGAATAACAAAGGGGCTGAACTTCCTGCTGACACTTATTTTTATGTTATTAAATACGGAAACAGGAAAATATTTAAAGGCTCTGTTTTAATAAAAAGGTAAATGAACCGGCTTATTCTCAGCATATTAATACTTTCTTTCCCTCTGCAACTAATGGGGCAGCTGTTCCCGTTATCAAACCATTATATTAATGATGCCCTCGACATTAATCCTGCTTTTGCCGGGTGCCACGAAGCGCTCAGCATTTCCGTTATGTACCGGAATCAATGGGTGGGATTCAGCGATGCACCAAAAACCTGTCTGCTTTCCGTTCACACACCACTCAATAATGACAGGATCGGACTGGGGTTATTAGTTGAAAGGAATAGTATTGGAATATTTAAAGAAACCAATATTATCGGCAATTATGCATACCGGATTGAGCTGGGGGAAGGCATACTGTCATTGGGACTTGGAGGCGGGATCACGGTATACAATGTTGCATGGAATGAACTGGTGGCAGCAGATGCCAATGATGCACAGCTGATGAATAATCCGGTATCGGTTGCTTTACCTGCGCTTAGTGCAGGCACATACTATTATACAAAAAAGTATTTTATCGGCATATCAATGCCCATGTTCTTAAGTCATGAAATTGACAAAAACTCGGGCAAATATAAAATCGGGGGCAATTTCTCAGAAGCCAATTATATTTTTACAGGAGGCTATGAGATCGGTATAAATAAACAGCTTAAATTCCTCCCTTCTCTTTTGCTGAAATATCATCCCGGGAATGCCATACAGGTCGATTATAATGCGCTTTTCAGTCTAAAGGATAAGATATGGATGGGTTTAGGCTACAGGAACAGCGATAAGCTGGTTGGCATGCTTCAGTGCCAGCTCAGTTATCAGTTAAGAATGGCTTATTCCTATGACTTTGATTTCAGCAATATCGGGAAATATACCAACGGATCTCACGAGATCGTGTTAATTTATGTATTCAGATACACACGGATAGTTAAGGGGCCAAGACAGTTTTAACGAATCAATTTTATGATTAAATACTTTTTCATATTTATTTTCCTATCGTTGCTACCTGATACTGCATTGAAATCCCAGTCTGATCTTTATATAGTAAAACCTGCTCCGTTCAGTTCAAGAATTTATAATGAATTTTCTCCTGTATTTTATAATGCCGGAATTGTATTTTGTTCCGACCAGAGTGACAATTCACTTGTAAGCTATCAGGATGAACAAAACAGGTTGTTTAAGATTTTTTATGTGAAAAAGAAAGGCAGTTCAGGCTGGAATCTGCCAAAGATCCTGGCAAAGGAAATCTCAACTGCTTTTAATGATGGTCCCGTAACATTTAACGAACAAGGGAATGTCATTTTTTTTTCCAGGAATAATTCAGTAGAAAATTCGATGAGAAATATTTCTGACACCTCAAATAAGCTTGGAATATTTTCAGCGGAACTGATAGACGGCGTATGGACCGATATAAAGCCCTTTACCTATAATAATCCTCTTTATTCATTTGTTACACCGGCACTAATCCCTGACGGTAACCGGATATACTTTGCATCGGATATGCCGGGCGGATCTGGTGGAATGGATCTTTATTATTGTGACCGGATCAATAATAAATGGGACAAGCCGGTAAATCTGGGTCCGGTTATAAATACTTCTGAAAATGAGTCCTTCCCTTTTGCATCCGGAATCGGGAAGATATATTTTGCATCGGATGGACATAAAGGCTTTGGCGGGAAAGACCTGTTTTATACAAGGGAAACAGATGGAGGGTGGGCGTTTCCTGTGCATCTTGATTCTGCTATAAACTCCGCGGCAGATGATTTCGGACTTGTTGTCGATTCAACGCTTGAAAACGGTTTTTTTTCAACGAACAGGCGGGGAACGGACGATATATTCAGTTTTAGTTCAGCACCTGTGGACTTTACTGATTGTGACACTGTTAAGGAAAATAATTATTGCTTTACATTCTACGATGAAAAACAATATCTCATTGATACCTTACCTGTAGTATATAAGTGGGATTTTGGTAACGGCATTGTACTTATTGGTAAAGAAGTGAGGCATTGCTTTCCTGGTCCCGGCAGGTACTCAGTCAAACTCAGTATATATGATGAGCTAACGGGTGATACTATTTCAAACCGGGTTGACTATAAGGTGGAACTTCAGAATATTGAACAGGCTTATATTAAATCTGATAACTCAGGAATTACTGATAAATCAATAATCTTCGAGGGGGTAACAACCGACCTTAAAGGAATTAAGGTCACCGACTATTTCTGGAATTTTGGAGAAGGGTTTAAACCCGGAGGTCCGGTTTTAAGCAATATTTTTAAAAAGAAAGGTGAATATGTGGTTAAACTTGGCTTATTTGCAGAAAAGGACAGCCTTGGTGTAGTTTCTAAAATATGTGTCATGAAAAAAATAAAAATCAATTGAATTGAAGAAATATATCTTCATATTTTCTATTGTTCTTCAGGCGGGTATACCTCTCTTCTCACAGTCTGCCCCGGCAATTGATGAAAATATCCCTTACCTGGTGACCTTTGGGGGAAATTCTCTCACATCGTGGGGGGACGATGACTTCTGCCAGATATTTTTTTGCCTGATCCCATCATCACAAACTGAACCTGTTTATATCCGTATTTATGATCCTGAAACCAGTGGGGATCTCGATGAAGTGAAGGGAGAATTCAATACTGTTACAGACTTTTCAGTTTACGGAGGTAAAGGTTGCTGGTCGGATACGTCAGGACAGACTTATAATAAGACAGAAAATTATAAGAGCGGATTTCTGATGACGTCAAAATCATTCGGAACTGATACAAAATACGATAAGAAGTGGTTCAGTATCGGACCTTTTAATCCGTCGGAGGGAGAGTATGTTCAAACACTGGGAGGCAATGTGTTTAAAATCATCGCAAAAGGGGTATCCGGGGATGATGGGAATTTATATAAATTCTTTTTGAGCACCAGTCCGTCAGAAAACATACCTGTTGAGGGCGGAAATTTATTTACCTATAAATACCATTTAAGATTATCGGATGATCAGAAGCATATATCGCAGATCTATCCTTTTGTTGACGACAGGACCATTTCAGTACAAGTTTCGAATTTTGACTGGGACAATGACGGGACCATAAGGATATTCTCGGTTGCCAAAAGCGGCATCTCATGCGATGTTTCAGGAGAAGATAACTGGGTAAGAAGGGTATTCCCGATTGTGGCGGAAGAAAAGAATTCAACCATTGAGATTCAATTCATAAAGAATCAATCTGTTCAGGTTAAGAACAATAATGTTGTGGTCACCGTCAGGAATCAATATGGGATCTCTCTGCCATTTTATGTTGTTCCTATTGGAGGAATTCCGGTTTATTCTCCTAAAATAAGAATGAAATGATGTATTGGAAAGGATTATTTATTATTCTCTTATCATTTTTTGCTTCAAATGCATCTCCCCAGGAATACAATTTCCGGAATTTCGGTTCAGAAGATGGATTATCCAGGCCATATGTTTATTCAATCATCCAGGATGCACAGGGTTATTTATGGGTGGGAACAGATAAGGGCTTATCAAAATACAATGGATTTACATTTGACAATGATGTTTTAACTGACTCACTGGCCGGCACTTTGATTACCTGCAGCATAAGGAATGGAAAAGGTCTGTGGTTTGGCAATAGTGCAGGGGATTTGTCTTTTTATAATGGGAGAAAATTTCATTCTTTTAAATTGCCTGATCCGGTTGCAAGCCGGCTGACACATTTTGCAAAAAGCCCCGATGACCGCATTTGGGTGAGTACATATGCCGGCGGTTTAATAAAATTAGATCAGGATTCCGGTGTGGTAAAGAGCTTTATACTAAGAAATCCTGAAAGCATTAACTCATTTTTCTTTATCACTGAAAGTGATGTACTTATTGGTACGAATAAAGGATTACTATTTTGCAGGTTAAAAATACCGGGTGAAATCGAAATAGTCCGGACTGTTCAGGAAATTCCTGAATCCAAAATTTCCGGCATCCTGAAAATAAGGAAGAGGCCGGGCTTTTATATTGCAACTGAAAATGAAGGCATATTTCAGCTCAACTACAATAACAACCAATTTGAAGTTTCAGAAATAAAACCAGAGGATGGTTCCGTCTTCACCGGAATACAGGACATTTACGAAGACAGTCTGTCAGATCTATGGATTTGTTCTTTTGGAAAAGGGCTTATCAGATTGACCTTTCCCGGCCAGGGTGAATCAGCAAAGGTTTATTATTTTAATACTTCCAACGGATTTGCCTCTGAAAACATTAAAACTGTATTCGAGGACCGTGAAGGAAATATCTGGTGCGGCAATTATGGCAAAGGATTGACACTTATTACTCCTAAACTTTTTTCTGTACTTAAATTTGATAAGCCTTTATATGGGAGCAACGTCTTTTCTTTATGGTTCAATCAGCAATATAGATGGATAGGAACTGAAAACGGTATGGTAAAAATGGATCAGCTGACAGGCAGAATTGTTAAATTCTACAGCAAAGGAAGCGGATTGCCAAAAGATACTGTTACAGCGATCTATTCCTGTGACGGCAAAGAACTCTGGATCGGAACGGGCAGAAACGGGGTTTACAGAATGAATACAACAAATGAAAAAATTTCTGAATATCACATTGGAGACGGACTGCTTGAAAATTCCATAACTGCTGTAACCGGCTATGGTAATCAGATTTGGATCGGAACAAAAAAAGGATTGTGCAATATTAATTCATTATCAGGAAAAAAAAGCTGGTTCACCATTAACCAGGGAGGTTTACCTCATAATAATATTAATGGCCTGTATCCCGACAACGAAGACAGATTATGGGTAAGTACCCGCAGCAACATCCTGGCGTTTATCAAGGGAGAAAAGGTTTTTAAAATTCCACTGTTTTCAGCAAACGGGTTTTCGATACTTGATCCGGTAACTGAAGATACAGACTCGTCTATATGGGTGGGGTCAATCGGGAATGGGGTATTTTTGATAAAGCACGATTCTATAATTCATATAACCATAAAAGAAGGTCTTGTTTCAAATTATTGCTATTCAATTATTTGTGATGATCACAAAAATATCTGGGTTGGACATAAATCCGGATTAAGCAGAATCAGAATATATGATCTGTCAGTAAAACCGTTGCTGCATTTTGCAGGGACAACGGATAGTTACCAGTATAATCACAATGCGGTAACAAAGGATCAAAACGGGAGAATCTGGTTTGGAACTGACAAAGGGGTGGTTTCCTATGATCCTTCAATGGAATATCCCCTGCAGCCACCTCCTGTTCTTGGAATAAATTTAATTAAGGTCAATGATGATACAATTGATATCAGAGATAAAATAATTTTACGTCCGGGGAATTATAGAATAAGAATTGATTTTCTGGGCGTCAGTCTAAAGGAACCGGCATTGGTTTCCTATCAATATAAACTGGCAGGTTATGATCAGTGGTCCTATATCACAAAAACGCCAGGTATCACTTATAACCACTTAACAGCCGGCGATTACACATTTATATTGAATGCCCGAAGCGGAGACGGGGCAGTTACCGAAAATCCCTTGACAATCAGCATTATCATAAAAAAGCCTGTCTGGATGAAATGGTGGTTTTATGCATTAATGCTCCTTATCCTGTTCATTGTGACTTTTATCTATATTAAAAGACGAGAATATAAATTCATCGCTCAGAATAGAATTCTTGAAGAAAAAGTCAGGGAACGAACCTATGAAATCGAGTGCCAGAAAAATGAAATTGAACAGCAGCGTGATCTGATAGATAATAAGAATGAAAGCATCACCTCAAGCATTAAGTATGCCAGTCATATCCAAAATGCAGTGTTACCACCGATTGAGCTTATTGATAAATTGCTCCCCGACAATTTTATCCTGAGCTTACCAAAAGACATCGTCAGTGGTGACTTTTACTGGCTGGAAGAAAAGGATGACAAAGTAGTATTTACGGTAGCAGATTGTACGGGCCATGGTGTCCCGGGAGCATTTATGAGCCTTCTGGGTATTACATTTTTAAATGAAATAGTAAATATTGAGGGGATATCAAGATCGGATGCCATCGTTACGAGACTGCGCGAAAAAGTCATTTATTCGCTTCAGCAAAGCAGAAAAGATATTCTCACCTCCGACGGAATGGATATTGCTTTATGTGTGCTTGATAAGCAAAACAAGAAAATTCAGTATACAGGAGGACTGATTGATATAGTTTACATCAGAAATGGTAAACTGCATGTAGTAAAGTCTGATAGGGCTTCTGTATGTGTTTTAAATGCTAATTCCATTCCCTTTACAATGCACGATATTGAAATTAAGAAAGGAGATGTATTTTATCTTTTTTCCGATGGTTATCCGGATCAGTTTGGCGGGGAACATGATAAGAAATTTTTAATACCCTATTTCCATCTGACTCTTCTTGAGATCCATAAATTCCCCATGTCAACACAGAAAGATATGCTGGAAAGAAAACTCAATGAATGGAAAAATGATAAAATTCAGACTGACGATATTACCGTAATGGGTATCCGGTTTTAAGAAACTATGGTTCCGGTTACTCAAAACATGTCAGGTAGCTATTTAGATTTCACGAATGTAGATACGTCAGACCTTCGTAGACACTTTTTGCTAAATTGTTATGTGTAAAAACAAAAAGTGTAATCATGAGTAAAGAAGTAAAAGAGATTCTTAGGATAAGATATAAAATGCTTATTCTTGAATTAGCTGCAAAAGCCGGACATCTTGACCACATTTGGCCAATCAAATTATAAACAACATACATAACTAAGAAACAAGCACTTAACTCCGGCCAAGGATGGTCAATTTACTCCGGCCAAAGGTGGTCAAGGCTACTGGCTTTTCCACTTTACCCCGGAATCAGGTGCTCAGTTTGACCGGATTTTCCACTTTACTTCTCCTGTGGTTCACCGGTCAACTCCTTGTGATTCGCAAGGTCATTATCTGCTACTATAACTGCTACCCATGACTCATCTACATTCTCTGCTTTTCCATTCCACCTCAGGGTTATCTTTCCCCCCGACTTTAAATTTACCAGTTTTGAGGAGTCTTTGATTGTCAGGTTATTGGTTCTGATGGAGAATTTATGACTTCCGGATCCCTGAATCCTTACTGTAATAGTAACTAAACCTTGAGATGATGATTCTTTTGAAACATCAAAGTCAAATGCGTTCTCAGGCCGGAGTTCCATATTATATATTCCGGCAGGGATAAATGTCAATGTTTTTTCCACCGTTCTGCTTTTAACCAGATATTCTCCCTGAGGAATCATAACTTTGAATTGCCCGAGAGAGTCAGGTTCAATTTTGGTCAGTTGCCCCGAAGGTAAACTTTTAAACTCAACAACCCCATCAGCTTTTCCCTGTATAACTGCGGGCCCCCTGATATTTCTCATAAGTCCGATCCACTGGCTTACAGGATGTACCCAAATCTCTTTATAAGTCCATGTGCTTTGTACCGGCCAATATGGTACATCCCTTTCTGCAAGAGTCTGGATGCCAACTGGCAGTGCACCGACAATATCTCCTGATGAAGGTGTATATAAAGGAGGGAAGTCGTATCCTTCTCCGTACATTGTACTTTGCGAAAACGGATTATGACCCACTATCCATTCCAATTGGCGGACAGCAAGTTTTGCCAATTCCGGATCACCACGAAGGTCTGCTGCATAGGTGAGTGATTGCGCCTGAGGAAGAATAGTGCCAAAATGTCCACGGTAATCCATCCATACCGGAAAGATGCGAAGGTAATATCCTTTCCCTAAATTGATCCCGTTTAAGACCTGTTGACGAAACGACTCCTGCCTGCTTTCCGGAACTTGCAGGTAATCTTTGTTGGTATATATTGATGAAGGCATAACCCCATATGGTTCAGTATATTTGGCTATTGTTTTCAGGTATTGCGAATGTAAAACTACTGCCGAATACCATTTCATCCAATCAGGGTTATCGGGAAAAGCTTCACAAAGCAAAGTAAGTGCAACAATTGGTTCCTGCTCCCTGCCATTATGACAATAGTGAAGAATATTTTCTTTTGCAGGACTGGTGAAAAAGAAACCAGTTATCTGCATATCCGTCACAGAAAGTTTGCGTTGTTGGGATTCAATGATAATTTTTGCAAGCTCTTCCGCTTTGCTAACATAACAGCTATCTCCTGTGGCATGCCACAACTCCACTGAAGCTAATATTCCGGCAGATGAAACCTCATGTAATATGTCGCCCGAATCGAATGAGACGCTCCAGACTGCATTTGAAACCGGTCCTTTATCTAAAACTAGCTTTTCAACTGCAAACTGCCAGTCAGCTTTAGCCATCTTCAGTGAATAGTTTGCAAGCCGTGGATCTCTTTCTTTCAAGACTCTGTAAGCGATAGCTTCAGCCGATGAAGCTATAAAATTGGATTTAGGTGTATTTTTCGCAGTGGATGTAACATCGTCGAAATCGCCAATAATTCCATTCGTTCTGCGACTATTTACTGACCCTTCATTGCGAAATCCGTCACCAAAGCTTGTTTTCAGGATCCAATCAAGCCCCCATTGAGCTTCTTCAATGAGTCGTTCATAAAGTCTGGAGTCATCGCCTTTTTTGTGCATCGCTTCTGCAAGGCTGAACATTGCATATACAGCTTCACCTGTATTGCGAAGTCCCTGAGTAAAGTCACCGGCATCATGCCAACCTCCATTAATAACAATACTTTTATCACCGTGAACACAGGTCCAATCTCGATGACATGTACCGTGCACACCTGAAATAGGAGTGCCACAGCGCTCGACATAAAAAAAGTTCAACGCCTTCCATATTGTTTGCTCCCATATGTCAGGATCAATACGAAAAGGTAGGGTCACTGTTTTACCTGCTTCAATAAAGTATGAACCACTTTGCTGAATCTCAGAAAAATCAAGAAGCTGAAAAGTTCCTAAATGAGACGTAACAATCTGGATTGGCTTTTTAAGTACTGTTTGACCTGATTTTTCATCAACTATTCTGAATTCAGTGGTTTTCAGATCATTTGCAATACCGCTTTTTGGAAATCCTGACTGGTAACCTGTATGACTAAATGATATTCGCCCCTGCCAGACACTCCATCCTTCAATGTAATCTGGTTCAACTTTTTCAAGTACCAGATCATCAAAATAAAAAGCAAAAGTATCCGTAGTTTCAGGTTCATTACCTGACATAATAGAAGATATCTCCAGCTTTGATATTTTGTCACGTGCCACATTTCCAATTTCCCAGACCACATGATTCCATTCATGGTTATGCAAGGTTACTGTATTCTCGCCCTCTTGTCCGAAAAGTTCTGGTAACTTTTCCAAACCTTCATTAAATAATCTGAGCTCAAGCCAGTTTTGATAAGCCCCGGGGTTATCAGGATATATCCATAAGGATATCCTGTTGAATTTACTCCAGTCCTCGTTTTCGAAAATACACCGTACCCCTGCATTACCCCAACCTCGACCGCTTTTGGGGCCAGCTCCATCCAATTTTGAGGGGAATTTAATTAGAAGAGATTTGTAGCCGCCATGAGATTTTTTATCCGTCAGACTCATTTCAGTAACCATGTTTTTTGATTCAGATATTTTAGTTGTAAACCGTGAATCTACAACTGAAATAGCTCCGGTTGTAAAGGGTACCCAGTGACCTGTATTTTCCATATTATCCAAAATTTTGCTTTCCAGTACTTCTTTATTAAACCATCGATATAATGCAGAATTCTGAAAATTCGCCTTCATTGGCTCTTGTCCTTTAGCTATTAAACCAATAGCCAGCAATGCAATAATTATTCTATATCTCATTTCACATGCAACTTTAAATCACTCATTATATTAAGCCACAATATTTTTCTTATTTATGAAACAATATATCCATTAAAGATAGAATAAAATGTTTTTTTTAGTAATAGGAATTTGAGAAATAAACAAAATGCAGGCAAGGCCATGGGTGCAAAAGCCGGGCATCTTGACCACATCTGGCCGGTTCAACTGAATTTATCATAAATAATTTAACAACAAGCACTTAATTCCAGCTAAGGATGATCAATATATTCCGGCGAAAGGTGGTCAGAGCCACTGACTTTTCCAATAAAGGGCTGAGATGCCTTGTAAATGCAGTTAAAATGGATTTGACACTTGTGGACGTGTATATCATACGGAATAAGGCCTACTATTACTTTAATTTCAGGGTAACAGGGCGCAAATAAAGGAAACCAGGTTACTAGGACGCATAGCCCCGAATACCTGGTTCTTTTAAAGTTGAGTCATGCTGCATTTTGTTTTCGGTTATTTTGAGACGGTTCAGCTCAACTATAAAATCTCAAGAACCACTGAAAATCAACCGTGCTAATTCCATTCGCCAAGTCCTCTGAAAAGGGAACTTGGTTGGATGTTAAAAATAAATTTGACTTGTATACTAATTGTCACGTAACTTTGCTAAAGTCAAGTTCATCTATGATGAAAACCAAAAAGTTAATTCTGTTTCTTATCATTGTAGGATTAGCATTTGTTCCTTCCTGTAAGCCTGAAAAAAAGATGCTGGTAGAAACAGGTGAGGTATCAAACATCATGATAACGACCGTAGATGTTTCAGGGACTATCATTGATGTCGGAGAAGGAGCCACCCAGCACGGACATTGCTATGGAACAACTACTGGTCCGCTGATCGCGGGTACTAAAACATCTCTTGGCACAGCCGCCCCGGGTGATTTCACAAGCAGTCTGACCGGACTCGAACCTGAAACAAAATATTATGTCAGAGCCTACTGCAGTCTTGGAGGAGAGGCAGCATATGGTGGTGAGATCACTTTCACTACAGCTTCTGCAGTCCCGCCTGAGGTAACGACAACAGAAATATCCGGCATAACAAAAACCAGTGCAGTAACCGGCGGGAACATTACTAGTGAGGGAGGAACTCCTGTTACTGCAAGAGGAGTATGCTGGAATGTAGCTTCAGGTCCGACAACAGCAAACAGTAAAACAACTGACGGATCAGGTTCAGGAAGTTTTGCCAGCAGTATAACAGGACTTGCTGCAAATACAAAATACTATGTCAGGGCTTATGCAACCAACATAGGAGGAACAGCTTACGGAAATGAAATAAGTTTTACTACCAACGCAGCTGCTTCCATACCTCCAACAGCAGCAATAGCCGCAGCTACATCTGTAACAAATACAACTGCCACATTAAACGGTGCTGTAAATGCAAACGGGAATAGTTCAACTGCTATATTCGAATACGGACCGACGACTTTATACGGATCAACTGCAACAGCGATTCAAAGTCCTGTTACAGGAGATACTCCAACAACCATAAGCGCTTCATTAACCGCGCTGACGCCTGGCACACTTTATCACTTCAGGGTGAAAGCAGTTAATATAGGAGGGACACATTATAGCGACGATATGACATTCACCACTTTACAGATCCCATTGGCAGCCACTGAAGCAGCCACATTAATTACAACAACAACAGCTACTTTGAATGCAACAGTGAATGCAATTAATCTGTCAACTAACGTAACTTTTGAATATGGATTGAATATTTCATACGGATCAATAGCAGTTGGAGTGCCAAATCCCATAACCGGAATAAATGCAACAAGTGTAACTGCAGCAATAACCGTATTAACGCCAGGGACAATATATCACTTCAGAGTAAAGGCAGTTAGTTCGGGAGGTACAACTTATGGTGATGATCAGTCATTTACAACTCTTTGTAATGAACCTTCTGCAACCACCGGTTCTGCAACAATTACAGGTATTTCTTCATGTACGCTCAACGGTACTGTTAATGCAAATGATTTTTCAACTGATGTTATATTTGAATATGGAACAACTTTAAGTTATGGCAGTACAATAGCTGCTGTACCAGGTATTGTTACAGGAAATACCAATACACCGGTAAGTTCATCTGTGACTGAATTGACACCGGGAGAACTCTATCATTTCAGAGTAAAAGCAACTAATTGCGGAGGAACAATTTATGGGGATGACCAAACATTCATGAGCCTTACTGAAGCTTTAATCAGTGACATGCTTTTGTTGTGCTATTCAGAATTACATGAATATATTGAATTTACATTTCTGTTTGATGCAGTCTATTCAAAGAATATTCCGTCACCTAATAGTGCATGGACTGCAATTTACGACCATACTCAAACTTCGGGCAATGAAAAAATTCTGATGCTGTGGTCAAAGGCATATGATATAATATTCAAAACAAATTTTATTATTATAAATTCTGGAGTAATAACAGATCCAGCAGCGCGAAGCTTAATTATTGCTCAGACAAAAGCAATAAGGGCATATCTGTATTATAATCTTCTGATCTGGTTCAACGGAGTTCCTCTTGAGCCAGGAGTTACTGAGAGTATAATTACCCGGAATACTGCATCAGAAGTTTTGACATATATCAATCAGGATGCTTCAGATGCTGTCCAGTATTTACCCTCAAGCTGGTCTGCATCAGATGAATTCAGAATCGCTAAATATTTTGCTGAAGGTATATTAGCTCGTACTTCATTATATGAAAGTACGTATACTACTGCTCGAACATGGACTGAGGAGATAATAAATAGTGGTTTGTATGCCCTGAGCGCTGATACAAATAATTTTACATCGACAAATATTGAAATATTCTGGGGATTTGATAAAAGTACCGCTACTGAATTCAGTGTATTCTTCACTAAAGGTTCCTATGTTCCGGCTATCAGGTATACCGAATCAATTCTGGTTTCTGCTGAAGCTAATTTTAATTTAGCAAATACTGCAAGTGCTTTGAACAGAATAAATATGCTGCTTGCTCGACGCGGTCTTTCAGCATTACCCTCACTTACAAATGATGATATCTATCAACAATGGAAGATAGAACTTATAAAAGAAGGCAGTATGTTTATTACATTAAAGAGATATAACAAAGCAACCACTGTATTAGGAATTCCAGATTATAAACTTGTGTTACCTCTTCCACAATCAGTTTTAAACGGAAATCCTAATTTATTTCAGAATCCTGGTTATTAAACCTATATATAACTATTGCTGTTTAACGGTATCCTGATAGCTCTCTTGTAACTGTGAAAAAGCCGGACAATCTGACCACATTTGGCCGGCCAGGTTATCATAAATATATGTTGTTTAATATCAGATACTTATTTCCGACCAATTATGGTCCCTTAGTTTAGTTCCAGAAATCAGGGTAGGATTAATGCTATAAACATACATTTTTTCAATTAGTCATTATTTGGGAGAGGATTGTTCTGTAAAGAATAGAAATATAAATCTTGTTATAAAAAAAAATGATAATCACTGAAAACTAACCGTACTAATTCTTTCCATTTGGGATCAAACCTGGATTAGTGGATTTATATTTGCTTCATATTTTAGACTTTCATAACTTTATCACAACGAACATGTATTATGGCCAGCCTGATCCCAGGATTCGAATATGACATTTTCATAAGCTACCGGCAAAATGATAATAAGTACGATGGCTGGGTAACAGAATTTGTAGCAAACCTGAATAAAGAACTGGAAGCTACTATCAAGGATAAAATATCTGTTTATTTCGATGCAAATCCCCAGGATGGTCTTCTCGAAACCCATTCCGTTGACCGATCGCTGGAACATAAGCTCAAATGTTTGATTTTTATTCCTATACTTTCCAGAACTTATTGTGACTCAAAAAGTTTTGCATGGAACTTTGAATTCCTGCCTTTTCTTAAAATTGGCAGGCAAAATACATTAGGATTAAACATAAAATTGAAGTATGGTAATGTCGCAAGCAGAGTTTTACCTGTTCGTATACATGACCTTGACCTGGAAGATATCAGACTGGTAGAAACAAATATTGGTGTTATCAGATCGGTTGATTTTATCTATAGATCTACCGGAGTAAACCGACCCTTGCGGGCAAATGAAGATCATCCTCAAGATAATCTCAACAAAACATATTATAGAGATCAGATCAACAAAGTAGCTTATGCCATTGATGAAATTATCTGCAGCATAAAAAGTATGCAAATTTCAGATCCTGAAGAAAATAGTCTGCTTAAGAAGCCAGAGTCCGTTTATAATATTGAACGTAATGATAAGGATGAAAGTCAGAAGGCCGTTGAAATTAATGATGATTTGCAATCCCTGACTGATTTTCAAAAAAAAAGCAAAATCTTTAATCAAAAACATAAAACTTACAGTTTTGCAAGTTATAGAAAGTACATTTATACTCTTTTGGTAATTGCTCCATTAATTGCTTTAATCTTCAGCTGGAAGGGACTCACCAGAATCCTGGGTATTGATAATTCAAAAAGAGAATCAGCAAAATCGCATGTTGAAAATGCAGTTAAGTTTTTTAACAATAAAGATTACGAAGCGGCAAAAGCTGAAGCAGAGCTTGCTTTGACCAGTGATCCGAAATACTCTTATGCCTGGAGTACCCTGGCAGCAGTGAGCGTAAAACAGGGTAATTTGAACAAAGCAATTCTTGAAACCATAGAAGCTGTAAAATTTGATCCTCAAAATCGTGAGGCAGCTTACAATATGGCTTATGCTCTGGATGATAAACAAGATTATTCCCAGGCTATAGAATGGTATTCAAAAGCAATTAAGATTGATTCGGCATTTATTCCCGCATATAGTGCTTTAGGCAGAGTATACAATTTAGTAAATCAACCTGTTGATGCAATACTTTTACTAAGCCTTGTTAAGGAAAAATATCCTGAATCAGAATATATTTACCTGATCTATAAGAACCTTGGAAATTCATATTTGTCTCAGAGTATGAACGATACGGCTATTAAATATCTAGAACTATCCAGAGAAAAGAAACCATCTGAACCAGAGACGAATCTATTTCTGGCAAAGGCATATGAAGCTGCCGGGCAGATGAATAAAAGTATTAACTTATGGCAGAACTATATTGAATTAGAGTCAGACACATTCAAAGTTGAAGAGGCTAAGAGGCATTTAAAAGAAATTACAATAAGGCACCTTAAGGAGATTATTCAATAATGGAAGATAAATGCTGGCTTTAATCAGGATTAATTTATTATTGAAGAGTATTATCTCCAGTCTCCAATAAGCACGAACGGAGCCCAGTAAAATGGATGGGCATACTTTTCATCACTCATAAGAGTGAGTTGCGCTTTTCGCAGCGCTTCAGTTTTCCCCAGTTTATTTTTTATCAGATTCTTATAAAACTCTCCCATCAAAGTAGCTGTTGAAATATCTGACACACTCCATAAACTTACCAGAACAGATGGAGTTCCGGCATACATAAAGGCTCTGGTTAAACCCACAATACCTTCACCCCGTACCAATTTCCCCAGACCGGTCTGACAGGCAGATAATACAACCAGGTCAGAATTAAG
>Ga0307379_10005673_pt1 | contig 17339 bp, 27 predicted proteins | sample UN2MG_FD_202237 | JGI IMG/M metagenome (GOLD analysis project Ga0307379, IMG submission 202237) | Soil microbial communities from Risofladan, Vaasa, Finland - UN-2 | ecosystem: Environmental > Terrestrial > Soil > Coastal area > Acid sulfate soil | place: Finland: Risofladan, Vaasa | collected... | reverse complement strand
TGTTGAGTGCTTCCTCCAGAGTCGGGGTTCCTTCTCCTAGGCGTTCGATAATCATGAGTTCATCCTTCCAGTCCGAAAAAATCTTTGAGTGACATAAGGGCTATTACCGCACCCTCTTGGGGTCGTTTTGGATGAGCCGGCGGACTTGGGACCAGCTTGGACCAACGTACTCACTGTTTTCCACCTGGGCACGGACGTTCCCGTTTATATCGAGCCACGCCAGGGCGCGAGCAACACCCCCGTCCTGAAGGCGCACGTCGAAAGAATAGGCATACCGCGTTTGGTCCCAAGGCGTACCGTCCTCGCCGGATAGCTGCTCCAGAAACCGGATCTCACCAATCATCCATTCGGTTTCCTTCTGGTGATGAGCCTCCAACTGTCGGTAGCGCTCCTCCCACGACGCCGATTCGTCCATCGTGTACTTTTTGATCGGGATTCTCATTTCAGCCCAAGCCTCCGTGCCGCACGACGGCCGTCTTGTGTCAGTTGCCACTCATCGTCTTGCCCTGTGATGTAGCCAGCGGCGAGAAGGATGGCCAGTAGGTCGGATGGGATTTCGGAGTCTGGCTCAAGCCGGTCCCAACGCTCCAAGGCGCGCCGTCGTTCAAAATCCCGGCGTCTGGGAATGGTGCCGCACTTGGTTGACATAAGAACTATTTATCGCACCTTCGATTCGGAAAGCATCTTCTCTATCCTCTCGCGCCGACGTTCGGACATCGGGCACAGGAGCATCTTCTCGTAGTAGTCGGGGTGCTGTGCTGCTGCGGCAGCCCTACCGTAATGTGTGAGGGCGCCATCTTTGTCACCCCGCCCAAAAAGATCATCGCCATGTAGGGTCTGCTCATCTGCAAATGCCTTGAAGCGAGCGGCTGTCTCCTTCATCGAAATGTATTCCGGAGCCGCATCCCCTTCGGGCAGATAGATGCAGTAGCTCTCTCGGAGCGGTTGAGGATCTACAGGTGTAATATCCCCCTCCTCGACAAGTCTGTTGAACCACTCCGCGTCAATGGTGTCCCCCGACGGGAACACGAACTCATCGCCGACACTAAACACCGCGGAAAATGCGGCGGGTATCGACCGAAAATCAGGCACGGCTGCTGCGAAGGCGCGTATGACTTTGGTTGACATAAAGCCCATTACGGGAGCCCAAAGAAATCCTTGGCGTACTCGAAATTGAAGCCGCACCGTTTCGCGAAGGTCTTGTCGCTCGTCATGTCTCCGACCATCGTGACTTTCGTGGGATCCAGCTTGTGCTCCCAGACTGCCATAAGCCCCATCGCCGGGAATGGCTTTCTATACCAGCCGGCAGCGGGACCGGCGGGCGAGTAGTCGAAGTCCACGGAGATATCGACACCGAGCTGACGGTTGGTTTCGTCGAAGCATGCTTTCGCCACATCCATCGGTGGGTCATTTTTGGCGACCCCAGACTGGTTGCTGGCTCCGAGCAGGAGCATCCCATCACTGGCGAGGGCCTGAAGTTTCGCGGCTGCCTTCGGGAACACCTCCACATCGGAAGGATCCTTGGGGTACTTGGCCCCGCTTTTGGTATCTCGGACGGTCCCGTCATAGTCGAGGATGACTGCGCCGTTCTTGAACTCGGGAGGGAGTTCCCATAACTTCGGCTTAATTATGCGCATGGAGGCGAATCCCTCCGACTGCTCAGGCTTCACGAGCCGTTTGAACATGGCGAACATGACCGCAGGTGGGAACATATTCGGGTCGTCAGCGTGCTCCTCGTAGTCCTCCTTGGTGCGGAGAACTTTCCCGTATCGTTGGAGCATCCGCCAGCAGATGTTGAACTGGCTGACCTCCTTGGTGGTGTCGAAGAACCAGCAGTGGATAGGGACGCCCAGGAGCTTGGCCGCGCTCGTGAAATAGTCTCGATGCTCCCGGGTCACGAACGTACAGTCGAGAACGATCTTCTTGGCCCCCTGTGAAACGGCAACCTCCAGCTTGGGCACGAGATCGGGGATGTGTCCCCCCTCCTTGTCTCGGGACAGAAACACGTCAGCATCGCCCAATTCGTCCTTCGTGAGGAAGGTTTTCCCGGAGCCGGGAACGCCACTGAGCATGATGATTTCGGTCACGGCGTCTCCACTCGCCCTTCACGCATGAGCGCGGCGAGTCCATGCTCACCGGTACGTTCCAGGGCTTTCACGATTTTGTCGTAGGTAGTGCCACCAGGAAGCCACGCGAGCTCGTAGCCCTGATTCTCACGGCCGGAATCGTAGAAGTCCTCCTTGTGGACACGGGCACTCATGATTTCGCCGATGAGACTCGTGCAAGCTGAGGCAACCTGCTCTCCTTCATCACGTTCGGGGTTGAGGCCCAGGCCACGCAGGACCATGTGCAGTTGGAGCGGGCTCCGACAGACGACGAGGGGAGGGTCCTCCAGGTTCTGGTGGATGCGATACTCCCGTTCGCCTCCCACGTTCTCGCCTTCGCGCAGGGTGCCCACGGCTCGAAATACGAGGTCGCCTGTCGTCAGGTCAATGGGTGTTTTGTCGCTCATACGATCTCCAGGTTCCCTTCGCGCATCAACGGGAAGGGAGAACTTTCCAGCAACGGAAGCATGTCGTCGGGGTAATGAATCAGGCGCATGTCCTTTGCCTTGAGCATGGCCCGGATAGCTTGTTGTCGACGATTGTCCTCGTTGGGTTCCTCTGACTTGGAGACGAATCCGACGGCCTTGGTAAGGGCGTCGTAACTCGTGTGGATGCCGTGACCCACCTCGTGAACTACAAGCCCCGGGTCGTTTTTCCACAACCATTCCCACAGGTCCTTGTCGAAGCTCGTGTCGCACGAGTATGCGAGACGTTTCGTTTCGTCGTTCACCATCATCGAGACGATGAGCGCGGATGTCGGGATCGGGTGTGCGGTGCGGCGTCCAATGAAAGTGATTGGTGTACCTCCCACATCGAGTGCGAGGTCCCGGTCGGTGGGGAGTTCAACCACGTCGAACAGGTCTTCCATCGTTCCGAGACTCTTAATGGCTTCCAGGAACCGGGGTACCCCCTCCAACACTTCGGGCAACGCCACGAGCCGAAGCTTCCGACCTACGGCGATCTTGAAGAACGCCGCGATGGTCTCGAGTCCGCTCGCATGATCCGTGTGCAGGTGGGTGAGGACCAGCGTGTTGATCCGAGGCAGATCGAGACCGTGGAACCGACCGTCATCAGCCTCGTGCATCATCTTACGGATGCTCTGCGGGCAGTCGATGAGGATGAGGTCGTTGTCCCACGCCGGGGTCTGGTAGCGGGATACGAGCATGCAGGTCGGATGGTGGATGACCGAAAAAGCATCTCCCACTCCGAGAGGAATGACAGAAAGACCCGGTCGTCCGAGATTCAAACTAGGCATCAGGGGTTATACCCATCGAAAGCCCCTTGAACCGCTATGCGCCTGTTCTGGTGTTCTAGGCGTCTGATGCCTGCTGGGTCAACTGATCCCACCTGAGTTGGATCAGATGGGCGTAGATCACGGGGTCGAGCCCGTAGGTCCCCAGGGCGATCATGTCGTTCACCTCCACGAGTCGGGTTTGGCCATCCTCACACCGTCCAAAATCGAGGGCGTAGGCATCCAGATCCGTGAAATCTCGTGCCGCTTCCTCGACCGTGGGCGCGTCAGGAAACAACAACGGGTTCCCCTTGTAGTGATCGACGCCGACCACCGTCCCTTTCTCCACATAGCATCTCCACTCGCTCAGGAAGGGCATGTGTCCGACTTTATAGATTGGAGTGTCAGCCGGAAGACCCGTCGTTTTAAGCAGGTCACGAAACTGCGAGACCACATGCCCGGTGAACTCTTTGTGGACGACGGGCTTGATGAACACTGGAGGCCCAGGTTCATTGTAGTGCTTCCGGATCTCGCTCAAAATCGTGATCTCGAACTCGCGGCCCAGAAATGACCGAAGAATTTCCGGGTAGTCGATATTGGAAGGCTTCATACCGATGCGGCCCAGGTACTCACGCACCATTTCGACGCCACCAAAGACGAGAGTCTCGGGCTCGGCGACCATGTCTGCAATTTCCCCTACGGTTCTCGTGTGGACATCGCGCCCACGCAGTTTGAACCCTCTCCATGCCGCATAGAGCGGCATGTTGGGGAACTCTCCGTCGTCATCCACTTGGATGAAGACTCGTTCGACGATACTCATGAGGTCAGGAAATCCACGAGCTTGGGCACCACGATTCCAGAACGGCCGCGCAGCCAAATACCCGTTTGCTCAGCCAGGTTGGAGAGTGGTCCCGGGTCTGGGTTTACGTCGATCACGATGGCATCGCGCATGACCGCATAGTTCGCCAGGATCTGTGCGACGGGGACACCACCACTACATCCGACAGTGATGACAAGATCGGCCTCTTCCGCAAAGATCTGTGCCTCATCGCTACGGTAGAGCTCCTGACTGTACATCTCGTCGAATAAGAGTATATGAGGACGCATCATGAAACCGCAGTCAGGACATGTGAGATCCTCGGGGAACTTCGCGTCCTTCGGGATTTCCGTGAACTTGGGCATCTCGTTATTGTTCCGAAGCCAGCACTCGTCACTGCATCGCATGTAGCGACCATTGCCGTGAATCTCGACACACTGCAAATGGGAGAGCCCCGCACGGACGTGAAGTTCGTCGATGTTCTGCGTAACGCACAGGAACCGTTCGGGGGACATAATCCTGTCCGCTAGTGCGGCGATGGCTTCATGCCCCGGGTTCGGTTGAGCCGAATCAACGTGGTTTTTGAGCCGGTGCAGGTACCAGTCCCAGAGCACGTCGATCTGACTTTCCATGGTCGCGCTCGTGGCGATCTGTTGCGGGGTGTACCGCTCGGACCCGACGGTCCAGTATCCATCTGATCCACGGAAAGTCGGGATGCCGCTCTCAGCGGAAATCCCCGCTCCCGTGATGACGAGGACCTTTCCGGTCTCGACGGCTTGCCGGGCCTTCACCCACATTTTGTCTGGGATTAAGCGCAGCGCGGCTTGGTCCTGGTCGTGTTGGGGTTCCTGTGGAGCTGTACCTGTCATTGTGGGCCTACACTACCGGTCCGGGGTTATACCCGGATCCTCTCGTAACCCCATTTGTCCACGATATGTCCGAAGCGTTCGTTGGCCGCTTGAATGGCTTCGGCATCGTAGTAGTCAACCCACGGGCGGTTTTTGGACTCCGTCACGTTTTCACGCACGAGTTTCAGTGGCCTGATCCCGAGCTCGGTGAACCATGCGTCTAGATCCTGTTGGAGATTTTCCCATCGAAGTACCCGAGTAGCGGACGCGCATTGCCAAAACAAATCCGGAGGGTCCCCTCCGAGAAAAGGGTAGTGGTCGTACTCTCGAAGGAACGTGGCGAGAGTCGGCTCCGGAAGTTGAAGGAACCAAGACACCAGCACGTCGTATGGGTTTCTCACGGTGGCGCCTACCGATTCTCCCTCGTAACCCTCCACCTCAGCTAACGTGGCGTGGTGAGCACCGGCCAATTGAGCCCCTTCGATTTGCATGAGGGTGTCACGGGTGGCAACGGATGCCGTGCGGGGATTCGCCAAGTACACGAGCTTCCCGGGAATGAAGACAGCCATCAGGGCTCCAGGCGTTCGTATCCATACCGGTCGAACTCGTGACCAAACCTCTCGTTCACAGCCACTAGAATCTCTTCATCGTAGTAAGTGCGCCAGGGCTTCTTGATCTCGGTGGGGTTGTGGCGCTCGAGTTGGATCGGTTCCAACCCGATCTTGGCGAGCATGGCATCGAAATCTACCTGGAGGGTTTCGTACCGCATGACTTCCACACCGTCGACACAAGTGAAGAACAGTCGCCCATCCCGTTCAAGGTCCTTGTTCTGATAGGAGGTCACGAAATCGAGGAAAGACATCGCACGAATGCTGCTGTGCATCCGGATGAACCAAGTCACGAGCACATCGTAGGGATTACGCACCGTCGCGAACGCGAGCTCTCCTCGATAGGGTCCGTGCTGGTACCGGATCATCTCCTTGAGGTCCATGTGCTGATGGAACTCTTTGATCCCCGGGAGGGTTCGGAGGGCCCGATGCGTTGCCGTTGATGCACAACGAGGGGTCCCCAGATGGAGAAATTTTCCCGGGAGAAAGATGGCCATCACACTGATTGTACCGACAGGGTAAGATGTTCTCATGTCAACACGAAACTACGAGCTAGAACGCAGGCTTGCTGAAGGACACCTGGATATCGTGCGCGATCTTCAAGATTCGATCTACGGACGCCCCCGGCGTCGAACCATCTTCTACGAAGACGACCACAACGTAGGGTCACTCCTCGACGCTCACCTGGCCGCTAAAATGCCTATGCCCTCCCGCAAGTAGATGGCAGACACGATCAAGACCATCAGCCTCAAGTCTGATCATGAAAACCCCCTCGTAGTGCTCTGCCGGGACGGCGCTGGTGTTGTTACCGTGCGTACAGAAGCCCCGTTCACGGTCATGCGGGTCAGCCATCCCGATGAAGTCGTAGTTCCGATGTTCGGACCGATGGGTGCCCTCACACAGACCCGCGAAGCCCAGAATCTCCGCAACGCGTCGAGTGGTCCTGTCGACATCTACGTGGTCGGAATGGAGACCAAAGCGGGGGCGCGCAGTCAGGGGATGGTCGCGGTCGTGAAGGCGAGCAAGCCGATCTTCGAAGTCCGCTAATCTTCCCAGCTCGCGTAGGCGCCTTCGTCATTCACGGTGCCGAGGACGGTACGGGATCCATCCTGGAGGTCTCGCCACTCCCGATAGATCTGAAGTGGTACCCGGTCAGGACCGATCAGAAGGAAGATCCCTTTGTTGGTCTCCTCCCTCTCTGTGTGTCGAAAGAGGGGCTCAAATTCGGTGTCCTCCGAAACACGGGCTCCCCACCGTCGACACCATGCGGTGAGCCATTCGAGTGAGGATTTCTCGAAGCCCTGGTTGAAAAGGCGTTGAGCCAGGAGCTCAGCCACTTCTTTGGTGGGTACACGCGGCATCTCTACCACTTGTACCCGCCGAAAGAAGGATCACCGACCGTTCGTGAAAATCAGATTCGATTCCAAGGAAGTCGATTCCGATTGATTTCGGCACGCAGGTGGTGCCGTTCGGAAGATGTCTTGATGTAGATGCTGGGGGTGAGATCTTCCCACGGGATTTCTTCGTAGTTCGAAGCATTCCGTATGAAGAGTGCTTCCAGGTCCGTCCCATGGCGTCGTAATTCGGCCCGCAGATGATCTCCGAACCCCGTAGCTGACATCCCAATACTGGGCTCGAGGTCTGACGTGCAAAGGTTAACGATGGCTTCGGGGGTCGAGTCGATAGGGTCGCGCTCGGGGGGGCAGAACTCGACCTGGTCCCAATCGGTCTCTTCGTTGATTTGGGCCCAGACGTTGTAGGCTCGGAGGTTGCGCGCCTCAAGCTCGCGGCCAGGCCAGAATTGCTCCGCAAGTTTCTCGAGCTCCTCTATGCGACGTTCTTCACGCCGATAGGCTTGTCGTGAAAATTCACGCACCTCACCCTCAACGGTACTCCCCTGCATGGATCTGATCCATCAGGGTGACGAGGGCCTCTTCGGCTCCTTTGAGCTCCTGGTGATCATTTCCCCGGGGCTTGGCTGCTTTCAAGTGCTTCTGTATTTCCACGAGATCCTTCTGGATAAGCACCAGGAGGGCATCGCGTTCCATGTCACGCAACGGCTTGAAAGGTGTGTTCTCGGGGACACTGACAGCCGGGTTGTTGTTCCGGTGTTTGGCTTCCAAAATGTTCCCCAGGTATCGCTCCACGAATCCAATCTCGATCTCAATCAGACGTTTGGAGTCGTTCGAGATGTGGCCCATCTTGAAGACCTGTTGCTGTTGAGCGATGCGGGAATGTAGCCACGAGACGAGACCTTCACGTTCGGTGGTCAGCTCTTTCGTTTTGCCGTCCAGTTCTTTTCGCAGACAGTCTTGGCTTTCTTCTGCCCACCGGAGCTCCTGGGCAACCCTGCTGTTTTCCTCACGCAAGTAGCACAGCTCGCACAATGGGCCCGCGGTTTTGCTGTAAAGCGGAAGCTCCGTGGTGAGCTCCCCTTCGCATTTTTCACAGGTTGGGGTTTCGTCTCTCATCGCAGACCGTATTCTTTCGCCCAGTTTCGGATGGCCGTGTCCGTGACCCCGTAGTGCTCACCGAGGGCGACGTAGGTCATCGTTTCCATCTGCTTACGCAGTTTCATCTTACCGGGCTTCGGCTTCGTAGCCCCTTGAAATCGCGCCTTTTTCTGCGCCGCGATTCGTTGAATGCAACTCCGACACCGACGTTTTCCTTCAGAGTCGATGATCAGGTTCTTTCCGGAAAAAGGATGACCGTTACGGCACATCTTTTTGCGAGAGTTCGTGCCGACAGGACCCCCGCTCAACCGCGTGTGCTCGGCCGGAGTCACAGGACGCATGTGTTCCGGGTTCACACAACTAGGTTCACCGCATGCGTGGTAGAGCAGACACTTGGGAGGGATCTCGCCCTCATATTTCCGGTACGCGTAGCGAGATGCCGCGGTCTCAGGACCGTCCTCGGTGCGGAAGCGTCCGTAGCCGTTGGGGGTCTTGGCGCCGTGCCAGATCCAGCAATCGTCAACGACTTCGAGCTTCTCCCAGAATCGGTCCTCACGTTCTTCCTGGGAGAGTGTCTTCATCACCATAGTCTTCTCCACCAGGGATTTTTAACGATGGGAGCTTTCAAGGTCTCCTCGGGGTCCGGTTCGGGGTTCGGGTAACTTGGAGTCACGTCGATCGTGTTTCGGGCATGCCACGCCACCTGGATGGCAGCGGTGTGCAGCGCAGGGGGCAAGTCTTTGAGGTTGTAGACGGCATCCACTCGCCCAACCACGGCGCCATTGAGCACGAATACGATCGCGTTTTTGAGGGTGACCTCAGCACTCCCGGGAACAGTGACCTTGGAGCTCTCGACGACAGTGATGCTCATGATGTTCGACAGCCCAGCATCCCGAGTTCTGGGACGTTCCGAAACACGCCGTCATAAGGGAACACCGGTTCGCTGGTTGTCCATCCGTCAGTCATGTCATCCCTTATACCCAAATTGGAAAAGCCTCCGAGGAATCTACCCTCGGAGGCTTATTATACTGGTGTGATAGTGGAGCCGTGCGGAATCGAACCGCAGTCTTGCGCTCATTGGTAGAGACTTCTACGTGTGTAGCCGTTGATTTCTTGCCTTGCGGCTCTTGATCCCTCTTGCGCCCATCGGCAGGCTCTCCAGGGTTCCAGCCTCTTGATTGTCGGGAGCGGCCCGAGACCCGTCCGCTCCGTATCCCCGTGTGTTTAGCAACCGTCCCCCTACTCAGGGCTCCTTGGGTTAGGTTGGCGCTAGGACTAAGCCTAGGCTACGGCCGCGAGGCCGTAATCGTTGCTGTTGGCAACTGTGGTTTCTCTGTCCGTTTTTAAGCCGGCGGTTAGAGCCCCGGCACACGCGATCATCTGCCTCCGTAGCCCAATCGAATACCAGTGCGGCCCCCGATGGATTGGATATCTTAAGGATGTTCCGCGAGGCCGTCAAGCCCGACTCACTGCACCATGCCCGAGGCCGTAATTTTGCCGCCGAGGGCTCGCTCGATGATCTCCTCAGCCGCGGCGGCCACTTCCGCCTGATCCACATCTAGCCCGATCAGGAAGAACGGGGGCGGATCTGGCTCGCCGTTGTCCCGCATGATCTTGCAGACGACATACTCCCGGTCATCCTCTTCGTCGGTCGGAAACTCGGGGAGCTCTTCCTGGAAGAGGCACGCGATCTTGCCGGGCTCGAGCCCTGCGAGGACGACAGCGAGTTTCTCGGTCGTGTCGATAGGCCCGTCGTTTTCCAGGTCTTCGATGCTTTCGATGATGTTTTCGTCGTCCATGCTGTCCCTTATACCCACGGAGGGTAGGATGCCCCATGGCACCCGGAACTCCAAAGCGAACCCTCACCATGAACGGTATCTCTCAAAACGTGGAGATCCTCCGCACCGAAGCAGGCCCAGGAACCGGTGACATGCGCCAAATCGCGCGGGATGGCAACGGGAACCTGATGGCCTTCCAGAGCTACTTCGGCATCAACAGCCTCCCCACCGATACTCCCACGGGGGATCAGTGGGGCACCCTCTCGTAACTCGTCAAACCCTGGAATAAACGGTCCTGCACGTCGATTCTCCCGGCGTAAGAGGGCTACTACACGGGTTTCGTGTAAAACCTGTGACCCCTCCGTGTCTCTGACCACAAGGTCGAAACGGCCATTCAGGGAACTTCACGAAAGGACAACTACTCATGCGCCGCAAGACCCTTCTGCGGACGGTACTCACGTCTGCGCTCACCTTCTCCCTTCCCATCCTTGTTCTGACCCCGATGGTCGGTTGTGGCACCGGAGTCGCAAAACACGACAAGCTCACTGCGACCTACGTCGCTTGTGACCAAGCGTGGGCTGATCTCGAAGCCCAGTATCAGCGACGCGCCGACTTGCTTCCGCAAGCCGTCAAGATCGTGAAGGCACGGGCCGGCTCCGAGAAGGAGATCCTGACTGGCATCGTCGAAGCCCGTGCGAAGGCCACCTCGATCACCATCGACGCCAAGGCCCTCGAAAATCCGGAGACGATGGCCAAGTACCAGGCCAACCAGACCCAAGTCGCGCAGTCCTTCGGTCGTCTCATGGAGATCCACGAGAAGTACCCGGAGCTCAAGTCCGACGAAGGCTTCCAAAATCTCATGACGCAGCTCGAGGGCACCGAAAACCGGATCCTGATCGCGCGCAAGAAGTACAACCAGGCTGTTGCGGACTACAACTACGAAGTTCTCAACTCCGGAGGCAAGGTCTTCAACGCGATCACCGGTGAAATGTTCGCCGCTCGTGTTTCCTTCAAGGCCCAAGCGGGTGCTGACGCCGCACCGGACCTGGATCTCTAAGCCATGCGTGGCTTACCTCGCCCCGTGTGGCCAGCGTTTCTGGTCGCTTTGTGTGCTCTCCTGTTCACCACCAGCGCTTTCGCGGGGTTCCAGGTTCCCGCAAGACCAAGCGGTCCCGTTTATGACGGAGCCAATGTCCTGAGCAGTGCTGAAGAACGTCAACTCGAAGAAAAACTCAACAGCTTCCGAGATGACAAAGGACGACCAGTCGTCGTTGCGATCATTCCTTCGTTGGGGGGCGGCGACATCCGCGAGGTCGGGTATGAAATCGGGCAAAAGTGGGGCATCGGCACGAAAGGGAAGAACGACGGCGTTCTTCTCCTGCTCGTGGTCGACAAGGCCAAGAAGGCGGGTCCCGGGGCCACCAAATGTGGTTGTGCTTCCATCGAGGTCGGTGAGTATCTGGAAGGGGACCTGACGGACAGCGCGGTCGTCGCCATCCTCAAGAAGGAAGTGCTCAAACCCGTGGTCGCGGGCAAATTCTACGAGGCCGCGAACGGGGGCACCAACGGTGTGATGGCCGTGCTCGGCGGCGACGCCGAAGCGGCCAAAATGTACAAGAACTCCGGGGACGGTGGGAACGAGCTTCCTGACTTTCCCTGGTACGTGTGGTTCGCCATCGCCCTCCTCGCCATCTGGATCGTTTACCTGATAGCCAAGCACAGTGATGGCAGCGGAGGCGGCGGCGGCGGCGGTTACCGTAGCAGCAGCCGCAGTAGCTGGGGATCTAGCGGTGGTAGCAGCGGTGGATCGTCCTACGGCGGCGGTTCCTTTGGAGGTGGTGGTGGCTCGGTCTAATCACTCCTTCCCCGTACTCCTGTGGGTGGCCCTTTCGGGGGGTACCTTTTTCGGAGTCACCGCATGCGACAATGGGAGCCAAGCGGAGGCCGAACTCAAGAAGGAGTTGGACCGGCTCGATCAAAAGCGTCTCGATGACTTCTACGAGACGGAGTGGGTCAAGTGTGTGAACGACCTTGGAATGGACCGTTGCCGGATCATCCAGGAAACTGGCTTTCGAGAGTGTCACAACCATCGCAGCCTGGACCCGAATCTCAAGGAGAACGAGTGCGTCGAAGTTCGGTTCAAAGACAGGCTCAACACGCTTCCCAAAAAGGACGAACCGGTACCCCAATCACTCCCTGCCGAGGCACCGGAAAATGTCCGCGAACAATTCTGAGGAGCACTTGTACTACGGGGTCCTCTTTCACGAGGACCGTCTCAAGAATGTCCCCGAAGGCACCCTTCGGAAAATGCTTGAGATAGAGATCGAACGCGACGGCCTTGATATGACCGCTACCGTGTTCGTCATCGCTTCTTCACAAGCCGAAGCCCAGAAGCGCATCTCGGAGCATTTCGGATGGGAGGTCCCCGTCACTTTGGTGTCCTCCGGGTTCGCCACCATCATGTCGGGAGCCGAGGTGGCCGCCGCTATCGGGGTCCGCGGCACGCTCAACTGGCAAGAACTCGATAAGTGTCCCGAGTGTCACAGCAATCATCTCCGCCACGATGCGAGTGTGGGTGAGAGCGACTGCGTTTCCTGTGGGTGGGGAGAAGAATGGGCGACATCGTGAAACCAGGCCGTGTTCCTCACTCACCGGCCCTGGCCCGTGTGCTCCGAAAAGCTCGGGATGTTCGAGGGCTCAGTCGAAAAGAACTCGGCGCACTCGTCGACATTCCCTATTCGTTCGTGAAAATCGCCGAAGAACTCCCGAAGGGGACCCTCGACGAGAAACGACTACGAGCAGTGATGGCCGAACTTGGCATCCAGGAGATCCCCACGGGCGACGAGGGTGAGCCTTCAATCGAGCTTCGATGGAACGGCCAAACCTTGAAGACGGAGGTTCCCTTGGACATGTCTCGAGCTCTGACCGCGCAGCGCAAAACGCTCGGGAAAACCCAACGCGAGACCGCCTTCCTGGCACAAATGCACCCGTCGGCGCTGTCCTCCCTGGAACGCTCGGAACTCCCGGTGGAGAAGCTCGACACAGACGCCCTGTGTTGCCTCCTGACGGCTCTTCAGGTTGGAGACAGCTCACCCCTCGGTATCAAGGCAAAGGCCCTGGGGCTCCGCTGGGTGGCCAAGAAGCGTCTGAAAATCAACTGGGACGAGCAGCCCCTCGGAAAACTCCCCGACATCGAGATCGCTCGGAATCTGGAGGTTGCTGTGGCCGTAGTGTGGCGCGCACGGAGGGACCGCGACATCCCCGCGGTCCCTCGTTCCAAATGGAAAAAGGCCACCGGCACTTCGACGGGACTCGATCCTCACGACGCCGGGCTTCTCGAACCGGTCCCTCGTCTCGCCAACGGTCATGTGGATTGGGACAACGTGCCTTTCGGTGTCGTGCCCGATGCCGTCATCGCTCGATGGATTGGCTGTTGCAATCACACCGTTGGCTCCCATCGACGCAAACGCAAAATCAAGAAGTGCCGGTTCCGCGGACGAATCGACTGGGAAGCACAGCCCCTCGGAAAAATCCCTGACACCGTGATCGCCAAAGGGCTCGAGGTGTCAGTGACGGCGGTGGCGAGCGCACGCCGGACCCGAGACATTCCGGCCGCGCCTGCTACGAGCCGATCGATTGGGCCCTTTCGTAATTGACCCTAGAAAATCGCGCCCGGTATGAGGCTCATCCCTGTGCCGCTTTGGCTCGGATCTTCGCCTGGGTGTTTGGCCCGATGACCATCGACATCTGACGCTGTTCCATCTGCGGCTCCGCAAGCGCGACGCAGACATCTTCGAGCTCCTGGCAGATACGTGCAAGCACCGCTCGACCGGTTTCGGGATGCACGATCTCTCGCCCCCGGAATCGGACGAGCAGACGCACCTTGTGACCTGCTTCGACGAACTCCCGTGCGTGCTTGATTTTGAAAGCGATGTCGTGAGCTCCGATCTTCGGAGTCATCTTGATCTCTTTCGTCTCTTGCACGAACCGGGTCTTCTTACTTTCCCGCTCCTGTTTGGACGTGTCGTACTTGTATCTCCCGTAGTCCAGGATTTTGCATACGGGCGGCCGTTCGCTGGGGTTGATTTCGACTAAATCGAGACCCAACCCCTCAGCTCGAGCCAGCGCGTTATGGGTCTCCATCACCCCAACTTGACTCCCGTCCGGATCGATCACCCGAACTTCATGAGCGCGGATTCTTCGGTTGATACGAGGCTCTCTTGTCCCCGCTCTAGGTTTCGACTTCTTTCTGGCCAGCTTCTTTCTCCTTGCGACTGCTGTGTTTCACGCTACCGCATTCGATCCAAATGGCATCGAAAATGAAGCAGCATCCAGATTTATACTCGCACCGTACTTTTCACGAATTCAGAACTTCAGCCCACGGGGTGGCGTCTTCGTCTCATCGTCGAATTCGAGCGGATCACCATTCTCATCGTATTTCCGAGGGCTGATCCCTGATCCCTGGCAGTCGGGACACTCCGATCTGGCGACGAACAGCACGATCCAACCACGCCCCTTACAGGTCACACAACGCCGCTGCGGCTTGGTGTCATCCTCGTTGCCCATCGAACCACCGCTTCGCGATACGAGAAGGCATCGAAAGCTCCTGGTCCAGGCGCCTTCGACGTTCTTCCGACAGCTTCTCCAGGTATCCATTGCGACGCAGGATCTTGAACGCGAGGTTCTCCGTCGAAAACTCACCGCCTTTGTCGAGCCCGCACTGACGCATTTTCTTCACCCGATCCATCGTGCGATCCAAGCAGTCGTGGTCGCAGTCGTAGTTCTTGAGCGAATGGTCGATGCGCTTCATCATTCCCCGAGCTTTTCGAGCAACGGCACGCAAGTCGATATTGGGCGCTTCCCGATTTGGCTTGCGAACCCATCGGTTGTTCTTCACCGAGTAGACACCGGTGGCCTCGTGGGGCTCATGGACATCCTGGGCGTAGAGCTCGACCTCGAAAGGGCCGATGTAGACGTCGTGTTGGTCGTTCCACTCGTTCTTCTTGGCCGTCGTCAGCTCGCGAACGAGGTCTTCATTTTCATCGATCTCCTTGAAATCGAGAAGGACGTGGAGATCGACATCGCTGAACCGAGACCAGTTATAGTTCGCGAGCGACCCTGTGAGCCACACGTCACGGATCTTCGCCTTGATGCCCAAGTGCTCATAGAATCGTTTGGCGATCTCCATGAGCTTTTCGTGGACCTCGGGACGCATACGATCTCCATCCCAGACCACGGAGTTGAGATCGTGGTGGACACGAAAGCTGTCCAGTGGGAGGAGGTCGCTCATGGCTAGGAACTGAACCCACCTTCTTGGGCTGTCCACTGCACGGAGACGTTCCCGATTTCGGTGCTCCCGCTGGCGTTCGCGATCTCCAGGTTAATATCGTCGCCCGCGGGGACGAGGTTGAAACTGATGATGCTGGTCCATCCGGGTGTCTGCTCATTGCTCGCGATGTGGGCGGTCATCGCGGTGACGCTTCCGGCGTTGCGGTAGAATGTCTGAACGAAGTGGGCGCTCGCCATGTCGGAGGCCACTGTGGAGTCTTGTGCGGATACCAGCACATCAAGTTTCACGTTCCGACCATTCGTGCTTAGGGTTTTGAGGGTCACCACGACATTGCTTGTGCCACCCCCCACGGTCTCCTGCGATCCGAAACTGCGGTGTTCGACTTCGGTGCCAACGAAACCGGTCGAAGTTCGAAGCCGGACTGGACCCGACAGTCCCTCTGTGAGCAGCGAAATGGAGCTTCCGGTGTCTGCGTCGTGCGTTCCAGTTTGAAGGGTGATGGTCCCAGGGTTCCCTTGTCGAGCACTTCCCGAGATGAGGTTTATGTTGCCGCCATTTCCCGTGCTGTTTTCATCCGTGAGACTCCCCGCGGTGGCCGTGATCCCTCCCCCGTCCCCACTCGCCGAGGCGACGTCATTGTTCCCCGCGGTGAGGGCGATCTCTCCACCGATGCCGTTGGCGTTCGTCGCGGCACCGGTGTCCACGAGGAAAGCTCCCCCCATGCTTCCCCCGTCGGCCCCCGTGAACTGGAAATCCCCTCCCACCGTTGCCGAGGCACCTATTCCGCTGGTCCCCGTCGTGAATGTGAAACCACCAGCCGCACCGCCGGCATTGAGGCCCACGCCGGCCCCGCCATCCCCGGCCGTGAAAATGAAACTGCTAGCAGCACCACCGACTCCGCCACCATCGGCAGCACCACCATCCGCTCCAACCCATGCGAAGTTACCCGCCGCACCGCCGGCACCACTGGTTGCACCTCCGGTCCCACCGGTTCCAGTGGCCCATTGATACCCACCACCCGCACCTCCATCGAAAGTAGTACCACCAACGCCGCCAGATCCAGCAGATCCTTGGATGATGCCTGCGTCGCCACCCGCGTTACCAGATCCCGCAGAACCGCTCCCGCTGATTACAGAGAGGTCTGCACCGTCGTTGCCGGCCCCTGTGCCATCACCCCCGGAGACCAGAACGGTTCCCGGAGTGATTCCATTTGCACCTGAGATGAGGATCCCACCGCTTGTGACGGTGGCCAACGTCAAATTGGCGCCCGTCACCGTGAAGTTCGACGCCATAGCAGCATCGAGGCTGATTGCCTCTGATCCACTTACATCAAAATCCCCATTCGTCGTATCCGTGACGATCGTGTTGCCACCGATGTAGGCGGTCTGAAGGTTAGTGACGCTTCCGGAAGGGAGACTCCCGATGAGGATGTGCTTCTTGACGTTGCCCGCAGCACTGTCCTCGATGACCAGAAAGTCCCCGGAAACCGGAACGGCTTTGACCGCGATGGCACTGATCTCAGACGCGACGTTGTCGTGGATCGCGGTACTGTCGGCTCCGTCATTCACGGTCGGGCTTGGGTAGGACCCACCGAGGTCCCCACCGGCCGATCCCGAAGGAGGACGGCTGGCGCTCGAGTCATCAAGCGTGGCATCTGTGATAGCCGTGTTCAGTTGCGCCAGTGTCCCGGAACCGATGTTTACGATACTCGTCGAATGAGGATTCGCCGTGTCGCTCAGGTGGGATGCAACCGCCGTTGCGGTAACGGTTCCCTGCTTGATCAGTTTTCCCGTGACGCCATCAAATGCTGTTATGCGATCATCGATCACAGAGGATGGGCCAACAACGTCTCCACCACTGGTCGGAAGACTTCCGACCGTAATGTGCTTTTTGACGTTGGCCGCAGCACTGTCCTCGATGAGAATGAGGTCGGCGGAGACAGGCGTTGCTTTGACGGCAACGGCAGCGATCTCACCTGAAATGTTGTCGTGAATCGCCGTGCTATCGGCGCCATCGTTTACGGTCGGGCTCGGGTAAGTCCCGCCAAGATCGCCACCAGCGGATCCCGAAGGTGGCCGACTCGCACTCGAATCATCGAGCGTGGCATCCGTGATTGCGGTGTTTAGTTGGGCCAAGGTGCCCGAACCGATGTTCACGATGCTGGTCGAGTGAGGATTCGCCGTGTCGCTCAGGTGAGAGGCCACCGCGG
>Ga0307379_10005672_pt1 | contig 17341 bp, 14 predicted proteins | sample UN2MG_FD_202237 | JGI IMG/M metagenome (GOLD analysis project Ga0307379, IMG submission 202237) | Soil microbial communities from Risofladan, Vaasa, Finland - UN-2 | ecosystem: Environmental > Terrestrial > Soil > Coastal area > Acid sulfate soil | place: Finland: Risofladan, Vaasa | collected... | reverse complement strand
GACCAGAATCAGGTAGACATTGACCTCTCGGGGCAGGATTACCGTAGTAATTGCCACGACGCTCAGGTAGAGACTGAATCCATAGAGGACCCATAGGATCTGACGCTGATTCAATCCCATGTTGAGGAGCTTGTGGTGGATATGCTCCTTGTCCGGGTGAATGATCGATACTTTGTTGCGCAGTCGCCGGATCACGGAAGTGCTGATGTCCAGGATCGGTATGGTGAGAAGAGTTACCGGAACCAGCAGAGTTCCGAAAGCGGAAACCTTGGAGATGCCGCCGACCAGGGGGAAAACGGCCAGACAGAAACCCAGAAATAGGCTGCCCGAGTCTCCCATAAATATCTTCGCCGGTGGAAAGTTGAACACAAGAAATCCGAGGATCGCCCCGAACAGGGCGAAGCAGAGCACCGAGGTGACGGCGGCTCCCTGGATCAGGGCGATGATGCCCATGGAAAGGGCCGCAAAGGCACTGATCCCGCCGGCCAAACCGTCCATTCCGTCGATCAGGTTGACGGCATTGCTGATACCCACGAGCCACAGCACGGTAACGGGGTAGGCGAACAGTCCCAGGCTCAAGGCCCCCAGATAGGGCAGGGTAAGGGAACGGATGAGAAATCCTCCTGCGGTTACGATGATAGCGGCGAGCAGCTGCAGGAAAAATTTCAACAGGGCTTTGATAGGGCGAAAATCATCGATCAACCCGGTTGCCTGGATCAGGGAGACGCCCAGGAACAGGGAGACAAAGCGCAGGTGGTATCCAACGGTAACGGCGCCACCGGAAATCAGAGCAACAAGAATTGGGGTCAGGAGGGCGGCGCAAAGAAACGAGAGGTACATGCCGGGACCGCCGAGTCTGGGGATCAACCCGGTATGGATCTTCCTGTGATTGGGCAGATCGTACCATTTGAACCTGTGGGCTATCCGGAGGATCGTGGGGATCGCAACGAGGTTGAGCCCAAGGGCAAAAGCTGCAGCGATCACGGCTGGGAAAATCATATCTTTTCCAAATATATCACAATTATTTTATTTTTAGCATCCCACGGGAAGACCCGGCGTCATCTTAGCGTTTTTTGTACTGTCCTTCTATACGGGCGAAAGCCTCGTTTATCGCTTGAGTTACCTCGGTGGCCAGGGCTTGTTTTTCCGCCTCCTGGCTGAAACGATCCGGATGGTACTTGAGCAGCAGGCGTTTGTACGATTTGCGTACCTCGCTCAGAGGAGCTGCAAAGGCAACCCCGAGGGTTGCATAGTCCCCCCTCAGCTCCTTATCCACCCCCTCTACGCGGGCCTGAGGCTCCTGGGAATCGTTCCGCTCGTCGTGAATCCCTCCGCCCTTCAGATACTCATCCAGTTCTTCTATTGCCGCCCGCATATCCGGGTCCTTCGGGTCGTAGTATCCGGCGGCCGATGAGTCGCCTTCCAGAAGGGAGCGGAGTAGACGCCCGAGTCTGTCGAAAAACTTGTCCATATCTCTATACAGCAGCAGGCTTAGAATCTCAAGGTAGAGATCCTCTGCGCAGCCAGGCGAGTATCCTCTATCGAAGGTACCAGGGCGAATCGTACATATCCTTCCCCGGCATTCTCGCCCCGTACGTTGGGTTCGGAAATCCAGCTTCCCGGTGTGGTGACGATGGCTGTCTTTTCATCGAGCAGCAGCGTGGCGAAGTCCAGTGAGCTCATCCCTTCAGGAACCTTCTGCCAGATGTAGAGAGTGGAGTCGGGCGTACAATCCGGCAGACCCGCAGCGACCAGAGCCGGGCAGAGGATGTCCCGCTTCCGCCGGTACTCCTCGCGAAAATCCTGCACGTGCTTCTCGTCCTTCAGGGCTGCCACCGCCGCATCCTGTATGAAGGTGGCGGTTCCGGAATCGATGTTCGTCTTCACCTTTCGAAAGATGGCTACCAATTCCGGATCTCCCATGACCCAGCCTGCACGATAACAGGTCATGGCGGAACGCTTCGACAGGGAGTTGAATACCAACACTCCCTCTTTGCTCACGTTGAGAATGGAAATCGGCGGATCGCTGAAATAAATCTCCGAATATGCCTCGTCGGAGGCGATGATGATGTCGTATTTACGGGCGAAATCCAGGGCTTCCCGGTAGAACTTCTCATCCGCCATGGCCCCGGAGGGGGAGTTAGGGTAGTTCAGCCATAGCAGCTTCGCTTTTCCGGCGACCTCTGAAGGAATCTCGGAAAAATCGATCAAGAATCCGTTTGCTTCCCGAATCGGAACCTGGTAGGGCACTCCTTCTGCGAACAGGGTACCCCGAGTATAGGGTGGATAGCCCGGAGAAGGGCAGAGCACAACATCCCCGGGGTCGACGACCCCTTCGTGGAAGTTGAACACCGCCTCCTTCGAACCGATAGTGGAGGAGATCTCGGTTGCCGGATCGATCTGTACTCCGTAGCGCATCTGCACCCACTGGGCGATTGCCTCCCGGAACTTAAGCGCCCCGATATAGCTGGGATATCCGCTCGATTTCCGAAGCTCCAACCCCTCAGCCGCGGCCCGGCGGATCAGTTCGGGAGTGGGAGCCGTGGGATCCCCGACTCCAAAATCGATAGGGGCGATGCCTTTCGATTTCAACTCGTCAACCTTATTGTCCACCTCCGCGAAAGCGTAGGCGCCAATGCCTTGTAGGCGCCCGGATGCTTTACTCTTCATCTGCCTTCAGTCTCCTCGTAATAGTATGTACCCATGAATACGTAGTCTGCCGGGCCGGAAGCAAAGAACCTGTTGTCTTGATCCGACCATTCCACCAGCAGGTTTCCTCCCTCCAGATGCACCTGTACCTCCCTGTCGGCAAGGCCGTTGAGCACCGCCGCACTTACCGCGGCATAGGCGGCACCCTCGGAGGAGAGTATCTCCCCGAGTCCAACCTGCCAGGTGCGCAGGCTCAGAGCTTCTCTGCTGATCACCCGGACCATCGAGATCAGGGTGCCCTCGGCGAATCTCGCATTTTCCTCCAGCTCTTGGGCCATATCGGGATAGTCGAAGCCGTAGTCTCTGGCAAAGATGATGGCGTGGGGAGCATCGATAAACACGGGAGTGTAGTTGATTTCTGTGGAGCCCAATTTGATCGGACGGTGAAAAGTTTCTCCGGCTCGTTCGCTCAAGAGCTGTTCCTCCTGCCAGTAGCGAGGCGGGTCGTTTTCGATCAGGATATTCAACGAATCCAGGACTTCAACCGGTGTGATCCGGTTCCCGCTCTCGACACGGAAATTTTCGGAAGTGACCAGGCCCGAATCGAAGGCGTAGCGAGCCAGACAGCGGAGGGCCAGACCGTCGCTGCCCACCTCCTCCCCATACGGGTCGTAGAGAAGCATCCGCAGCTTCTCCTCATTGCCCTGGGCGATGAGCAGCAGCCCGACGCCTCCCACCCCGAAACGCCTGCTCGTTATCTGGGCGGCCATGTCCGGGAGAGCCTCTAAGTTGAGAATCGTGTTTTTAAAGGTGTCTACGACGATGTAGTCATTTCCGCAAGCCTGAAGCTTGAGGAACTCAATGTCCATTGAGTTGACATTCTGATGGATTTATCAAGATTCAACAAGATGGAAATCCGAATTCGCCCTGTCCAAAACCAGGCTAATTCGCTACACTACCATCCCATCAATATGTAGGTGACTTTGTGATGGATTCGCCGTGAAGGTTCGTATTATTGGAGATGCCCCCGTTGCCGCGGTGCTGACGGGTCTGCTTTCCGAAGAGAAACATGAAGTGGTGTGGAATCCAGGACCCGCGGGTTCTCGACGGCTGAAACTGCTGAAGCGGCGAAAAGAGGTTCGTCTGGTCCTTCCTCAGGGGTGGATGCGCACGGAGGCGTTCAGTTTGAGTTCCTCGACGAAGGTCAGGGCGGAGGAGCTCGGCGTGGTTGCGATATCGATGCGTTTCCTGGGCGAACGTGTCGGTTCGAAGGGATCCACCCTGCTGTTTCTCGACTGCGGTCCCGGAGTGCCGGAAATCCTCGCCGCTCCGGGATCGACGGTTTTTGAGGGATTGAGCCTTCTCGATACATTCGAGCTGGACCCGGGCAGCGTTGAGGCGGCAACCCTACACCCATGGCTGGTCATCGAGAAAAACCCGCTGTTGCATGAGCTAAAGCTCTGCTTGAAAAACCGCAACATAAGCGTTCTGGAGGTCGACGAGCTTCTGCCCTACAGGAACTCCCTCTTCCTGTGGAAACTCCTGTCTCTGCCGGTAGCCATGTGTCATTCCACCCTTAAACATTTTCTCTCCTACCGGGAAGGCCGGGAGATCGCTGCCCACGTCTTGGATGAAGGCATGGGGGTGTTCGCCCGCAAGGCGTTGGAGCTGAAGAAACTACCGATTATGGATCCTCGAGATCTGCTGCAAAAACTGGAAAAGAAACCCGAGGAGTTTGACAGGGTTCGAGATCTTCCGGACAGGTCTTTCCCATCGGCCCTTCAGTACGTCCTCTTGGGCGAGGGTAGTGTTGCTAGAGGGATCAACGACAGATTGATCCGCATGTCATCACAGACGGGGGTGGATCCCAAGTGGAACTGGAGTCTATCCCGGAAGTTGAGCCGGGTGCTCCGAGTCGGGTTCTACAGGGATCCTGTCGACCTATACAATGCTATATCGCAATCTTCTATCACAACTGTAAGGAAGATTGCGATGTATTCTTCCAGCCGAAAATCTTGTTAAGAAAAAGATTTTCGGCTGTCATCATAATAGGCTGAAGCGGTATGCAGATCGAGCAACGGTTTACCCCCGAGTCGCTCCGACAGTTGCGGGGTGCAATCAAGGAGGCCTTCGGAAATGAAGTTTTAGTTGCGGGCCGTCTTGACCAGGACCGCCGCGTCGCTTCGGTGACCGTTGGTGCACGGGGAACCGCCCAGGCGGTGTTGGCACTGCGGCCCTATCTCGACAGCGGCGATGTGGTGATTCACAACCACCCCTCAGGAAATCTGGAACCCAGTGCCGCGGATTTTCGGATTGCCTCGCAGCTGGGCGACCAGGGAATCGGTTTCTACATCGTTGACAACACCGTCGAACAACTGTACGCCGTTGCCGAACCCGTCAGTCTCAGAGAGTTATCGGTCTTGGACACGAAGGCTCTCGCCGGACACCTCGAGCCGGGAGGGGCCTTGAGCCGGATCTACCCGGGGTATGAGCCCCGCGAGGCTCAAGTGAGGATGCTCGAGTTTGTCTGCCAGGGCTTCAATCTCAGCGACCTACGCATAGCCGAAGCCGGAACAGGGGTCGGTAAGTCTCTGGCTTATCTGATTCCCGCCTTCCAGTGGGTTCTATCGAATGATGAGCGGGTGGTGATCTCCACCGCTACGATAAATCTCCAGCAGCAGCTGGTGGACAAAGATATCCCTATGGTCAGCAAGATCTTCGGTCAGGATCCTGGGTATACCCTGGTCAAGGGAAGGGGAAACTATCTGTGTCATACCAGAGTCCAGGAAGCCCTGGAGGAGTTGACTCTGTTCGATGAGGATGATGAAGAGCTGAAAGCTATTCGCAGCTGGTCGGCCGGCACGGCTACGGGGAGTCGCAGTGAGCTTCCCTTCTATCCAAGTGACGAGCTCTGGTCGCGGGTTTGTTCCGAAGCGGATGCCTGCCACGGGCTGCGATGTTCAAACCGGGAGGGTTGTTTTGTTCTTAAGGCCAGAAGAGAGGCGGCTGCCTGTCGGCTCCTGGTCGCCAATCATCACCTCTTGTTCGCAGATCTATCCCTTCGTTTGTCCGGATTGGGTTTCGATTCCGCCGCGGTGTTGCCCCCCTTTCAACGCATCGTTTTCGATGAAGCCCATAATCTTGAAAAGAGCGCGACCTCCTACTTCTCCGAATCCTTTACCCGCTTTCAGGTGGCCAAGTACGCCGGCAGGCTGTACAGAGAGAGGAAGGGCAAAAGAACCGGATTGTTGCTCGCACTGGAGAGAGTGTTCGGACGAAGTGAATTAGCCGCGGAGCTGCGAAACCTGATCGGAGCTTTGGCGGACAAGATGAACCTTCTCGATGTTACCGCCCGGCAGTATCTCGGCGCACGAAGCACATTTCGTCTGGCAGCCCGCAACCCCGAACCCGGCCTGGCCGAAATGCTGCTCGAGCCTCTGAACGATGTGGCGGTTTCGATTGCCTTGTTGCAGGCATGCTTCGAGAGACTGGTTGACGGCTGCGAGGAGGATGAGGAAGATAGCTACCTGGTGTTTGAGAGCAAGCTGCAGATACGGAGGCTGACGAGGGTGGCGGAGATCTGTCAACGATTCTTGCGCTACCGGGACAACCGGGAAGATATCTACTGGTTGGAATCCCGCAAGAGTTATCGAGGCGGGTCCTACATCCGCTTTGTGATAACTCCTTTGGATATTTCATCGGTCATGAAGGATGCGGTGTACGATCCATATTCGACCGTTGTATTCACCTCAGCCACACTCACCGTCGATCACCGATTCGACTACTGGAAAAACCGGCTCGGATTCGCTTCTGCCACCCACAGGGACAGTGCCGAGGAGGTCTTCCCCTCTCCCTTCGACTATGAAAATCGGGTATTCCTCGGTATTCCGAATGAAGCCCCGGAGCCGGACCAGGAGGAGTTTCCGCAATTTTTAGCGGAATTTATACGGGAGGGGTTGTTGATTTCGGAGGGGCGGGGGCTGGTCCTTTTTACCTCCTATTCCCTGCTCGATACCACCTTCGCGAGGACTCGGGCTGCGCTGGCCGAGGCGGGCATTCAGGTGATGCGACAGGGGGAGGACGAGCGGTACCGGCTGTTGAACCGTTTCAGGGACAATACGGGCAGTGTTCTGTTTGCCACAGATTCTTTCTGGGAGGGGATCGATGCTCCGGGCAAGGCTTTGGAGGTGGTTGTTATAACCCGCCTTCCCTTCCGGGTTCCCACAGATCCCATCCTCGAAGCACGAACAGAAGCCTTGGAGGAACGGGGACTCAACGCTTTTTGGGAGCTTGCTCTGCCCGATGCGATCATCCGCCTGCGACAGGGTTTCGGACGGCTGATGCGCAGGCATGATGACAGCGGGGCCGTACTCATCCTAGATTCGAGGATTGTTCGAAAGCAGTACGGGCGATTTTTCCTGTCTTCTCTGCCTCATACCCGAACCGTAATTTCCTCCACCCAGGGAGTGCTTCAGGCATTTGAGGATTTTATCGTGTCCATGCGGAAAAATGAAGAGCCCTCCTCATAGGGGAGGGCTCCTCATTTTTAATCCTCAGATTATTGGATAACAGCCAAGATATCAGACATCTTCACGATCAGCTGTTCTTCTCCGTCGACTTTGATGGTAGAACCAGCATATTTGTCGTAAAGCACCCGGTCTTTCGCCTTTACCTTTATCGATTCGTCATCTCCTACTGCTACCACCACACCCTCTTGGGTTTTTTCCTGAGCGGTCTGGGGAATGTATATACCGCCTGCCGTCTTGGTTTCCCCTTCGACCATTTTCACGAGCACACGATCGCCGAGAGGTTTGATTTTCATCTTCCTGTTCCTCCTGATTCTTCCTAGCTTTACGAATAAGTTTAAAAAGTAATATAGATAGTTGTTTTGAGTTGAATATACAGAATTAAGCCGGGAACCGTCAATAAAAACTTGATCACAATTTTACATAATTTTTCTGAGCGGGAATGGTTGCCGGTTCGGCCCAACTGTAGGTATATTTTAGGTATGGATAGATGGCAGGGTGATTTTCATAGAGGTGTCCGATATCTTTCCGGGCATGATCCGGCCAGCGCCGTATTGTTTTTATCCCGGGCAGTGCAGAACTGCCCGGTCAGCCGCGGCGGCGAGCTGACACGATCGCTCTACTATCTGGGTATCGCTTTGCGCAGGGTCGGCTACGGCAACTCCGCCATACGCAGCTGGGTGGCCTCCCAGAAGATGAAAAAGAGAAGACACACCCGGGCTCTTTTAGACAGGTTCTGCAACGGCTATGGGATGGCCAGGCAGGGCTGCGAGGCCCAGGATGACTGGCAGGCTTTCTACTCGATCCAGCTGTCCCGCTACCTTCGGGGTTTTGAAAAACGAACTCTCTCCAAGGGCAGCGAGCGATCCATGATTTACGACATCATCCAGGAAGCCTGGAAAGAACTTCAGCGTGCCGGTCGGTTGGACGGATGCAGTTCGGAGGAAAAATACGAGATCTTTCAGAACGCGAAGATCGATTTTCCTCTTTTCTACTCCGGCCGGCTGCGGGACCCCGTAGTCAGGGTAAATTTTTACAAGGGACGAAAGCTCAGGTCGGGAGATCCTTGCCCTTGCGGCAGCGGTCTGCAATACTGCTGCTGCTGTGGGCGCAATCCCGGGGAAGACGAGCTTTCGATTGGGCTATTTTGATACAGCTTTTAGGTTTTTTTGAATAATCGGGGCATTTTGACTCACTTTATACATAACTGAAAAAATCAGATTCAATAGGATATAAATCTTTATACCGTATATATTTATACTCCTATATTTTTTCCGTTTGGCACGTATGTTGCAAGTTAATCTATAAAATGTGTGGAGGATTTTATGCCCGCAGCAACTAAAATGATTCAGACGCAGAAAGACGCTCGAAGCAGCGATGAGAATATTCTCTCAATTTATCTCAAAGAGATCAATAAGGTCCCTCTGCTGACCCGAAAAGAAGAGCAGGACTACGCCCGCAGGGCGGCAAAGGGAGAGACACTTGGCAAGAACAAACTGATTCAGGCGAATCTTCGATTTGTGGTCAACGTAGCCAAGAAATACCAGAATCAGGGACTACCCCTCGCCGATTTGATCAGCGAAGGAAACATCGGCCTGATGAATGCGATCGAACGATTCGATGTTTCCAAGGGGTATCACTTCATCTCCTACGCGGTATGGTGGATCCGCCAGGCCATTCTGAAGGCGATCTGCGAAAAATCAAGAATGATCCGTTTGCCCCTCAACCGGGCCAACGAGCTGGTACAGATCGAAAAGGCGCGGAAGGAGCTGCAATCGGGATCTCGGGGCGACCCGGAGATTCAGGAGATCGCCAAAGCCCTGGACATGAACGAGGATCACGTAGCAGACCTGGTCAACATCTCCAGGGATATGGTTTCCCTCGATACGCCGATCTACGACGAGAAAGATTCCTCGATCCTGAGCGACTTTGTCGAGGACAAGGGGCAGAAAGCCCCGGAGGAATTGGCAATCGACCGCTCCCTTCGCGAGGATATCAACGTTGTGCTTAGTACCTTGAGCAGTAAAGAAGCGGATATCATACAGTACCGCTTTGGATTGAACGGAAAGCGCCCTATGTCGCTCAAAGAGATCGGTAATCGCTACAAGCTCACCAAAGAACGGATCCGTCAGATAGAGAAAAAGGCGTTGAAGCGGCTGCAGCATCCCTCCCGCAGCCATTCCTTACGCTCCTACATTGCTTAGTTCCGCGGACGCTCCGTCGGCGGACAAGCGAATTGACAGAGCCCAGTATTTCAATTAGGTTTGATCACGTTCTTCCAAGACAACAAAATCTATTAAGGTGGTAATTCATGGCTGAAACGGTAAAATACGTTTACTTCTTTGGCGGCGGCAAAGCCGAGGGTGGAGCCGTTATGAAGAACCGGCTCGGCGGCAAAGGTGCGAACCTTGCCGAAATGACCAATCTGGGCATCCCGGTGCCTCCAGGATTTACGATTTCCGCCGATGTCTGTGACCTGTTCTACAAGAAAAACAGAAAATATCCTGCGGGACTGGACAAGCAGGTAGAGACGAACCTGAAAAGGCTCGAATCCCTTATGGGCAAGAAGCTCGGCGACCCTAAAGATCCGCTCCTGGTTTCGGTACGCTCCGGTGCGGCGATCTCCATGCCTGGAATGATGGACACCGTCCTCAACCTCGGCTTGACCGACGAGGCTGTAGAGGGCCTGGCCGCTCTGTCGGGCAACGAGCGCTTTGCCTGGGACGCCTACCGCCGCTTCATCCAGATGTTCGGCGACGTTGTCCGGGAAGTACCCCACCATTCCTTCGAAGATGCTCTGAATGCGGTCAAGAAGAAGAAGGGTGTGGAGGAGGATGTCGACCTGGATGCGGCGGACCTGAAGGAGGTGGTAAAGCGCTACAAGGCGATTTACAAGAAGCACACCAAGGAGAATTTTCCTCAGGACCCGAAGAAGCAGCTCTGGGCATCCATCGATGCTGTTTTCGGTTCCTGGAACAACCCCCGGGCGATCAAGTACCGCCGGATCAACGAAATCAAAGGTCTGCTCGGTACCGCGGTTAACGTTCAGACCATGGTCTTCGGAAACTTCGGAGACGATTCGGGTACCGGCGTGTGCTTCACCCGCGATCCTTCCACCGGAGTCAATGAGTTCTACGGTGAGTACCTGATGAACGCCCAGGGCGAGGACGTGGTGGCCGGTATTCGCACCCCTTTGAACCTCAAACACCTGGCCAAGAGAAATCCCAAGATCTACAAGCAGCTGGACGGCGTACGCCTGCGGCTGGAGAAGCACTATAAAGATATGCAGGACATGGAGTTTACCATCCAACAGGGAAAATTGTTCCTGCTGCAGACCCGCACCGGCAAACGCACCGGGCTGTCCGCCGTGAAGACTGCCGTTGACATGGTAAAGGAAAAGTTGATCACCAAGGAGCAGGCGGTGATGCGGGTTTCTCCCGACCAGCTCGATCAGCTTCTGCACCCGATGATCGATCCCAAGTTCCGTAGGAGCCTGAAGGCATTGGCCAAGGGCTTGAATGCATCTCCGGGTGCGGCCAGCGGGCAGATCGTTTTTACCGCCGATGAGGCGGAGGAATGGGTCAAAGAGGGGAAGAAGGTGCTGTTGGTCCGTAGAGAAACCTCTCCCGAAGACATCGGCGGGATGCACGTCTCCCAGGGCATTCTGACCTCAACAGGGGGAATGACCTCTCACGCCGCTGTGGTTGCGCGCGGCATGGGTACCCCCTGTGTGGCAGGCTGCAAAGATGTTGTGATTACCGGTACCGTCGCCGAAATAGACGGCAAGAAGTACAAGGAAGGGGACTGGTTGACCATCGACGGTTCCTCCGGTGAAGTCTTCGAAGGCGATGTAAAGCTCGTTCGGGCCAAGGTCAGCGGCGAGCTGGGGGTGTTTCTCGGCTGGGCCGACCAGATTCGGCTGGCCGCTGTCCGTTCGGGAATCAAAGAGAAGGGTTTCCGCGTTCGAACCAACGCCGATCTGCCCCGGGATGCCAAGGTGGCCCGGGACTTCGGGGCCGAAGGCATCGGCCTGACCCGTACCGAGCACATGTTTTTTGACGAGGGACGTCTGGAGATCTTCCAGGAGATGATCGTGGCTGAAGACCTGGAGGCTCGGAAGAAAGCCCTGAAGAAGCTTCTTCCCCTCCAGAAGCGCGATTTTAAGGGTATTTTCAAGGCTATGGACGGACTCCCCGTGACGGTTCGGCTGCTCGATCCGCCCCTGCACGAGTTCGTTCCTAAAACCAAAGAAGACACAAAGGCTTTGGCAGACAAGATCGGCGTGTCCGTAAAGAAGCTCCAGGCCAAGATCGACTCCCTCCACGAGCTCAACCCGATGCTCGGACACCGGGGCTGCCGCCTCGGCGTCACCTATCCCGAGATCTACGACATGCAGGTCCAGGCGATCGCCGAAGCCGCCTGCGAAGCGGCCAAGAGTGGGGTGAAGGTACTCCCGGAGATCATGATTCCGCTGATTGGTGTAGATATCGAGCTGGATATGCTCCATCAGAGAGCCAAGCGGATCGTCGAAGAAGTCATAGCCAAGAAGAAGGTCAAGCTGAACTACAAGATCGGCACCATGATCGAGATCCCCCGAGCCGCTCTGACCGCCGACCAGGTTGCTCAAGTAGCGGAGTTTTTCAGCTTCGGGACGAACGACCTGACCCAGATGACCTTCGGCTACTCCCGCGACGACGCAGGGGTGTTCCTGCCGGAGTACGTGGAAAAGGGTATTCTAGAGAAGGATCCTTTCCAGACCCTCGATCAAGGGGGCGTGGGCCAGCTGGTAGAGATGGGGGTTCAAAAAGGCCGCTCGACCCGCTCCGATCTGAAAGTGGGGATCTGCGGCGAGCACGGCGGCGATCCCAGCTCGATCGACTTCTGTTACCGGGTGGGTATGAACTACGTCAGCTGTTCCCCCTACCGCGTACCGATCGCCCGACTGGCGGCGGCCCAGGCCGTGGTGAACAACAGGAAGAAGTAGGACGTCTGCAGCATGAAAACCAAGCTCAAGGTCGGTGTGGTGGGGGCCACCGGTATGGTGGGTCAGCGCTTCGTCAGTCTGCTCGCTGATCATCCCTGGTTCGACGTTGTCTCTGTATCCGCCAGTGCGCGCTCGGCGGGAAAACCCTACGCCGAGGCGGTGAAGGGCCGCTGGGCAATGACTTCAGCGGTGCCTGAACAGATCGGAGCTCTGACAGTGCAGAATGCCTCCGAGGTGGAGCAGATCAGCCAGGAGGTGGACTTCATCTTCAGTGCGGTGGACATGCCCAAAGATCAGATCCGTGAGCTCGAGGAGCGCTACGTCCGGGCAGAGACGCCGGTTGTCTCGAACAACTCGGCTCATCGCTGGACTCCCGACGTCCCGATGGTGATCCCCGAGATCAATCCGGAGCACCTGGCCGTGATCGAGAGCCAAAAGAAACGCCTCGGCGTAAAGAACGGTTTTCTCGCGGTGAAGCCCAACTGTTCGATCCAGAGCTATGTGCCCGCCCTGCATCCCCTGAAGAGCTTTGTGCCGCAAGAAATCTTCGTCTGCACCTACCAGGCTATCTCCGGCGCCGGGAAAACCTTCAAGGACTGGCCCGAGATGGTGGATAATGTCATCCCCTACATCGGCGGGGAAGAGGAGAAGAGCGAGAGGGAGCCGTTGAAGGTGTGGGGCGCCTTGAGTAACGGTGAGATCATCACCGCAGAAGGACCGGCGATCACCAGCCAGTGCATCCGCGTGGCTGCCAGCGACGGTCATCTGGCGGCGGTGTTCGTTTCCTTCCAAAAGAAACCCGTTAAAGAGCAGATCCTGGAGCTGTGGGCTGCATTCAAGGCCCGACCGCAGGAGCTGAATCTACCCAGCGCTCCCCAGCCCTTCCTCAAGTACTTCGAGGAGGACAACCGGCCCCAGACCAAGCTGGACCGGGAGTATGAACGCGGCATGGGTGTCACCATCGGCCGGCTGCGGGAAGACCTGATCCTGGACTGGCGCTTCGTCTGCCTGTCCCACAACACCCTGCGCGGCGCCGCCGGCGGCGGCGTGCTGACCGCCGAGCTGCTCAAAGCTGAAGGGTACCTTCAGGCCAAGTAGGGGGAACGGCCGTTCCGGGGGTTGACCTATTAGGTATGAATTCATACTATATATGTATGAAAACCACGGTTTCTGAAAAAGGTCAGATTACGATTCCCAAAGCGATTCGAGACAGACTCGGTATTGTGCCAGGTACCGTGTTGGATGTTGCCAGTATTGAAGGGAAGCTGGTAGCCGTGAAGAGAGAAGCTATAGACGGTATTGTAAAATGGCGGGGAAAAGGTAAGATCCCGGGAAACATAACTGTTGATGAATATTTAAGAAGGATTCGTGGGTGATCTCCGCCCTCGATACTTCGGTCATCCTCGATGTGCTGACGGGGAATAGTGACTTCTCTGATTCATCGATGCGGGCGCTTAGAAAAGTGCGCGCCGAAGGCAAGCTAATTGTATGTGAGTGTGTAATCGCCGAAATCTTTCCCGCTTTCTCTGATCAAACGGAAGTAGTTGAGTTCATGCTGGACTGGCAGGTCCATTTCGTTCCTTTATCTCAAGAGAGCTCTCTTTTAGCGGGAGAACGCTTCAGTGCTTATCTGAAGAGAGGTGGACCGCAGGGGCGTGTGCTCCCGGATTTCCTGATTGGCGCACATGCAGAGGTTCATGCGGACCGTCTGGTGGCTCGAGATCGGGGCTATCTACGGGATTATTTTACGAATTTAGTATTGATCGACCCGTCCGTCGGCACAGAGTAAGACCTATTCGCTGTCGTCGGCAGGCGCGGCGCAGCATAAGTGTAGCTTCCACAAGAATGAACCCGCTGTCATTGTGCTTTCCTGGAATATTAGAACCAAAACGGATAATTTTCCACGGAACCACAATGCTCGAACCCCACTACCTGGCTGATCGGGTCATATCGCCCAGTGAGTCAGTTTGACCCACTCTACTGCCCCAACTTGCTTCTCATCTCCGCAAACAGACGACTGGCGTCTTCGCTGCTGAGCTCCTCGTCCTCCCGATGGTACTCAAGCAAGTCCGCGGGAAGCTCGTTGAGAAACGGTGAAGGCTCGGCCTCCTGCTGGTTTCCGCGGCGGCGTCGGGTTTTGCAGGAACTCAGGTACAGGCGCTGTTTGGCTCGGGTGATGGCCACGTAGAACAGACGGCGTTCCTCTTCCACACTGTGCTCTCCTTCTTCAAGGGAACGGGCGTGGGGGATCAACCCTTGTTCCAATCCGGCGATGAATACGGTGTGGAACTCCAGACCCTTAGCCGCGTGTATGGTCATCAGGTTGACCCGTTCCTGTCCGCTGAGGTCCTCCAGGTTGTCTCTGGACACCAGAGTGATGCGGTTGAGGTAGTCGTAGAGGTTTGGATCCAGATTGTCCGGATTTTCCTCGTAGGTGGATATCGAATCCATCAACCCTTCGACATTGCCGTACTTCCATCGGACAACCTCAGGCCGGGAATGTTCCTGCACCAGATAGCTCCAGTAGTCCAGCTCCTCCACCAGTTGACCTAGAGTCGAGGCCAATTGCCTGTTCTTCAAGAACCTGGATCGAAAGGACTCGATCAGTTCGCTGAACTCCCCCAGTACTACAGGTGCTTTTTCAGGGAGGGGGGCAATCTCGGCGCCGGAGGCCGCTGAGGTGTGCAGAGCGTTGAGGGCAGAGTACAGGGAGCACTCCCGGCTGCGCGCGGCGGCGACGATCGTCTCCACCGTCTTTTTACCGATCCCTCGTCTGGGCGTGTTTATGATCCGCAGAAGGTTCATGTCGTCGTCCGGGTTGGCCATCACCTTCAGGTAGGCAAGGATGTCCTTGACCTCTTTGCGCTGGAAAAAGCTCATCCCTCCGGAAACCTGATAGGGTAGATTCTGTCGTACAAAGGCCTCTTCTATCGCCCGGGTAAGACCGTTGGTGCGTACCAGTACGCCGAACTGATTCAGGGGAATGCGCTGCTTCAAGGCCAGGCTGCGAATCGTCTCGGCAATGAACTCGCCCTCCTTCTGCTCATTCTCCGGAAAATTAAGTACCACCGATTCTCCGTCGGCCAATCCGGACCACAGATTCTTTCCCTTTCGATTTCGATTGTTGTGGATAAGCCGGTTGGCCGTCAGGAGAATTTTCCGGGTGGATCTGTAGTTCTGTTCGAGCTTGACCTCTCGAAACGTAGGGAAATCTCTCTCGAGCTGGAGGATGTTCTCGAAGTGAGCGCCCCGCCAGGAGTAGATCGACTGATCGTCGTCGCCGACCACGCAGAGATTTTCTGAAGCTCTGGAGAGCAACTTGATGAGATGGTACTGCTGCTGGGAGGTATCCTGGAACTCATCGACCATGAAATATCGAAACCTCTGCTGTAGGGCCGAGCGGACCTCAGGGGACTGCTCCAGCAGCCTGATGGGCAGACGGATCAAGTCGTCGAAGTCAACGGCGTTGAACAGTTTCAGTCGACTCTGATACTCATCGAACAGGGGCCGGAAGTGAGCCGTTTCATCCCCCCATTCAGCGGTTTTGGACTTTATACGGGAGAACAGCGAGGCGATTCTGTGTGGATCAAATCCGTCCCTGTTGTTTCGGATCAGACCCAGATCCCGGGCGCTCTCTTTGATCAGAGCCTGTTTGTCCGTCTGGTCATAGATGCTGAAGTTCCGGCGATAGTCCAGATGATGACCGTGCTCTCTCAGCACCCGCGCCCCGAAGGCGTGGAAGGTTGCCACCGTTAGGTTTTGCAGTTTCTGGGCACAGAGCTCCCGTACCCGGCTCGCCATCTCCTGAGCCGCTTTGTTGGTAAAGGTGACGGCCAATATTGCAGACTGAGGAATACCCTGGCTGAGCATGTAGGCAATCCGGCAGGTGATGACCCTGGTTTTGCCGGAGCCCGCTCCGGCAAGGATCAGCAGCGGACCTTCAATGCTCTTTACGGCATGAAGCTGCTCGGGATTGAGAGATTCGGTCAGGCGGGACATCTACTTGATGAAGAAGTAGAAGGCTCTGAGTCCGAGTGTAAACACGATGGAGACGATGATACCCGCGATGATGACACCGACGAACACGGCCAGAATCGTTTTACGTCGATCCATCCCCAGGATCCAGGCCCCGAGCGTCCCTGTATAGGCGCCTGTTATAGGAAGGGGAATCGCCACAAAAAGAATCAAGCCTGCGTAACCGTACTTTTCCACCTTGGCATGCACTTTACGGCGGGAGCGCTCCACGATGTGGTCGAATAAACGCCGATAGGGCTCCCACCGTTCTAGAAGCTTATGCAGGCTGGAGAGAAAGAGGTAGACCAACGGTGCCACAAGGGCATTGGCCCCCACGCAGATAGGGTAGGCTACAAGCAGGGGAACCTCGCTGGAAAGAGCGAAGGGAAGGCCGCCACGCAACTCCGAGATGGGAAGAAGGCACAGTGTCAGTGTTACCAGGAGCGTGCGTAAGCTCGTTAGGCTATCCTGCCTTAACAGCCTTGCTGCTCTCCCACAGCCCGTGGATATTGCAGAAGCTCAGAGCGTACAGCGTGCCCGAGGTCTTCAGGGTCAGGGTGGCGCTGACCGCCGGTTCTGTAAACGCAGGACCTTCGTTGGCGCCTTTGGCGGATTCGCCGTGGGCACTGAATTCACAGTTTGCCAGTTGATAGCTGAACTTGTCCTCATCCGGTTTGAAAAAAATCTGGATCCAGCGGATGTGATGTTCCGTTGTGTTGGGGTGGGCGATTTCTTTTCCCACGGATACTGTCACCTGGAACTTCTCCCCCGCCTTTACGGAATCGGAACATTCGATAACGGGAGAATGTTTCTCCTGTTTCCAATCGGCGCTTTGAAACTGATCGCCAAGCTTTGGCATGTAGCTCCTCCTGTTTTCTGATATTGACCAAGATAACACCAAACGGGAGGAATGTAAATAAAGTCGCACTTGCAGCGGTGAAGTGGAATTGCTACAATCCAAACCGAAACCCATGCACAGCAGCACTCGGCCCCACAATGCTCACCTTCTTCGTCTTCATGATGAAGAGGAGATTACAAGAAATCTTGCGCAGTTCGACGCGAATGCCTCAAGCTTCCAATACGGTATAGTCAAGCTCAATGCTGTCGATATACGAAGCGCTGCCCTGCTTCGTACACGTATCGAAGCCATTGGTGGCAGCCTGGCTTC
>Ga0307379_10005670_pt1 | contig 17346 bp, 16 predicted proteins | sample UN2MG_FD_202237 | JGI IMG/M metagenome (GOLD analysis project Ga0307379, IMG submission 202237) | Soil microbial communities from Risofladan, Vaasa, Finland - UN-2 | ecosystem: Environmental > Terrestrial > Soil > Coastal area > Acid sulfate soil | place: Finland: Risofladan, Vaasa | collected... | reverse complement strand
ATCCGCGAGGTGTTGCTCTCCGGCCAAGTTGCGCAATTTGGGCCCCTGGCGGAAGCCGTCCTATTCTCCGTGGCGCGTGCGGATCACGTCGACACGGCGATCAAGGACTCGCTCCAGGAGGGCAAATGGGTGGTGTGCGACCGGTTCTTCGATTCCACCCGGGCCTATCAAGGAACAACCGCGGGGGTGCCACGCGGGCTGATTGGCGCGCTGGAGCGGCTGACCGTCGGCGCGCTGTCGCCGGACATTACCTTCATCCTCGATATTCCGGCCGAGGAAGGGCTGGCGCGGGCGCGCGAGCGGGCCGAGGGCGCCGAGCCTGACCGCTTCGAAGGGCAGGAACTCATGATGCACGAGCGTGTGCGACGGGCCTTTCTCGACATCGCCGAGGAGGAACCGGGCCGCTGCATCGTGGTCGACGCGAGTCAGCCCGAAGCCATGGTGGCCGAGGATGTTTGGGAAGCGGTGCTCCAGCGACTGAACCCATGAGTCTCGACCCATGAGCCTCTTTCCATGAGCCTCGCCGCCGAGCGTTCGCGCAGCGCCGCCGTGGAGCCCGACCGCCTTCATCCATTTTCCGCGCCGCGAGAGGTCGATCGTGTCCTCGGCCACGACGCGGCTGCTGCAGAGTTCGAGAACGCGCTGCAAAGCGGGCGTCTGCACCATGCGTGGCTGTTGGTTGGTCCCGAAGGGGTCGGCAAGGCAACGCTGGCCTATCGTTTCGCCCGCACGGTCCTTGCTCAAGGCAAGAACGATGAAGCACCGCAAGACGTGCCCTCGGACCATCCCGTGTTTCGCAAGGTGGCCGGTCTGTCGCACCCGAACCTGCTTCTGATCCGGCGGTCGTGGGTCGAGAAGTCGAAGCGCTACTCGCAATGGATCGGTGTCGACGAGGTGCGGCGCTTAAGGGCGTTTCTCGGCAACACCGCGGGCGAGGCGGCCTGGCGCGTGGTCATCGTCGATCGCGCCGACGAACTCAATCAGAACGCGGCAAACGCCCTGCTCAAAGCGTTGGAGGAGCCGCCGCCGCGCACCTTGTTCCTCCTGATCTCGAGCGCCGAGGGCCGCCTCCCGGTCACCATACGCTCGCGCGTACGGGTGTTGCGCGCATCGGGGCTGGACGAGACGTCCTTGGAGACGGCCGTCCGGGCGGCGCTCGAGCGGGACGGCGTCGAGGCCGAAGCCAAGACACTTCAACTTGCCTTGGGGCTGAGCCAGGGAAGCGTACGGCGCGCGCTCGAGCTTGTCTCGGGCGATGGCATCGAACTCTATGACGGGATCCTCGAACACATGGCCGCACTCCCTGAGCTCGCTGGCGGCGTGTTGCACAAGCAAGTGGAGCGGCTGTCAGGCGCGGGCGATGGGGAACGTCTGGAACTCTATCTGGCGCTGCTGCTGGGGGTGATCGAACGGTTCGTCCGTCTCGGCGCCACTGGAGAGGGGGGCGCGGACAGAGAAAACGAGCTCGCTAAGCGCTTTGTTTCGAAGGGAAATCTAGCCCAGTGGGCGGATGCGTGGGAGGCGATTTCGGAGGCCAATACAGAGGCCTTCGCCCTCAATCTGGACCGCAGCCTCCTGGTGCTCGATGCCTGGTTCCGTCTCCAGCGCCTTGTTCGTGAGCATCCTGTTTAGAGCGTCGGTTGACCGCGCTTGCCCGAGGCCACGCCCAAGGTTATGTCTCCGGCATGGCTGAGAAACGGCCCTATTACATCACCACGGCGATCTCCTATCCGAACGACGCCCCCCACATTGGGCATGCCTATGAGGCGGTCGCGACGGATGCGCTCGCGCGTTTTCGGCGCTTGCAAGGGCTGGACGTGTTCTTTCTCACGGGCACCGACGAGCACGGTATCAAGATGCTCCAGACGGCACGCGCCCAAGGGATCGATGCGGCGGAGCTTGCCGACCGCAACACGCCGAAGTTCCGCGACATGGTGGCTGCGCTCAACTGCTCCAACGACGATTTCATCACGACGCGCGAAGAGCGCCATGAGCGCGCCGCGCAGGAATTGTGGCGGCGCATGCAGGAGGCCGGCGATATCTATCTGGGCAAGTATGCCGGCTGGTACTCGGTGCGCGACGAAGCCTATTACGACGAGAGTGAGCTGAAAGAGGCGGCCGACGGCCAGAAGCTGTCGCCGCAAGGCACGCCTGTCGAGTGGGTCGAGGAGGAGAGCTATTTCTTCCGCCTGTCGTCATTCCAGGACCGGCTGCTTGCCCACTACGAGGCAAACCCTGCGTTCATCGGGCCGGAGACGCGCGCCAACGAGGTGAAGAGCTTCGTGCGCGGCGGGCTACAAGACCTTTCCGTGTCGCGCACCACGTTTGACTGGGGCGTGCCGGTGCCCGGCGATCCGAAGCACATCATGTATGTGTGGGTGGACGCGCTGACCAACTACATCACCGGTGTGGGTTTCCCCGACGAAGCCTCGGAGACGTTCAAGCGCTACTGGCCGGCGGATGTTCACATCATCGGCAAGGACATCATCCGGTTTCACGCCGTCTATTGGCCGGCCTTTTTGATGTCGGCGGGCGTGGCGTTGCCGAAACAGGTGTTCGGGCACGGCTTCCTCTATAACCGCGGAGAGAAGATGTCGAAGTCGGTCGGCAACGTGGTCGATCCCTTCGTGCTGGCCGCCGATTTCGGTGTGGACCAGATACGCTATTTTCTGTTGCGCGAGGTGCCGTTCGGTCAGGACGGCAATTACAGCCGCGATGGCATTACGCAGCGGATCAATGCCGACCTCGCCAACGATCTCGGCAATTTGGCGCAGCGCTCGCTGTCGATGATCGCCAAGAATTGCGGAGGCAAGGTGCCGGAGCCGGGCCAACTCACGAGCGCCGACGAGGCGATCTTGGCGACAGCCGATGGTGTGCTGTCGCGGGTCGAGGAGGCGATGGATGCCTTCGCCATCCACCGGGCGCTGGAGATCATCTGGGCGCTGATCGCCGACGCGAACCGCTATTTCGCGGGCGAAGAACCCTGGGCGCACAAGAAGACCGACCCTGAGCGCATGGGGACGATCCTCTACGTAACAGCGGAGGTCACGCGGCAGATCGCAATCCTCGTGCAAGCGGTGATGCCCGAGAGCGGTGGCAAATTGCTCGATCAACTCGGCGTGCCCGAGACCGCCCGCGATTTCGCGAGCCTCGGGCCTGCGGGGCGTCTCTCGCCAGGCACCGCGCTGCCGTCACCCCAGGCGGTGTTCCCACGCTACGTGGAAGAGGAGACGGCGGCGTGATGTTGATCGACAGCCACTGCCATCTGGACTTTCCCGAACTCAACAGCGAGCTGGACGCGGTTCTCGCGCGCGCCGGTGACGCCGGTGTCGGCCTGATGGTGACGATCTCGACCCGGGTCGCGAAGTTCAACGACCTGAAGGAAATCGTCGAATCGCACGACAACATCTACTGCTCGATCGGCACGCACCCGCATAATGCCGCGGAGGAGCCGGACATCACCGTTGAGGAACTCGTGGAGATCTCACGGCACCCCAAAGTTGTGGCCATCGGCGAGGCCGGTCTCGACTATCATTACGATTACAGCCCCCGCGATGTGCAGAAGAAGTGCTTCCGCACCCATATCGCCGCGGCACGCGAGACGGGTCTGCCGCTTGTCATTCATGCCCGTGAAGCTGACGCCGATGTTGCGCGCATCCTCGAGGAGGAGAGCAAGGCGGGTGCGTTTCCGTTTGTGCTTCACTGCTTCACGAGTGGACCGGACCTCGCTCATCGCGGACTGGCTCTCGGCGGCTACATCTCCTTCTCCGGCGTGGTGACCTTCAAGAAATCGGAGGCGCTGCGCGATATCGCTCTTGCGGTGCCTTACGACAGAATTCTGGTTGAGACCGACGCTCCGTATCTCGCGCCGGAACCCTATCGCGGCAAGACCAACGAGCCGTCCTACGTGGTCAAGACCGCGGCGCGGCTCGCCGATTTGCGCGGGGCATCGGAAAACGACATGGCGCGGACGACGACCGAGAATTTCTTTCGCCTCTTTAACAAGGTACCGCCTTCGGCGCTGAGAGCGCAGCCCAGCGCCGCATGACCTTGAGCGTCACCATCCTCGGCTGCGGTACCTCCGGCGGCGTGCCCCGCATCGGCAATGAGTGGGGCGCTTGCGACCCAGCAAATCCGAAGAACCGGCGGCGGCGCTGCGCCATCCTCGTCGAGCGGGAAGGCGCCGAAGGGGTGACGCGGGTCCTGGTGGACACGCCGCCAGATCTGCGCGAGCAGCTGATCGATGTGGGCGTCGGACTTCTCGACGGCGTGCTTTTCACCCACGACCACGCGGATCACTGTCACGGCATCGATGACTTGCGGATGGTCGCCTATAACGGACGGCGTCGTGTCGACGTGTATCACGATAAGACGGCGGGGCAGGTTTTGCGCGAGCGATTTGCCTATTGCTTCGAGACGCCGGAAGGCAGCGAGTACCCTGCCGTGTTGAGTGCGCACGACATCGCACCTGGCGAAATGGTCCGCATCGACGGGCCCGGCGGCATCATCGAGGCAATGCCGTTCCTTCAGAGGCACGGGCAGACCGATACACTCGGCTTCCGCTTCGATGGGATCGCCTATTCGCCCGACGTCAGCGATTTTCCGGACGAGTCCTTGCCGCATCTGGAAGGGCTCGATCTGTGGATTCTCGATGCCCTCCGCTACACGGGCCATCCCAGCCATTTGTCGGTGGAGCAGGCGCTGGCCTGGATCGAGCGGGTCAAGCCGGCGCGGTCCGTGCTGACCCATATGCACGTGGATCTCGATTACGAGATTTTGGCGGGCCAGTTGCCGGACGGGATCGAGCCCGCCTTTGACGGCATGGTGCTGACGATGCCGTAAGGGTTACACGCCGACGATCTGCCCGGTCTTTTCGTAGTCCGGCAGGGCGAGGCGCAGAATGATCTCCGCCACGTCTTCGGGGCGCTGTAAATTGGCTTGATCCTCGCCGGGATAGGCTTCCGCGCGCATCGCCGTGGCCGTGGCGCCGGGGTCGACGATGTTTACCCTTACAGAACTATCGGAGGTTTCGTTAGCGTAGGTCTTGGCCAGCGTCTCGAGCGCCGCCTTGGAGACGGAGTAGGGCGCCCAATAGGCGCGGCCCTGGCGGGCAACGCGCGAGGACGTCGCGAAGACGACGCGGCCGGCAGCAGACTGGCGCAGCAAGGGGTCGAGCGTGCGGATGAGGCGCCAATTGGCCGTGAGGTTGACCGCCAGCACGCGCTCCCAAGTCTCGGCGGGAATGTGAGTGAGTGGGCGCAAGCCCCCAAGCAGCCCCGCATTGCCGACGAAAATGTCGAGCCGGCCGAAGCGCTCATAAAGCGAAGGACCCAGCGCATCGATGGTCTTGCCGTCCTCCAGATTTAGGGGAATGAGCGAGGTCTTGCCCCCGTCCTTCTTGATCGCGTCGTCGACAGCCTCGAGCGATTTTTGCGTGCGCGCCAGCAGAAGGACATGGGCGCCTTCACGGGCGAAGAGCTGCGCCGTGGCGCGGCCGATGCCCCGCGAGGCTCCGGTAATCAGCGCGATACGATCCTTGAGACGTTTGTCGCTCAACCGACCTCTGCGAGGAAGGAAAGTTGCTTCTGGGCCGGCGGTCCTTCTTGGTCGCGAAGCCGGGTCGGATACTCGCCGGTGAAGCAGTGGTCGGTGAACTGGGGATGGTCGTCGTCGCGGCCTTCAAAGCCCATGGCCCGGTAGATGCCGTCGACGGAGATGAAGGCCAGCGAGTCGGCGCCGATAAAGGCGCGCATTTCCTCGATCGTGCGATGCGCGGCGAGCAGCTTGTCCTGTTCCGGCGTGTCGATGCCATAGAAGTCGGGATGGGTGATCGGCGGGCTCGAGATGCGCATGTGCACCTCCTTGGCGCCGGCCTCGCGCATCATCTGCACGATCTTCACCGAGGTGGTGCCGCGCACGACGCTGTCGTCAATGAGAACGATGCGCTTGCCTTTCACCTGAAGCTCGTTGGCACTGTGCTTCAGCTTGACGCCGAGCTGGCGGATGCGTTGCTCGGGCTCGATGAAGGTGCGGCCCACATAGTGGTTGCGGATAATGCCGAACTCGAAGGGGAGGCCGGACGCTTGCGCATACCCGACCGCGGCCGGCACGCCGCTATCGGGAATCGGCACGACCATGTCGGCATCGGCCGGCGACTCTTCGGCCAATTGCCGGCCCATCGCTTTGCGCACATCGTAAACCGAGCGGCCGCCGATGATGGAATCGGGGCGCGCGAAATAGATGTATTCGAAGATGCACAGCCGCGGCGGATGCTTGGGCACGAAGCGGTGACTCTCGATGCCCTCGCTGGTGCAGACGACGACCTCGCCGTTCTCCACCTCGCGCACGAACTCCGCGCCGATAATATCGAGGGCACAGGTCTCCGAGGCCATAACCCAGGACTCGCCGAGCCGGCCGAGGACGAGCGGGCGGATGCCGAAGGGGTCGCGGGCGCCGACGAGCTTCTTGTTGGTCATGCCGACGAATGCGTAAGCACCCTCGACCTGAAGCAGCGCCTCGATGAAGCGTTCGACGAATTGGCGTTTCTCGCTGCGGGCCACCAAATGGAGAATCACCTCGGTGTCGGTGGTGGACTGACAGATGGCGCCCTTTTGGATGAGGGATTCGCGCAAGGTCAGCGCGTTGGTGAGGTTGCCGTTGTGGCAAAGCGAGAAGCCGCCGGATTCGAGATCGACGAAGAGCGGTTGGACGTTGCGCAACACCGCGTCGCCGCAGGTGGAGTAGCGGACATGGCCCACGGCCATGTCGCCCTTCAGGCGATCGATCACGGGGCGGGAGGTGAAGTGGTCGCCGACGAGGCCGAGCCGGCGTTCGGTGTGGAAGTGCTCGCCGTCGAAACTGACGATGCCCGCGGCCTCTTGGCCGCGATGCTGGAGGGCGTGCAGGCCGAGCGCCGTTAGCGCTGCGGCGTCGGGATGATTGAAAATACCGAAGACGCCGCACTCCTCGTGCAGCCGGTCTTCCTCGAGCCAGCTCAAGTCGGGGTCGGTTTCAATCTGTCCGGTCACGGGCACGGCCTCCTTTATATAAATAGGCGCCCTGGTGAGGGCTTCAATGCCACGCAACTCTTTACCTTACGTCTTGCTTACGACGGCTGCTCGGGATCGGCTGGCGCGCCTTCGGTTCCCGGCTGAGCGTCCGGCTGGTCCGGCTCGCTGCCAGGGAGGTACTCCTCGGGCTGCATCGGGAGCAGGGACTCGATGGCCACCTGCGTCCGTTGGAGAATTGGATAGGAACGCGCATTGCGGACCCAGTCCGGCTGGTCCCTGGCAAGCGCGGTGAACAGGATGAAGACGATGGCGACGAGCAGGAAGCCGCGCGCCAATCCGAAAACGAAGCCCAATGTCCGATCCAGGGCCCCGACGCGGCTGTCCAGCACCTTGTCGGAGATCCGGAAGGTGATCAGGCTCACGATGATCAGGGTAATGATGAAAACGCCGGCGGCGAAGGCAATCTGCGCGACGCTTGGGTTGTCGATATAGGGCAGCAGGACTTCGAAATAGCGGGGCGTGAAGTACAGCGCCGCCACGGCCGCCATGGCCCAGGAGAAAATCGACAGGACCTCGCGGGTGAATCCCCGCACCATCGCCAGGAAGCCCGAGATGAGCATGATGACGATCAAAATGATATCGAGCCAGGAGATTGGCATGCCGCGAGGCTCCCTCGGGTGATGACGTCAGACTATCACGATTCCCCGGGATGAAGCACAAATGCCCCCGGTGGACAATGACCCTGCGGCAACACTTGCCGCATTGTCGCAGAACAACCTAGTCCGCGGGCAGCGCGAACCAGGCCACGAGTTCCTCCAATTGAGATGCGGGGCTCAGGGAAATGCCCTCAAGTTGGTCATTGTTTAAGGACGCGGCCGGCACGATCGCGCGGGCAAAGCCGAGCTTGGCCGCTTCCTTTAGCCGCTGCTCCTTATGCCCCACGGCGCGGATTGCTCCGGTGAGGCTCACTTCGCCGAAATAGACCGTATCCTCGGGCGCCGCGCGTCCCGTGAAGGAGGAGAGCAGCGCGGCGGCGGCGGCGAGGTCGGCGGCGGGCTCGGCCAAGCGTAAGCCCCCGGCGACGTTCAGATAGACATCGTGGCTGCCGAGCCGCACCCCGCAGCGGGCCTCCAAGACCGCGAGCAGCATGGACAGGCGATTGGGATCCCAGCCGACCACGGCGCGGCGCGGGGTGCCGAGTGCGCTCGGCGCGACCAGGGCCTGGATTTCGACAAGGATCGGCCTTGTGCCTTCCATGCCGGCGAGGACGGCGGTGCCCGGCGTGCCGCGGTCCGCGTCGTTGAGAAACAGGGCGGACGGGTTGTCGACTTGCTTGAGGCCCTCCAAGCGCATTTCGAAGACGCCGATCTCGTCGGTGGGCCCGAATCGGTTCTTGACCGCGCGCAAGATGCGGAACTGATGGCCGCTCAGACTCTCGAAATAGAGAACCGTGTCCACCATGTGCTCGATCACCTTGGGGCCCGCGATTTGGCCGTCTTTGGTGACGTGGCCGACGAGCACGAGCGTGGCGCCGCTGGTCTTGGCGTAGCTGATGAGGGCTGCGGCGCAACCGCGCAGCTGCGAGATGGTGCCGGGCGCCGACTCGATGCCCTCGGACCACAGCGTCTGCACCGAATCGATAACGACGAGGGCAGGGGCCGGGCCGCTGCCGAGGGTGGCGATGATATTGGCGATATTGGTCTCGGTGCCGAGCGCCACCGGCGCTTCCGCAAGCCCTAAGCGCCTTGCACGCATGCGCACTTGGGCCGGGGCTTCTTCTCCCGACAGGTAGACGACGCGCATGCCGTCCTGGGCGAGCTCGGCGGCCGCCTGCAGCAGGAGTGTCGACTTGCCGATGCCCGGATCGCCGCCCACGAGCACGGCCGCACCGGGCACCATGCCGCCGCCCAGCACCCGGTCGAGCTCGGCAATGCCCGTCTTGAGTCGCGGCGCATCCGGCGTCTCGGCGTTCAGTGTCTCGAAGCTGGCGAGGCGCCCCTTGCCGCCCTTGATGGCCACGAGGGCAGGCGAGCTCGTCGTGGTGGTGGTCGCCTCCTCGATGATCGAGTTCCACTCGCCACACGACGGGCACTTTCCTGTCCAGCGGGCGGTGACCGCGCCGCAAGATTGGCAGACATAGGCTTTGGATGCTTTGGCCATCGTCGAGACGCTACCCGCCGATATAACGCCGCGCGGCGCGCTGGCCGAGGCTGGTGAGCACTTCGTAGTCGATGGTGCCTGCTTGGGCGGCAAGCTGGTGCGCGCTGACATTGGGACCGAGCAACTCGACCCATGCTCCACGCCGGGACAGCGCCTCGGGCACATCGGTCACATCGATGGTGATGAGGTCCATGGAGATGCGGCCGAGGATGGGCACCGCGTGTGGCCCGAGATAGACGTCCAATCCGTTCTCTCCGTCCTTGGTGGACAGCGCCCGAAAGAGCCCGTCCGCATAGCCCGCGGAGACCACGGCGACACGCGAGGGGCGGGTCAGCGTGCGCGTCGCGCCATAGCCGACCGTCTCGCCGGCGGCAGCCTCGCGGACCTGAAGAATGCGCCCTTTGAGATGCACCACGGGGTGGAACGGGTTCTTGCCGCGCCTTTGGGGGTGGCCGCCATAGAGCGCAATGCCCGGCCGCACGAGGTCGTAGGCGAAATCGGGACCGAGCAAGATGCCCGCCGAATTGGCCAGGCTCGTCATCGCCTCGGGAAGCCGTGCGCGCAGCGTATCGAACAGGTTGAGCTGGGCCGCGTTCTTGGCGTGCGCTGCATCGTCGGCGCAGGCGAGGTGGCTCATCACCAAAGTGAGCGACAGCGCCGACCAGAGTTCGAGCGCTTGCGCGACGGTATCGAGCTCCGCCGGCGAAAGGCCGAGACGATTCATGCCGCTGTCGAGATGCACCGCGCAAGGCAGTTTCTCGCCCACCCCAGCGCAATAGCCCGCCCATTCTTTGATCTCATCGGCGCTGTTGAGGACGGGACGAAGCGCGAATGTGTGGAACCTGTCCGCTGTCCCAGGCAGAAGCCCGTTGAATACGTAGATGACCGCCTCGGGCAGGAGCGCGCGCAAGTCTGCGGCCTCGGTGAGCGTCGCCACGAAGAAGGTTTGGCAGCCAGAGCGCCATAAGGCTGGTGCGGCGTGACCCATGCCAAGCCCGTAAGCGTCGGCCTTGACCACCGCGGCGCATTCGGCCGGTGCGGCCAAGTCGCGCAGCTGGCGGTAGTTGGCGGCAAGAGCGTCGAGATCGATGGTGAGGATGGCGGTCTCGGCCGTTTTGGCCTCGGGCTCGTCCTGGGTGATCTCGCGCGGGCGCGCGTGGTTCACTCCATGCGCTCCGGCAGGCGCTGCGACGCGGCGAGGTTGGAGAACCTCGTGAACTCCGGCGTGAACTGTAGCGTCACCGTTCCGGTCGGCCCGTGGCGCTGCTTGCCGATGATCACGTCGGCCTTGCCGGTGACCGCTTCCATGTCCTGTTGCCACTGCCGGTGCTCGTCGGTGTTCTCGCGGGGTTGGCTGCGCTCGAGATAGTATTCCTCGCGGAACACGAACATTACCACATCCGCATCCTGTTCGATGGAGCCGGATTCACGCAAATCGGCCAATTGCGGCCGCTTATCCTCCCGCTGCTCGACCTGCCGGGAAAGCTGGGAGAGGGCCAGGACGGGCACCTGAAGCTCCTTGGCGAGGGCTTTCAGCCCCGTGGTGATCTCCGAGACCTCCTGGACGCGGCCTTCCTGGGCTCGCCTGGAGGAGCCGGACAGGAGCTGGAGATAGTCCACTACGACGAAGCCAAGCCCCCTCTGGCGCTTCAGCCGCCGCGCACGGGCGGCGAGCTGGGCCACGCTGATGCCGCCGGTCTGGTCGATGAAGAGCGGCAGGTTCTGGAGCTCTTGAGAGACCTCGACGATGCGATCGAACTCGTCGGAATCGATGCGCCCGCGGCGGATGCGCTCCGAGGGGATTTGGGACTGTTCCGAGATGATGCGGGTGGCGAGCTGTTCGGCCGACATTTCGAGCGAGAAGAAGCCCACCACGGCACCGTCCGGCGGTGCGTCGCCGTCCGGGCTCGCGGCGTAGGCTTTGGCCACGTGATAGGCGACGTTGGTGGCGAGCGCCGTCTTTCCCATGGAGGGGCGCCCGGCGATGATGATGAGGTCGGAAGCCTGCAAGCCGCCCATGCGCTGATCGAGGTCGGCGAAGCCGGTGGCGATACCCGACAAGCCGCCGTCGCGCCGATAGGCATTCGCGGCCATGTCGATGGCGTCGGTGAGCGCGGAGGAAAACGGCTCGAAGCCCGTGCCGTATTTGCCCGTCTCGGCCAGTTCGTAGAGCTGTTGCTCGGCACCTTCGATCTGGACTGCGGGTGGCGCATCGATCGGCGAATCGTAGGCCGTGTTGACCATCTCCTCGCCGATGTCGATGAGCAGACGGCGCACGGCGAGGTCGTAGACGGTGCGGCCATAGTCCTCGGCGTTGATGATGGTGGTGGCGTTGGCCGCGAGCCGCCCGAGATATTGCGGGACGCTGAGCTCGCCCACGGGCTCATCGTTCTGGAAGAAGGTCTTCAGCGTGATCGGCGTGGCGCGTTTGCCGCCCATGATGAGCTTGGAGGCGGTTTCGTAAATGCGTCCGTGGAGCGGGTCGAAGAAATGGACCAGCTTCAAGAAGCCCGAGACCCGGTCCACTGCCTCGTTGTTGACGAGGATGGCGCCGAGCAGCGCTTGCTCCGCCTCGAGATTATGCGGGGCTTCGCGGAAGACGGGTGTCTCCGGAACCGGACGGATAAGTGGGTTGGCCATATGGAGCTTGGGCAATCCTGAGTTTCTATTGCGATACTAGGCGACGATTCGGAAGCCGAGCGGAACCGCGCAGCGCGCGGATATTTTTTTCATCAACGCTGTACACAGCCGCAACGCAGCAAACGAGTGCCAGGAAGAGAGAGTCGGCTACCGGCCGGCTCGGCGTTTGCCAGAGGCGCCCTGTTGGCCGTCGCCGGCACGAAGTTCTCGTTCAGAGTCGCACATGTAATCGCGGGTCGCGAAACATCTAAATCGCCCGCCGAGTCATGGCTTCAGGCGCCCTCGATTCGCCGAAGGTGAGCCTGACGCATTTTAGGAACAGGAAGCAGGCAAGACAAGAACCCGGCTCCCCGTTCCTTCAGGCTTTGTCTCGCCTATGAGGCGGTATCTTCGTCCGCGTCTTCCTCTGCCTGTGCCTCACCTTCGCCCTCGATCACTGCCTCGCCGTCCACCTCGTCGGGGGTTGCGCCTTCCTCGAAGAGCTGTTCGGCCGCAATGCGGGCGGCCTCGGCGTCCTCTTCCTCTTCGGTCAAGGTCCGCGTGACGTCCTCGCCGCGAGCCTGACGCGTCGCTTCATCCTCCGAACGGGCGACATTGACGACGACATGCGGCTCCACCTCGCCATGGAGATGGATCCGGACCTCGTGGAGCCCGAGCGCCTTGATCGGCCGGTCCAGCATCACCTGCCGCCGCTCGATGGTGAAGCCGCCTTCGCTGATCGCCGTGGCGATGTCGCGGGTCGAGACCGAGCCGTAGAGCTGGCCGTTGTCGCCCGCCTGGCGGATGACGATGAAGCTTTGGCCGTTGAGCTTCCCGGCGACGCCCTCGGCGTCGGACTTGCGCTCAAGGTCGTGTGCCTCGAGCTGAGCACGCTCGCTCTCGAAGCGTTTGCGGTTGGCGTCGGTGGCGCGAAGTGCCTTGCCGCGCGGGAGGAGAAAGTTGCGTGCGTAGCCGTCCTTGACCGTGACGACGTCACCCATTTGGCCAATGCGGCCAATGCGTTCCAGCAGAATGACTTCCATGATCGATGCTCCTATTCGTTGTCAGTTTGTGTCGTCGTTTCCAGGGGGTGGGGGGCCGGCCGCCTTGCTGCGCGCGCGCAACCCGAACAGCGGCTCGCCCAGGCCGACAATGGCGACCAGGATGGCGACCCAACCCAAAAACAGAATTCCGAGATAGACCACCGCCAGCAGAAGCGGGCGGAGCGTCACGCCGAGGCTATAGACGTGGATCACGGCCAAGCCTTGCAGCACGTACGCGAACAGCAGCGCACCGGCGAAGCCTGTGGCGAGCAAGCCGATCATGCCGGGCAGGAAGGACAGAACCATTGCGACGGCGAAGACGGCGACGAAGACGTTTGGCACTTCGAGGCCGTGCAGATCGGGCCAAGGACGCAGCGCCCGGCCCGATGCCGCGACGATAATTCCGGCGAGCCACAGATTGAAGAGCACGATGGTGAGCCAGACGATGGCGAAGGCCGCGGGCAAGGCTTTGGCAAGGAAGGCCTTCAGGCTCTCTATCGTCTCCGGCGTGAAGACCGAGCCGTCTGGATCGAGCGCTTCAAGCGTTTCCGGCTTCAGAAGCGCGCCGATCGATTGCTGATACGTCTCGTAATCGGGACCAAGTGCCAGCACGAGCAACCCTGCCAGGACCCCAGCCATCAGCGCCGCCCCGCCCACGAGTCTGCCGGCCGGATACCATTCGGCCGCTTCGGTGGCCTCGCCTTCAGGCGTCGTGAGGGGCCGGGCTAGGAGCAGAAGGTGGATCAGTGTGGCGATCGGCAGAGCGAAGGTCAGCCCGAAACTTAGGGCTAAGACCGGGCCAAGGGCCGCGGCGATGACGACCGTTCCCGACAGGGCCGCGACCAAGGCGGCGGACCGGCCCCAGCCGAGCCCGGCGAGACACAGCGGGAGCGGTGAAAGATAGAAGGGAATGCCCGCGAGCACGCCCGCGGTCGCAGCCGACGCAAACAGCGCCGCTGAAACCAGGCCTGCGCCTGCGCCAATGAGGAGATGTGTGGGCATCGGTTTCGCTGTCCCGCTCCTTGAAAGCGGTTAGGGGGGGCCAGGGCCCACCCCAACTTCTGTTAAAGAGTCACGCGAGCTTCTCGCTCAGTCTCTCCGACTACTGGATGAGATAAGGCAACAGCCCGAGGAATCTTGCGCGCTTGATGGCGCGCGCGAGTTCGCGCTGCTTCTTGGCGGAGACGGCCGTGATCCGGCTCGGCACCATCTTGCCGCGCTCGGACACGTAACGCTGCAACAGCTTCACATCCTTGTAGTCGATCTTCGGAGCCTTTTCGCCGGAGAACGGACAGGTCTTGCGCCGGCGATAGAACGGGCGGCGGGCTTGCATGGCGGTCGTGCTCATTCGCTGCTCTCCTCGCTGGCTTTGGCCCTAGGCTCTTCGCGATTTTCACGCGGGCTGCTGTCGCGATCCTCGCGCGGTCCACTGTCGCGGTCGCGGCGGGGCCCTCGGCGTCCGTCCCGGTCGCCGCGGTCACCACGGTCACCGCGATCGTCGCGGTCGGAGCGGCGCATCATCGCCGACGGTCCGGCTTCGTGCTCGTCGACCTTGATGGTCAGAAAGCGGATGACATCGGTTGATAGACCCATCTGCCGCTCCATCTCCGCCACCGCCTCATGGGGGGCATCGATGTCCATCAGCGTGTAATGGGCCTTACGGTTTTTCTTGATCCGATAGGTGAGGGATTTGAGCCCCCAATACTCGGTCTTGCCAATCGTTCCGCCGTTCTCCTCGACGAGGGAGCGGAAGGTCTGCTGCAGGCCTTCGACCTGCTGCGTTGAAATGTCCTGGCGCGCCAAGAACACATGCTCATAGAGAGGCATGAATGCCTTTCCTTCTTCTTTGCTCCGGCGCGAAGCCTCACATGGGCACTTTTAGAAGGAAAGGCCCAAGATATGCTCTTGAGAGCGAAAGCCCTTGAGAGCGGAGACACGGGAGGGCGGCTTTTGGCCTGCCGCCTTTGCGGGCGGTCCTCCGTTCAGCCTCCGACCGGAGCGGTTGCTGGTGGGCGCTTTATAGTGTGTCGCGAGAGGTTTGCAAGGCCGCCGTGTTCCTAGGGGATGTCCTGGGAGCCGGGACTCATCGTGCAGTCCACCTCGGTCTTGTCCTTGAGATTGAAGGCCTTGCAGTTTTCCTTCGTGTAGACCTCGACAATTCCCACCGACGCGAGCGGGGCATCGGTGTAGTCCACGTCGATCGTGACAGGCGTGAGGACCTGGGCGGACATTTCCTGCGGCCTGCGGCCCCGGACGTCGAAAGCAAATATCAGATCCCTCGGGTCGCCCATGCGTGGCGTCAGTTTTATCTCGGTAAAACCTGGGCCTGGGGCTTGTGCCTCAACCATAACATTCAAAGTTGGCGTGCTCTTCAGGTCGGTAATGGCGACCTTGAGTGTGTCGACCTTGGAGAGCAACGCGAGCGCCGGGTCGACGGGGGTCTCGTCCATCCACGGCCAGGGCCGCGTCTCGGCGGCAAGAAGGGAAACACTGGTGAGCACGGTGATACAGCCAATCAGAACGCCGATGGCGACAGGGCTTTTCATGCAAGAACTCCGCTGGGGTTTCTGGGTCGTCAGCCAAACGTGCTTTTAGCACTGGGGGTTGTAACGCGGGGTTTTGTTATTGGTTCGTTGGAGGCTATTGCTCATCCGCCGCCGGCGCCTCGCGCGCTACTGCCTCGGCTTGACAGGCAAGATTGAAACAGTGTCTTTGGCCCCCTTCGATCAACCCCAACTTTTCCAGCATCATGAGCATTGCTTTCATCTTCCCGGGTCAAGGGAGCCAAGCGGTCGGCATGGGCGCCGAGTTGGCCAAGGCGTATCCCGCGGCCCAAGCCGTCTTCTCCGAGGTCGATGAGGCCCTCGGGCAGACTCTCTCCACTTTGATGTGGGAGGGACCGGCGGCCGATCTGACGCTGACGGAGAATGCCCAGCCCGCCCTGATGGCGGTGTCGCTGGCGGCCATGCGGGTGCTTAGCGAGACGAAAGGCCTGCCTTTGGAGGGCCGCGTCGCTTTTGTCGCGGGCCATTCGCTCGGCGAATATTCCGCTCTCGCAGCCGCGGGCGCTCTCAGCCTTGCCGATACGGCGCGGCTATTGAAGACCCGTGGCCGTGCCATGCAGCAGGCGGTGCCTGTGGGCGAGGGGGCCATGGCGGCGCTGCTGGGCGCGGATCTCGCGCAAGCCCGAGACTTGGCCAAGGCGGCGAGCGAAGGCGAAGTCTGCGAGGCAGCCAACGACAATGCCCCGGGTCAGGTGGTGATTTCCGGTGCGCGCAGCGCGATCGAACGGGCCGTGAAACTTGCCCCGGATTTCGGCGCGCGCCGCGCGGTGTTGCTCCCGGTGAGCGCGCCGTTTCATTGCGCGCTGATGCAGCCGGCGGCGGATGCGATGCGCGAGGCCCTTGCGGGCGTCAAGATCGCGACGCCTGTGGTTCCGGTTGTCGCCAATGTGCTGGCCGCGCCGGTCACGGACCCTGAAGAAATCAGAGCCCGGCTGGTCGAGCAGGTGACCGGCATGGTGCGGTGGCGCGAGACCATGACCTATCTTGCGAACCACGATGTGACGAGCGTCTACGAGGTTGGCGCGGGGCGCGTGTTGACCGGCATCGCCAGGCGCTTCGATGGCGTTGAGGCCCGCAGCGTGGGCACGCCCGACGAACTCGAGGCCGCGGCGTCGGCGCTGCAAGGCTAGGGCGCCTCAAAAAAGGAGAGCTTCGACATGTTCGATCTCAAGGGGAAAAATGCACTTGTGACAGGTGCCACCGGTGGCATTGGCGGGGGCATCGCCAAGGCGCTGCATGGCCAAGGCGCTACGGTGGCGCTCTCCGGCACCAATGCGGAGAAGCTCGAGACGTTGGCGACGGAGCTCGGCGAGAGGGTGTTCGTGCTGCCGTGCGATCTTCGTGACCGGCCGGCGGTGGTGCAGCTCGCGGAGACCGCGGAGAAGACACTTGGGCAGGTCGATATCCTGGTGAACAATGCGGGCATCACCCACGACAATCTCTTCATGCGCATGAAGGACGAGGAGTGGGACGATGTCATCGCGGTCAATCTGTCGTCCGTGTTTGTTCTGACCCGCGGCATTTTGCGCGGCATGATGCGCCGCCGCGCAGGACGCATCGTCAATATCGCCTCGATCTCGGGCGTGTTAGGCAATCCGGGGCAGGGAAACTACGCGGCTTCCAAGGCTGGGCTGGTCGGCATGACCAAGTCCTTGGCCCGCGAAGTGGCGTCCCGCGGCATCACGGCGAACTGCATCTCGCCCGGATTCATCTCGACTCCGATGACCGATGCCTTGACGGAGAAGCAAGTGGAGGCTATTGCCGCCGCGATCCCGGCGCAGACCTTCGGCAAGCCCGAGGACATCGCTGCGGCGGCAGTTTTCTTCGCAAGCGACGAAGCGGCCTATATCACCGGCGAGACGATGCACGTGAACGGCGGCATGATAATGGTCTAAATGCTTGTTGAGCAAAGGGTTGGGAAAACGGCTTGAGAAGATTTGGCAAGCGGTT
>Ga0307379_10005669_pt1 | contig 17348 bp, 21 predicted proteins | sample UN2MG_FD_202237 | JGI IMG/M metagenome (GOLD analysis project Ga0307379, IMG submission 202237) | Soil microbial communities from Risofladan, Vaasa, Finland - UN-2 | ecosystem: Environmental > Terrestrial > Soil > Coastal area > Acid sulfate soil | place: Finland: Risofladan, Vaasa | collected... | reverse complement strand
GATAGCACCCAGGTGCCCACAGATGATCCTTGCACCATTCTTTGAGATGTGGAAAATGCTGTCTCAATATTCTGTTCGATCGTCCTTTGATCTTCTTTGCAATAAAACTTGCATAAATATTTAGGAGGGTATTGAATAAATAAATGGACATGATCAATATTCACCGAAAAATCTATAAATTTGATATCCATTTCTTTACATGTTTTTCTGATAATGGCTTCCGTAACTAGGCCAACTTCTCCATCAAGGATCTTACCTCGATATTTTGGAGTTATTACCATGTGATCAGTGAGTAACGAAACAGTATGTCTATCATGTCTCAATTCTTTTGACATCTCCCTACCTCAATAATCCAAAATTTAGTAATGTTATTAAACCATAAGCAAAAGCAAGGTGAAAGTATTTATGATAATTACTAAATTAATTTTGTAAATAATTGATACAATATCTAATATCATTTATGCTTGTCAATCCGGAATCAACCGGACGCAAGCGTCGAAGAAAACTAAAAACCCTAGCAGCTCATCTTCCCGAAGCCGGTCCGCAGGTTAAGAGCGAACCCTGAATACATCGACAGGGCCAGGACCAGAAGCAAAGCGCTGGTGAGTAACCTCACCGGCAAACATGAGGCCGGTTCCCTGGGAGGGGCAGCTGCAACCATAGCAGTCCCCAATGCCTTGCGCTTGAAAGGCTGGAGCGATGTGATGGCCAGCGGTGCAGTATCCATAGGCGGCGGTATCGCTGTCAAGCAGCTGATGAAGAAGGCCAAAGGGGGAACCATCCGCAACAGGAGAAGAAGAACCGCCAGGAGAAGCCTGGGAGACTATAAGCTGGACGGCATAGACGATTTCAGTATTGATGACTTCGGCCAGGAAGAGTTCCTGGGTGACGAGGACGACCTGCTGGGCGACCATTCCTGCATTCAGTTATCCCACAGTTATTGATTTCTATAACTGGGATGTGGTATTGCCGGAAGGGACCGGAGAAGAGCTGGAGACTGAGTACGGAAGGATTGGAATATATCAGAAACCTGTCCATTGAAAATCAGGTACTATTCGGTTTGATAAGAAAAAATAAAATGCCCAGGACGGGATCCGAACCCGTGACCTCCAGATTTCTCAGGAGACCATAAGACGCTCTTCTGCAATTCCCTATGAGTCTGGCGCCCTAACCGACTAGGCCACCTGGGCAAGAAGGTATTCTCTACAATCACTGATATAATAAAAATATATCGCAAACAGCGGGTATTCTAACACTGTTTTGTTTTCTATTGATAGAATCTCAAAGGTGAGAATCCGATGTCTTTATCAAGCACTCTCTCTGCTGTGATACCAGAAATCTCGAAGATCACAATTTCCATGACCATGAAAACCTCTGTGTGGTTCCTTAAACACCCCATGATCATACCACTCTTATTGCCAGCTGCAGCATGGAGATGTATCTTTGGAATGCCGTCTTGTAAAAAGATATTTCCTGCACCCAACAATTCCCTTGCATCATCAAATTCAGTCATATCAACATCAGGTGGGAGACATTTTTCCTTGGGGCCAGTAACTACATCAGCACTACCTGCGGCACCCAGCATATAAAAGAAAGCAGATTTTATGTTCTCATTTCTGGCCAGGTCCTGAAGTTCGATTAAAATATCTTCATCGTGATCAACACGTACTATGAATACACGACCCATTTTGCCTTCTGTATAATCCATGTATAGAAATTAATGCATACTGTATTAATTGTTACGATTCGTTCGACCCTAAAATAATAAAAAAAATAGATTGAAAAAGAAAAAAAATGTTTTTTGGTTTACCTTTTTCGCATATACACAAGGACCAGTAGCACAGATACACATGTGATTATCCCAAAACCTGGTACATCTGGTGCATTATCATCCGAAATCTGGTTTGGTGTTTCTTCCCCGATAACCGATGAATTTAACGCGTAAGATTCTTTAATTTCAACAGATTCATTTCTTGATTCATCATCAACATCAGTGCTTGCATTTATCCTCTTGATGTTTGCACGATGGGTGCTATCGCCCTGTTCACTACTGGGCAACACAAAGTCCAGGTTTACGCGGGTTATTGTTCCTGCACCAAATAGAGGACTGCTTTGCTGAGCAACCACGTTGTTTACCATGAAGTCCAGTTCCATTCCGATTTTACTTTCATAAGCTTTAATCCAAAGTTTCACCGGACCATTTTCTTTACCATACAGTCCAGATTCGGTTGTTTGAATTGATCCCAGTTCTTCTTCCCCTATCATTCCAATTATTGTAGTACCTGCCGGGGCCGGTTCCCCGTCAATTGAAATCGTCCCGTAAAACCCAGGTGGTGGATTAAGGGGAAGAGCATCCTGGGCAGATGCTCCCCCTTGAAGTAACAGCATGACAAATATCATTAGCTGTACAATTTTCCATTTCATGATATACCCATCCAATTACCAGGATTTCCCTGCCCATGGCACACTATTTTGGTCTGTGTTGGGTATGTCCTTGATGAAAAGCAAGTAACCCTTACCCTGTTCCAGCGTCGTATAATCAGTTAGGTCTATGGCATCATTTGTACCCACTTCTAATGTAAATGGTTGTCCATTGTCGTACATCACAAGCTGGGAATAATGCCATTGTGTGAAATGTTCCCCGTACTTGAGACTGACTAAAATCCTGCCTGCTGCAAGTTCTATTGGATCATCTCTTTGAGCACTTATTCCGATCATATTCCAGCCTTCATAAAGTAGTCTGCTGGGTGGTAGAGATAAAACATTCTCATCTGCCATGAATCCTATTGCCTGGTTTTCTGCTGTAACATTGATCCAATATCCGTGTAGCGGTTCCAGATCGGTTGGGGTCAAGAATGTCTGGGAAACATGATCAAATCCTACAAGTCCATCATTCTCAACATTTTGCAGTGCCTGGTCAATACTGCTGGGATCTGCATTGTTTGGAATTGATATTAAATTCCAGCCCATTTCCAGTGGGAATACCTTATCTGCGAATGCAACAGTTGTGCTGCCTGATATGGTATCATCTGTCACCTGGACCATCACAAATTGGGTAAGGTCCGATTCAACTGACATCGTTGCCTCTCCATTGGTAAAGGTAACGTTTTCAGGATAATCCACAGCACTAACATTGTCAGCAGTTATGTTTATATTGGCAATTCCACTGTAATTCATATCAGTGCCATTTTCGGTCATGGCTTTTATATTTATACTCAAAATATCTCCAGCATGCACGGCACTTGCATCCGGTTCCAGATCGAACCGTGTAGCATTAGGTTCAATAGGTGTCTCTTCTGTTTGGTAATTGGTGAAGATAAGATCTTCCACGTCGTTACCCTCTATAGTTACGTTCCGGAAGGTTTGATTGGTATTTATCCATCCCGTTCTTAACTCCTCGGTTACATTATAAGTTCCATTTGAGAGGTTTGCGAACTGGAAGAATCCTTCATTATCTGTTATAGTTTGATCAATCATCTCCCCAGTTGATTCATTCTTCAACATGATATTCCAGTTTTCTATACCTGGTTCTCCCTCGTCCCAGATACCATTGCTGTTGTTATCATCTACTTTAAATCCGGAAATATTGAAAGTAGTAGCATTAGGTTCAATAGGTGTCTCTTCTGTTTGGTTATTGGTGAAGATAAGATCTTTCACGTCGTTACCATCTATAGTTACGTTCCGGAAGGTTTGATTGGTATTTATCCATCCCGTTCTCAACTCCTCGGTTACATTATAAGTTCCATTTGAGAGGTTTGCGAACTGGAAGAATCCTTCATTATCCGTTATAGTTTGATCAATCATCTCCCCAGTTGATTCATTCTTCAACATGATATTCCAGTTTTCTATACCTGTTTCTCCCTCGTCCCAGATACCATTGCTGTTGTTATCATCTACTTTAAATCCGGAAATATTGAAAGTAGTAGCATTAGGTTCAATAGGTGTCTCTTCTGTTTGGTTATTGGTGAAGATAAGATCTTTCACGTCGTTACCATCTATAGTTACGTTCCGGAAGGTTTGATTGGTATTTATCCATCCCGTTCTCAACTCCTCGGTTACATTATAAGTTCCATTTGAGAGGTTTGCGAACTGGAAGAATCCTTCATTATCCGTTATAGTTTGATCAATCATCTCCCCAGTTGATTCATTCTTCAACATGATATTCCAGTTTTCTATACCTGTTTCTCCCTCGTCCCAGATACCATTGCTGTTGTTATCATCTACTTTAAATCCGGAAATATTGAAAGTAGATACATCCGTGATAATCCAATCCCACGTTACATTATCACTCCCATTTTCATTAGTGGCAATGGCTTTTACTTCTATTGTCCCGGCGAATGCACTAGTGTTGGTATATGAAGACGTTGTGACATTCATTTCCATAAAGACCTCAACATCATTGATCAACCATGATACATTCACTTCCTGGTCAATTGTGATATCAAATGTTCTAATTTCCCCTATTTGATTAGTCACTGAAAGATTGGTGGGAGAAAAGTTTGTAATCTCCTGTGCTTGAGCTTGACCCATGAAAGCCATGAGTAATAGCACTCCAATCAAAATCACTTTTTTATCCATATTTTGACACTCCTTCTTAATTTATAGGAGAATTCAATTTCGATATAATTCAAATTGTGGCAATTAGATATATTTAACTATTAAAAACAATCCAATTTTCCCCCAAATTCCCGATTCGATCTCAATATTATTGAAACTCCCATGTTTACTCGTATCTCTCGATTATAAGCCTTTTGGGTGCTTAGATTTATATTTATGCCCTTAAAAAAGATATAAAAGAAAAGCATATTTATACTTTTATTTATTATTATAAATCTTATGAATTAGCCTACACCTCTGGTATAGTGAAAAAGTTTATGGGGATTATTCCATCATTATTCTTAAATAGACTGTCTCTGATTACAAATAATGGAACATGTAGGGATCGCTTTTATCAGGGGCATAAATATGTTCGGTCAAAACCGCATCACTATTGATGAAATGCAATATCTCCTGAGTGAGATCGAAGATGCTCACCTTCGTATTATAGACCTGTACAGGGCTGATAATATCATCTTCGAGAAGAAAGGTATCCACTATGCCGAGGTAGGATTACGCATACAGATGATACTCCAGAAGCGGTTTGGAAAAGAGATCATGGTGACCACCCGATCGATTAATACAGTAAAAGGATTAATGAAAAAGTTGGATAAACTTGACGATCAGAACTTGTAATCGATTCCAAATTCTGATAGTTTTAACTCTGCCAACTCACGTTTCTCCTGGTGCTCTATCAGGAAGGTTTCCATAAGCTCGGCAGCTTTTTTCTTACACTGTCCGCACATCAGTTCGCCATTTATGCATTCCTGTTTAATCTCTAATACGTCGTTATCATCCTCAATGAGATGATACAGCATCAGTTCAAAGACCGTGCATTCATCTGGCAGGCCGCCGTGCTGTTTCTGCTCTTCCAGGGTCACCCTGCCGCCTGTCTTTGCGCGCATGATCTTCCTGGCAGCGCCTTTCGGGTCTTCAGTAAGCGCGATAATGCTATCCGGGATGCTGCTGCTCATCTTGCCGCCTTGCAACCCGGTCATGAATTTGTGATATGTTGAAGCAGGGGGCATGAAAGCATACCCTCCGACCAAAAGCTCTACATCTTTGACAGCAATCCGGACATGTTCCAAACTGCCATTAACATCGATATGCCCTTCAAACATTTTGATGTCATTCTCATTGAAATCCACTGACAGCCTTTTACGTAATGTCTTAAATGCCTCTTTGTGTGCTGATTTGGAATATATCTTGACTGTTCCATCTTTCTGGAATACGTGGAATAAATTCATTTTATCAGCCAGCCCCCTGGTCAGCCTGATATGAGGGTCCTGGTCAGCACCTACCGGGATTACTACCGGCCGCGGCCCACCGAACTGCTTGAGCTGTGAATGCAGGATATCTGCACTCTGCACGGTGGCAGATACCATGTGAGCGATATTTGTCTCGCCATTGAAGCCGTATATGGCACTCAGTTCTGAAAAATTGGCTTTGATACCCAGTTCAAAGGCCAGGTCCCTGACCTCCGGACTGGTGGACTGGAAATAGATTCGACCCCCATCGGGTTCGAACCCCAAAGCAATGAGACTCAGGATATATTCTTCCACTCCGATGCGCAGACAATCCTTCCATGAGATCCCCCGTACGCTGTGGGACTCCATATCTGCCACTGCCATGACTACGGTACCGCCCTGCTGCTGGTGCCAGATGATCTCATCCATCACCATTTTGTGTCCCAGATGGACGCGGCCCGAGGGCATGAACCCGCTCATGGCGCCGAACGGTTTACCAGAATTCATGGCATCCACTATGGAATCATAACTGCGGTGCCCGAAAATGATGCCCCTGCGCATGTATCTATGGGGGTGTTTGATGTCGGATAAGAGTTTATTGAATGGACTAATGCCAAACTCATCAAAGAGTTTCTGGTAGTCTTCTATTGTGGTGGATTCCCAGGGGTTTATCGTGTTCATATTTTGGGGAATAATGGATAGGGGACAGATAATTGTTTCTGTCACTACATGTACATCTGGTAGTGTTCTTCTGGTTTTGCAGCCTGTTTTCTTAGTGTCTTTATATGTTTTTCCAACCCTTCAGCTTCTGATAAAAGCGGTTCAATATCTATCTTGATGGTAGAGATCAGCTTATCGATGAACTCGATAATATGAGCAGCCATCCTGGCATCTGAGATTGATTTCCCTCTCTGGGCTATTGGCACTAATACATTAATATCTTGTATCTTTCCCATATTCAACAGCACTCCTGAAATCCCAGGGATAATGCTGTGCATGAGCGGTTCGATTTTCAATTTTTCCAGTTCTGCCCTGGCTGCGTCCGTGCTTCCCACTCCCAAGACTTTGAAACCATCCTCTTCCATAACCTGGATCTCAGGTGATACGATCCTGGAACAACCTGACTCTTCAGCAAATGACAGCACCATCCTGGCAATATCCCTTGCCATGGGAGGGTATGGAGTGAATTCTGAGAGAAATACCACGATCTTAGCCTCTTCACTGGCATATATCCTGGCAGGTAGTTTTGGCTTGGAATCATACACCATGGTAACAGGAGGGAATTCATCAGCATCAATACCACAGATCTGGTCTAGATTCAGGGTATTGATCAGATAGCTTGCCACAATGGAATTTATTATATTTGTAGAAGGAAAACCGTTAATTACTGTGGCATTTTGTAGATTCATTTCTTTGAATTTGTACATTTTTATGTCCATTTTATCACCTGTATAACTTTCTTTTCGCTTTTAATTTAACTTATTCGATTTAACCATGGGAATGCATCGAAATTATGATCAAATGCTGCAATATGTTTGATCTTTAATTTTTTTGATAACGCTGCAGAAGTACAATCTGTGAAACTGTAATGGTATTTTCTAAATAGATCCCAGGAATCCCTGAACAGTTCTTCATTGATTTGAAGTAATTCGATCTCAGAATTCAGTATCTGATCACCTAACTGTTCAATCGTGGACTTCTTTTTCAAATGATGCAGGCAAGTTGTTATGGTTTCATCGAAAATGTGATCAGTTACTGTGATCTGACCATATTTTCCAGAAAATATTTCTGCGGCCAGTTTCCGAGATAGTGCATGGTTCTTATCACGACTGTTAATATATGCTATGAAAAAACTGGTGTCAATGAGAACTGCCATTTAGTCACCGTATATTTAGTCACCGTATAGATAGTGTTCAAAATCTTCGCTGAGATTTTCAGTCCCTTCTCCAAAATCGATGGCATCAAGTTCTAAAATTGAATGTCTAGATATTGACCGAGTGCTTTTTCGATTCAACCATACACGGATTGCACGGTTTACTGCGGTACCGATAGTAATTCCCTCCCGGCTTGCGTCAGCTTTTATTTCCCGATATAGCGAATCGTCTATATTTCTTATTGTGATATTCATATGTAACCATTGTGTGACATGTAATACTTATATTTTTTTAATCGCCAAAATTATAAACTAAAATTTTACAAACACATTCCCTTCTCCACCGCTTCCCTGATAATATACCCCGCCTTATGCAATATAGTATCTCCCAATTGAGTATCCCGTTCCATACTGGCAGTACAGGGATATGCATGATGGGTCTCAGACACAGTCTCCTTATAATCCACCGCATCGGTCCATTTCAGCTTCTTGGCCACGAACCAGGTGCAGCCGCAGGGAGCATCCCGCAGTACCACCACATGGTTTATCATCCTGCCGTCATCGCTTAATTCAATTTCAAGTCCTGGCTCTCCGAACCCCATATCCACGAACTCATCGATCATAGGTTTGCCTGTCTTTTTCAATGAGCAAAAAGGTTTGGGGAACTCACTTTCCACACCAATGGATTCAAGTTTTTCCTGGATTTGTTTCTGTAATCCCAGCGGTGCCCATCCTGGCTCATCAACTGGTACGATCACTGCTTTGGCACCAGTGGATGCTGCAAGCCTGGGTAAACCGGTTAGCAGATCAGGATGGATGCCGATGGCCAGAATTAGGTCACAAGCCCCCATATGTGGTAAGAAATCTTCTGGTTCTTCGATAAAATCAGGCAGATCTAATGGCAGTTCATGCATCTCGACAATCCTATCTGCAAAAGATTGTCTCAGGTTTCGGCACTTATCGCACAGGTCACCACAGGATACGCAGAATGTGCTGGGATTGACCAGGTTGCCCACCACTTTTTTGCCGAACTCACCAGTATAGAGAACACTTATCAGCATCATACCTCTGATTTTATGATCTCTATATAAGTTGGGTCGATTATCCAGCTAGCCCAGACCTTGTCTTCGATCACTTCATTATCACGGTATGGTATGTTGATCCAGATCGCTTCTTTTTCATCAAATAACAGATGCAATGCTATGAACCTATTACCGTGAACTTTTTTTAGAAAATCCTCTTTTGATCTTGCAGTTGGGGTGGTCATAGGGTAATTTTTACATTTCTCATCAAAATTTGGTCTTTGGATATTTATTCGCTTTTTAAGATTCGGTTCCATATCCACTATGGGGGGGCCCATAATTTGCACTTTTAAGGGAATATTTGTCGGAGTCTTGGTAAATATTCGGTTGAAAGTATTATCGTCTATAGGGCCAGTGATTTTTCCGAATATCTGGTTGTTAGTCCGCTCCCCCATCTCCTGTATTTTTTTTATCACATTATCCAGCCCCCTCACAGTCCATATTTCCTGCCTTAACATTTCCTGGTTCTCGTCATAAACAGGTTCAAGCATCTCTTCTGCAAATTTTACCGATTCGCTGATCCTGGAAATAAGTAAATTACCTGCAGAATTGGCAGCAGTTTCAGGATGTTTTGCCCGGTATTTTTTGGGTCTATCTGTAGTGGAGTCAATCCAGCCTTTGTTTTTCAGTCCTTCCAGTGTCCTGTATACAATGGGATGCTGCACATTGATTATCTTGCTGATGTCCTCTGCTGTCATCACTCCCCTGACCACTAATGAATAGTAGGCCTGGGCTTCCTTGTGAGTAAGGTCGAGATTTAGCAGGGCACTTATTAATTGTTTATCCATCAGGTCTGTATTCTTTATTATCATTGTTATGTTGATAACTACTGGATAACTATATATATTTTTCCATTAATATCATATTTGATCATATCACCAATATGGTTATATATCGGAATATACTAAAAATCCTATAACAAATTTCGTGGAGGTTTAGGGTAAATGGCTGTAATGGAAAATGGCGAAAAATATAGGTGTAATATCTGTGGAAATGAAGTCACTGTGACAAAAGTCGGGGGAGGAACTTTAGTGTGTTGTGGTGAAGATATGGAGTTACTGAAGTAACTTCTTTTTACAATGATATCTCAGCGCTTTGAATTTTTTTGAGCTGGGATAATATTTGGAATAAGCAGGAGAAAATAGCATGAGTGAACATAAAGAAATTCTTAAAAATATTGAGAAAAAGATCGGTTTTAAGCCCGGAATATTACATATGCTGGGGGAACTTGACCCTGATTTTTTAACTTCATACAACAGATGTGATAAAAAATTACTTGCAGATGGTGCATTATCAGCCAAAACAAAAGTACTGATGGCACTGGAGGTAGTGGCTTCCCAGCGCTCCTGTACTGTATTACAGATGAAAAGTGCATTGAACAATGGTGCGACCAAAGAAGAGATCATGCAAAGAAGCTCTGAAATTATTAGAATAAAGGGGGTATAAATTATGGCTGAAAAGAATTTCTTTCTTGGAATGAACAAACCCGAAGATAGTATAAATCTGAATGAGACCGAAAAGAAACATACACCTGTGATCGAGGCACCGGATAATATCAAAGCCGGTGAGCCATTTGAGGTAACTGTAACAGTCGGAACAATTCTTCACGTAATGGATCCAGCACATCATATCCAGTGGATCGATGTATATGCAGGTGAGAACTATCTTGCAAAGGTCGTATTTACTCCAGGTTTTTCAAAACCCAAAGCTACTTTGACAGTAGTATTGGATTCTATAGGAAAAACATCACTCAAAGCAGTTGAAAGATGCAATATCCATGGGATGTGGGAAAATACCAGAGATATTTCAGTAGTTTAAACCTGTTTTTTTTCATGTGGGGAAGAACAATAAATAGGGATTGTTAATGTTATTCCAAGCAAAAATAATGACAATATGAGATAAAAAGGATTCAAACAATGAATAAAGAATCAGAACCAATTCCAGATAAAACAATCGACTGTATCGGGCTGTTCTGTCCGATACCCATCTTCAACACTAATGAAGCTATTAATACTATTGAGATCGGGGAAGTGCTTGAAGTGGTGACCGATGACCCTGCCTCTACTCATGATATTCCCAGGTGGGCCAAGAGGACAGGTCATAAGTTTTTGAAGTTCGAGGATCTTGGAGAACACTATCGTTTCCTGATCGAGAGGACTAAATAATTAAGGAAATAATATGAGTGAAAATTTATTATACGTACAGACAAGCGGTATAGATACACCTGAGAGATTGTATTCTCCATTCGTACTTGCCCAGACCGCAAAGGCCATGGATATTGATGCTACCATATACTTTTTAGGGATGGGTATAACGGTTTTGAAAAAAGGTGCGGCAGAGAAGATCCAACTGGGAAGTTTCCCAAATTTAAAGAAGGTCCTTGACCAGACAGCAGCTGCGGGTGTGAAGATCATGGTGTGTGAAGCCAGTTGCCAGCTCATAGGACTGGATCGAGGCGATTTCATTCCTGAAGCAGATATTGTTGGTGCTGCCACTCTGAATGACCTTGTACTGGAAGCTGACGGAACCATGTGGTTCTAAAAAGGTGAAATCAGTTGAACATTGTGTATATGGATAATGCTTCCGGGGCGCCTGTGGATAAGCGCGTCATAGAAGCAATGTTGCCGTATTTTGAAACCCAGGTCGGTAATCCTGCATCCCTGCATACTTCTGGTATCAATGCCAGAAGAGCTTTGGAACAATCCCGGGAATCAGTAGCTGCATTGATCAAAGCCCAGAGTAAAGAAATTATATTTACTTCAGGCGGGACAGAATCCAATAACATTGCATTAAGGGGTGCAGCACTTCGTAAAAAGAAAAAAGGGAACCATATTATCACCACAGCTATTGAACATATGTCTGTGGTCAATACCCTCAAAGACCTCCAGCGGGAGGGTTTTGAGGTAACAACAGTACCTATTGATAAAGATGGTCTTGTGGACCCAAAGCGTATTGAACATGAGATCACTGACCAGACTATGTTAATTTCCTGTATGTATGCTAATGGTGAGATCGGTACCATACAACCAATTGCTGAGATCGGTACAATCGCAAAAGATCGAGATATTGTGTTTCATGTAGATGCAATAGCTGCTGCGGGAAAGATACCCATTGATGTGCAGCGGGACAACATTGATCTACTTTCAATTTCAGCCAATGATCTCTATGGTCCTAAAGGAGTAGGGGCATTGTATGCACGAACCGGAGTTCCCTTAAGACCTGTTATGACAGGGGGAGGACAGGAGAGGGGACTGCGATCAGGTTCTGAGAATATTCCCGGCATCGTGGGTATTGGAAAGGCATGTGAACTGGCTAAACTAGAGATTGGATCTTACGCTGACAAAATGGAAAAACTACGGGAAAAGTTGATTAAAGGGGTATTAGGTAACATTAACTATGCATATTTAACAGGTCACTCAACGAAACGGCTGCCAAATATTGCCAGTCTCAGGTTCAGTTTTATCGAAGGAGAGAGTATTATAATGAGTCTGAGTGATCTGGGAATTGAAGCTTCTACCGGCTCTGCCTGTTCGGTTAAGACCCTGGAACCTTCTTCGGTATTGATCGCTATCGGCCTGCGCCATGAAGAAGCACACGGCTCACTGCTGCTTTCACTCAATAGGTGGAATACTGACGAAGAAGTAGACAAAGTGCTTGAGAGTGTGCCAATTGTGGTGGATAGATTAAGAGCCCTGTCACCATTGTACCAGGGTGAATGATTTAAATTTAAATGGAACCTAGTGATTATTATGGAAATTGAATATTCGGAAAAAGTAAAGGATCATTTCAGAAATCCCAGAAACGTAGGAACAATAAAGGATGCCGATGCAATTGGCAGGGTGGGAAATCCAGTATGCGGGGATTTAATGGAAATCCAGCTTAAGGTGGAAAAGAATATCATTAAAGACATTAAGTTCAAGACCTTCGGATGTGCCTCGGCAATTGCCACCAGCAGTATGATAACCGAAATGGCTATGGGGAAGACCCTGGAAGAAGCGCTGGAGATCACAAGGCAGGACGTGGCAGATGAACTGGAAGGGCTGCCGCCAATTAAGATGCACTGTTCCAATCTCGCTGCAGATGCGCTGCATGCTGCTATTGGGGATTATATTGAAAAACAAAAGCAGGGTATCACAAAATTAAGAGAAAATGAATATGAAGTTGCAGTTATTGGCGGCGGTGCTGCCGGATTGGCTGCAGCCAGTATGTCCTCTTATGTGGGACTTAAGACCGTTATTTTCGAAAGCGGCTCCTGGGGCGGCCTGCTTACTAAATTTTGTCCTGAAAAACTAATAGAGAACTATCCAGGCCTATCAGATAAAATTACTCCCCGGGAATTGACCGAATCAATGCTTGCTGATGCTAAAGAGCAGGAAGCTGATCTGAAAAACGAATATGTGAACGATGTTGGGATCGATGGGGATTTTAAGACCCTTACCACAGATTCTGGGACATATAAAGCCAAAAAACTGGTACTTGCTTCAGGAAGTTCACCTGTGAAAACAGGCATTCCAGGTGAGGAAAAGTTTGGCCAAAATGATGGTGGTGTATTTTATCTTACAGCAGATCCATCCAAATTGACTGATAAGAGGGTATTGATTTATGGCAGAGGATACAATGCAGTCTCCACAGCCAGATGCCTTTCAGGCATTGCTGCAAATATTACTCTGGTGACTGACCAGGATTCTTTTGTAGTACCAAAACGTGAGATGGATAAGATAAAATGTATTGAATCTATCAAACTGCTTACTTCAACATCCCTAGTTGAGATACAGGGGGCCACAAAAGTGGAAAAGGCTATGTTGATGGACTTGAAAGAGGATGAGAAGCTGGAGATGTATGTCGATGTAGTGGTTCTGGCCACTGAGATGACACCCAATATCAAACTGATTGAAAAATTAGATGTTGAGATGGATGAATCGGGATTTGTTAAGACAGATAAATATCAGCGGACCAATATCGATGGGGTGTATGCTATCGGAAATATTACATCTGAGATAGATCTGCTGGTAGTGGCTGAAGCACAGGGTGCCATCGTGGCGCATGATGCTTATAAGAAGTTACGGGTAAAGTGAGAAATTTAATACCTTAAAGGATCAACCCAACATTGTGTGGATAAATTTGAAATGCGATATATAGCAAATTTTTCAGCATCAGGATATTAGCTAAACTGGCAATAACAGCGATTCGCAGGGTACATTCCTGATATTGTGAACAGTAATAAATATATCACCAAGGAATTTATTTTTGTATGGCATCGATCATTTCAAATAATTTGTTCAGGACATCCTCGAACTGCAATATTTGACTGTAGTAGTTCTTCATGACCTCAAGTCGTGCCATATCTTCCTGACTTGTTGCTTCAGATTCATATTTTTTAATGAGGGCAGGGACTTTTTCTTTGGCAATATTGATCTCGGGCTGGTAATGCATCTTGATCTGCTGGTTCCAAATCCTGAACAGGTCATTTTCCACATAAAGGTACACTTTTTTCGAGCCTGGTCTGGTTCTTCGTTTAATGATACCAAATGTTGACAGGTATTTTAATTTCTGGCTGATTGAGGTCAGGCTGTAGCCGGTCATGCGCGCCAGTTCTTCCATGCTCACTTCACCGGGTTCAAAAAACAGGATTCCCATAATGCTTATGCTCAGATTATCGATACCCAAGGCGCTATGGGATTCCTTGAATATCTCGATAAAGTCTTTTACTATCGGGTCAACGTGTAATTCTGGCATTTTTACTATTTTTGGTATTTATTGAATGTTCAATATATAGTTGTTGATTTTCGGACGTTTTTTGATGATATGTTAGGTGGAAGGTGCAAATAATTCTCGATAATGCTGATTGCTCTATTGGTGAACTGGGGGAAAATATTGGAATTGAAAAAAGAATCCGGACATCAATTCTCAATGCCTTTTCATTCATTTAAAAATCCTCCAAATCGAACACTATAAAACCCTCTTTTCTAAACTTCTCCTTGTTTTGTATCTTCTTTGCCATTAAACCAAAATGTTCAATTCGATTATCATTATTCCACTTTAAATGCCCTGATTTTTCCTTCAATAACTCAAAGATACGTTTAATATCATTCTCATTCAAACTGCTCCATTTACACTCCACAAAAAGAATCTCTCTCATATTCTCGTTCATTGCTACAATATCTATCTCCTTATCCTTGAACCACCACCGTCCCATCTTGTTAAACTTAAAAGGCAGCATACCGATATTTATCTCAAGAAACTCTTCAGACACCTTTTCAAATATCCTGCCCAGGTGTCGATTGTAGTCTTCATCAAAACCTGATATTCCATCTGTAGAAATAATCTCGGATTTATTCGGATAAATGAACCTGAAATAAAAGTTGAAATAATTATCAGAAAGATGGTATCTCCGGTTCCTTTTCCGTTCCTTATCATTAAAGACCGGATAGGTTTCTTTTACAATGTGCAGTTTTACCAGGTTGCTCAGGTATTTTGAGACTGTAGGTGCTGGAAAATCCGTATAATTCGCGATTTCACCGAACTTTGTATTACCAAAAGCAATGGCTTTTAATATCTTGAAATATCTGGTGGGGTCCCTTAATTCACTTTTTATCAGGACTTCTGCTTCTGCGAATAGGGTTTTATCTGGCTGGAAAACCTCTTCTAATTTCTCACCACTGTCAAGCCGGTAACATACCTCTTTGATATATTCAGGTATGCCATCAGTAATACCAAATATTCTTATTGCCTCTTCAATTGAGGGAATGCCAAACTGCAGTATATGTACTGCTTTTAGTGGCATTATGAATAACTGTCCGGTCCTTCTTCCATACAGCGGGCTTTTTCGGTCCAGCAGGTAGCTTTCCATCATTGATATTGACGAGCCGCACAATATGAGCTTGATTGTGGTGTTCTTCAGGATCTCATCCCAAATCTTCTGGAATTTGGATAAAAGAGCTTTGTTCTCTAATATGAGGTTTGGAAATTCATCCAAAACAATAATCAATCTTTCTTCTTTGGCAATCTGTTGGAATAATTCTTCCCATGTGAAGTCGGCTTTTGCTATCAATGGATTATCAACGGTTTTTGCTATGATTTTCTTGAAGGAATTCAGGTTGTCCTCTTCTAGTGCCTGTTCAACAAAAAAGTATGCCGCTTTTTGTCCTTTTATGGCTTCTTTTATTAGTTCGGTTTTCCCGATACGTCTTCTTCCGTAGATTACTATAAATTCAGCCCGGTTTGAATTAATGAATTTATTTAAGGAGGCAAGTTCTTTTTTTCTGTTCACGAATATATCAAATTTACTCACGATTATAATAATCGTGTGTAAAGTATAAAAGTTCAACGGTTAATTTGTTTCATCAAACTCCGCTGCGCTTAAAGATACTCCAAAACCTCTCAAATATTCCCAACCCGCCCCAGCACAATCTCTTTCCCCACACCTTCGCTTTCACCCAGCGGGTCAAATGAGAATAACAATAATACTTAAATAGTTTTATGATCACAATGTATTTTTGGTAATTACCAAATATTCAAATAATACAAATTAACGTTAACAATACCAAAATTATTAAATGGTTTTAACCAACCATATTATTAAAAGAGGGAGAAATCATGTATCTGCGAAAATTGTTCAGTACAATGCTCATAATAATCTCAACCATTATTCTAATCCAATCAGCGTGTGCCCAAGATATTCATATTATCGATGTCTATTCTGATATTGATTCAGCAGATGTTACAATTTATTCTGAGGATCAATATTCTGATATTACTATTGACGCCAAATTGATCCTTGATGGAGAAGTCCTGAGATCAAAACAGTTCTTAATTGAAGACATTGCCCCAAATTCAGATATAACAAAAATATTATTCTGGGACCTGAATATCCCACCAAGAGGGTCATATCGCACAATGGTAAACCTTTCCGTGGACGGATCTCTTCTGGAAACAAAATATTCTAATTTCTCATACGGATCACCAACTATTCCCAGAATTTTTGTCAAAGATATCGTTCCCGATTCCAGTGGGATAAGTGCCATTCTTGCACCCTACATCACACAATCCGGTTCAGAACCAATACTTACAGATGTTGAATACATGCTGCTGGATGGTGACACTGTGATCTACCGTACCTCAGAACGCCGTATCGTAATCAGCCAGGCCACACCACTTTCAGAGGATTGGAATGTACGTCTTGAAAACAATCGGCTCTACTCAGCCAGGATCAAAGCCAAGATCTCATCACCAAGAGAAGCTATAATTGCATTATCTGAAGATTTTACTTCAATGGACGATGCCCGCATAACAGATCTTTTCAGGGATGAGACAGGTGCAAGTGTCACAGTCCTGGGGATGTCACAGGTACCTTATACCGGAACCATAGTGTTCACTGTGTTAAAAGATGGTGATATTATTGAAGAGATTAAGGAGCAAAGTCCAGTCTTAATGGCAGAAGACGATGAGACTATAGAAGTTTCGTGGAATGGAAGACTCCCACCAGATATCTATGAACTTAGTGTTAAGGTGATAGGCAATGACGGTGATATTCTGGACAAATGGGACACC